>Ga0209342_10003992_pt1 | contig 15416 bp, 10 predicted proteins | sample RifCSP16_2_FD_184023 | JGI IMG/M metagenome (GOLD analysis project Ga0209342, IMG submission 184023) | Soil microbial communities from Rifle, Colorado - Rifle CSP2_sed 16_2 (SPAdes) (version 2) | ecosystem: Environmental > Terrestrial > Deep subsurface > Rock core/Sediment | place: Rifle... | reverse complement strand
AGTCGAATGTCATCACGGGGACGGAGGTGGCGTAAGGTGGCGACATTCGACTGGCCGGAGGTCTCGAAGGGCCTCAACGTCGTCTGGAAGTACCCCAAGAACATCCGGATGAACGACAACGTCGTCGTAAAGGAGGACGAGATCGCCGTCTTCATGCGAGACGGCAAGGCGCTTTCGTACCTCGACCGGCCCGGACGCTATGCACTCACCTCGCTCGACATCCCCGCGGTCTCGGCGCTCGTGAACGCGCTGACCGGGATCAAGCAGGACGCGGAGGTCTACTTCATCCAGAAGCGGCCCTTCGACGGAAAGTTCGGCTCGAAGCAGCCCTACCAGTTCAAGGACGCGGACTTCGGCTTCGTGAACCTGCGCCTCTTTGGCGAGTTCAGGTGGCGCGTGAAGGACGCCTCGAACTTCATCGCGAAGTTCATGGGCACGCATGCGGCCACGACGATCCCCCAGGTCGAGGAGCGGCTGCGCGAGCAGGTCGTCGCCGTCGTGTTCGACGGCCTCGGCGAAATGAAGAAGCGCGGCCTTGCGGTCGTGGACCTCGCCTCGAACCTCCTCGAGATCGAGCAGGTCACGCTCGAGAAGGCCAAGCCGCACTTCGACCCCTACGGCATCGAGATCGAGAAGCTCTCGGGGCTCACGATCAACCTGCCCGAGGAGGTCCAGAAGGCCGTTGACGCGCGCGCCTCGATGGGGATCCTGGGCACGAACTACATGCAGTACCAGACCGGCCAGGCGATGCGCGACGCCGCGCAGAACCCCGGAGGCGGCGCGGCCGCCGCAGGCGTTGGCGTAGGCGCCGGCATGGCGATGGGCTGGCAGATGCAGGCGGCCATGCAGCCGCCCCCGCCAGGCTACCAGCAGGCCCCGCCGCCGCAGCAGCAGCAAGCGCCGCAGGCCCCCGCGGCGCCGGCCGGCGCGCCCTGCCCGAAGTGCGGCCAGCCAAACCCGCCGGGCCTCAAGTTCTGCGGCCACTGCGGCGCGAACCTCCAGGGCCAGAGCTGCCCGACCTGCAAAGCCGCGGTCCCGCCCGGTCTGAAATTCTGCGGGAACTGCGGCGCGAAGATGCCGTAGAGTCCCACCCCCACCAACGAGAGGAGGAAACGCGATGGCCGCCCCCGCCGCCACGGTCGAGCCCCAAGACACGGCCCACAACCGCTACGGCTGCAAGGGGTGCGGCGCCGACCTCGAGTACGCGCCCGGCACCTTCTCCATGAAGTGCCCCTACTGCGGCAACGAGACCGAGATCCCCATGGAGGCCCGCGAGCCTCCAAAGGAGCACAGCATCGGCGAGCTCGACAAGCTCCCGCCGATGGTCACGTCGCTTGGCACCTCGAAGAAGACGATCTCGTGCAGGCAGTGCGGCGCGACTTCGCAGATCCCGGCCGACAAGGTGTCGACCTCGTGCACCTTCTGCGGCTCGACGGTCATCGTCCCCCAGGAGGCCACGCGCAACCTCCTGAAGCCCGAGGGCATCGTGCCCTTCTCGCTCGACAAGACCGCGGCGCACCAGAAGTTCGTCGCCTGGATCTCGAAGGGGTTCTTCCGGCCCAAGGCTCTCAAGAAGAGCGCGTCGCTTGACAACCTGCGCAACACTTACGTGCCTTACTTCACCTACGACGCGCAGGCGCACTCCGTGTGGCGCGGCGAGTCGGGCACGTACTACTACACCACGGAGTCCTACACCGTGACGGTGAATGGGCGGCCCGAGCACCGCACCCGCCAAGTCCGGCACGTCCGGTGGACCTGGAAGAGCGGGACGCACGACCAGTTCTACGACGACGAGCTCATCTGCGCCTCGAAGGGGCTTGCAGGCGGCCTCGTCGAGAAGGTCGAGCCCTTCAACACGAAGTCCCCCGCCCCTTACGCCGAGCAGATGCTCGCGGGCTCCGAGGCCGAGGAGTACTCGCTCGACCCGAAAGACGGCTGGCGGCAGGCCGCGCAGAAGATGCTGAGCAACGAGCGCGCGGCATGCTCGAAACTCCTCGACGGCGACACGCAGCGCAACCTCCATGTCTCGACGAACCTGTCGGGCGTCACGTTCAAGCACCTGCTCTTGCCGATCTACATCGCGTCCTACCAGTACGGCGGCAAGTCGTGGCGCTTCATGGTGAACGGGCAGACGGGCGAGGTCGTGGGCGACCGGCCGGTCGACTGGACGAAGGTCCTCCTCGTCGTGGGCGGGATCTTCGCGGCCGTGATCCTGATTGCCAAGCTCGCGGGCGCGTTTTAAACGGGCGCCCCCGCGGGAGCGCAGTGCGCCCGCTCTTGCGCCGAGGAGACGCGCCGCTCCTGCGCACCACGTATAAATAGAAACGAACGGGTTTTCTCCCGATTCACATGGCCGACGACCTTGCAGCTTCGGCATTCAAGGAGTGCGCACGCCTCAACGCGGCGTACGCGGAGGTCCGCGTCGAAAAGACGCGCGCGAATTCCTTCAGCCTCAAGAACGGCGTCCTCGAGGATTCCGCAAGCAGCGCATCCGAGGGCCTCTCCGTGCGGGTCGTAACGGGCGGCGGCTCGGGGTTCGCCGCCTCGAACGAGCTCACGCGCAAGGCCGCGACGGAGGCGGCGGCCAAGGCGTTTGCCCTCGCGGTTTCTGCGGCCGCCTTCAACGACAAGCCGGTCACCTTCACGCGAGAGGCCTCCTACTATGTCGACTACGAGGTGCGCCAGAAGAAGGCGCTCAAGGACCTCTCGCCGGACGACCGCATCGGCTACCTCAAGGCCCTTGACGCCGCGGCGCTTGCCACGAAAGTCCACCTGCCCATGCGCTACCTCGCCGTCGGCGACTGGACCACGCAGAAGTTCTACGAGAACACGGAAGGCACGCGCATCCGTTCGACGGTCCCGCGCATCCACCTCTTCTACGCGATCGCCGCCGTCGAGGGCGGCGCGTCCCAGCAGTTCATGTTCCAGTTCGGCAGCAGCGGGGGCTGGGAATTCGCCGAATCCTGGCACGCGGACCTCAAGATCGCCGAGCAGGCGCGAACGCTCAAGCGCGCGCTCACGAAGGGCAAGAGCGCGCCGAAGGAGAGCGTCGACCTCGTCGTGGGCCCCTATGTCTCGGGAATCGCCGCGCACGAATCATGCGGCCACCCCTCGGAGGCCGACCGCATCATGGGGCGCGAGGCGGCCCAGGCCGGCGAGTCCTTCATCGAGGTCGACATGCTGGGCTCCCGCATCGGCTCGCAGGAGGCCACCGTGATCGACGACCCGTCGCTGCCGAATTCCTACGGCCACTACCTCTTCGACGACGAAGGGGTAAAGAGCGGCCCGCGCCGGCTCTACGACGCCGGGCGCATCGGCACCTTCCTCCACAACCGCCAGACGGCCGCCGCGCTCGACCTGCCGCACTCGAACGGGTCCTCGCGGGCCGAGTCCTACGCCGACGAGCCCATCGTCCGGATGGGCAACACCTACGTTGCACCCGGCGACCACTCGGTCGAGGAGCTCTTCGAGGGCGTCAAGCTCGGCGTCTACGTGAAGGACTTCATGGAGTGGAACATCGACGACAAGCGCTACAACCAGAAGTACGTGGGCACCGAGGCCTACCTGATCAAGAACGGCCGCGTCGGGGCGCCGGTGCGCAACCCCGTGATCGAGCTCACGACACCCGCCTTCTGGAGCGCGGTCGACGCGCGCGCGAAAGACGTCGACTACTTCTCGGCCACCTGCGGGAAGGGCGACCCCATGCAGGGCGCGCCCGTCTTCATGGGCGGGCCTTCCATGCGCCTCCGCGACATCCGGCTCGGGGGTGCCTCGAAATGAGCGGCCTCGACCCCCTCGTCGAGTACGCGGTCCGGCGCGCTCGCAAGGCGGGCGCCCACGAGGCCGTCGCGCTCGTCCAGTCCCAGCACGCGGAACAGACGAGGCTTGCCAACAACCAGGTGTCGATCGCCGTGTCCTGGGACTCGAGGCACATGGGCCTCTTCCTCGCGAAAGGCGGCCGCACGACCTCGACGAACATCGACACGCCGACGCGCCCCAAGGTCGACGACGCCGTGCGCCGGCTCCTCAAGTTCCTGAAGATGCTGCCGGTGAACGAGGACTACCGGGGGATCGCGTCCCGGGGGTTTGCGACCGGCGCGGGCAAGCCCGACGGCGCAATCGCCGAGGGGCAGGCCTCCACGAACCAGATCATGGTCGCGGCGAGGGACGCCGCCCTCAAGGCTGGCGCGCTGCGCACGGCGGGGACCGCCTACGTGTCCTTCTCCCGCACGAGCCTTGGGACGTCGGGCGGCGCGCTGCTTGCCGCCGACACGACCGGAGCGACCGTCTCGATCCGCGCATTCACCGACAAGGAGGCGTCGGGCCACTGGGTCCACGCGTCGTCGACGCTGAAGGGCCTCGACGCCAAGGGCTCGGGCCGCCACGCCGGCAGCCTCGCGAAGCGCGCGCGCAACCCCGTGATCGGCAAGGCCGGCAAGTTCGACGTCGTGTTCGACCCGCTTGCAATTGCCGCCCTCACGAGCAACATGGGCAACATGGCAAGCGCGACCGCAGTCGAGTCGGGGTTCTCGTACCTCGGCCGGAAGGTCGGGCGCAGCGTGGCCTCGAAGCACGTGACCGTCGTCGACGACGGCTCGTCAAGCCTCGGGCTGAACTCGATCCCCTTTGACGTCGAGGGGCTGCCGACTCGCCGCACGCCCATCGTTTTGAAGGGCGTCCTCAAGACCTACCTCCACAACACATCGACGGCCACGCGCAACAAGGTCGCCTCGACCGGCAACGCCTCCTTCGACCACTTCCGAGACGCCGGGGGCCCGGGCGGCGTGATTACGCCCTCCCCGTGGAACCTCGAAATGCTGCCCGGGTCGAAGAGCGCGGAACAGCTCTTCTCAAAGGTCGACCACGGGCTCTACATCACGAACATCTGGTACACGAGGTACCAGAACTATGTGACGGGCGACTTCTCGACGATCCCGCGCGACGCGATCTTGGCAATCGAAGGCGGGCAGGTGCAGGGGCCCCTGCGGGACCTGCGCATCACGGAGAACATGCGCTCGCTCTACCAGAGGGTCGCCGCCCTCTCCAAGGAGACCCGCCAGATCCACAGTTGGGAGTGCGAGACACCGACGACACACCCCTACGCGCTCGTCGAGCGGGTGAATGTGAGCCGATCGGCGCAATGAGAAGGCGGGCCCCCCCTTCCCGGCTCTCCGGCCCCCATGAGGGTCTGAGGGTTTCGTGATTTCTCTCACGTGAAGTTCATTTGCCCGTTGCGCGACACCCCGTCGGGCAGGCGGGCAAGGGTCGTGAGAGCATGGCGCGGGGTCCCGGAAGTCCTTGGGGAACAAGGCCGGAACGCGCACGGGGGCTCGGTTCTCCCGTGGCGGCCCTCTGCGCCGGGCTCTTTCTTACCCTTGCCAGCCTGCCCACTCCCCTGGCGGCCGAGCGACTCGCCCCTGCGGCGCTAACCATATCCGAGGTCATGCCGGCCCCCCAGGGGAACCTCTCAGAAACCGAGGGCGAGTGGATCGAGCTTGAGGCGACATCGGGCGGCGCCCTCGACGGGATCGCGATCACGGACTTCGACGGGCCGGCCGACTTCGTTTTCCCCGCGGCGACCGTCGGGCCCGGGGAGCGGATTGTCGTTGCAAACGGCGCCACGGCGCCGCCGGGGGTCGACCCCGCGGCCCGGCTCTTCTTCGCAGGCAAGACCTGGTGGACGTGGGACAACGCGGGCGACGATGTGTCCCTCCTCTCCCCGGAGGGGAGTCCCACGGACCGGCTCGAGTACGGTGAAGGCGCGGCGGTCGACCCGCCTTCCGGCCCAGACACCGCGCCGGCGCAGGCGGCGCGCACCGTCCCTCCCGGAGCCTCCTTTGGCCGCGTCGGTGGCGCGGCCCTCGCGCTTGTGCCCACGCCCGGAGCGCCGAACGAGCCGCTTTCCGACGCCTCCTCGGGGGCTTTGCACCTGGCGGCCGTCGTGCTCCAGGGCGCCACCGCCGCGCCCGTCGTGTGCCGTTCCGCACCCGCCTCAGGCAACGCCTACCTGTGGAGCGCGGAACTCGGGGAGGCGCGCGTTTCGTTCGGGGTGCCGCCCGCGGTTCCCTGGGGCTGCGTCACTGCGGCGGCCCTCGGGAGCGGCGCTGAAGCGCGGGCGCTTGGCGCCGCTGTCGGGGGGGCCGTCGTCGTCGACCCCGTTGCGCGGCCCGCGCACGTTGCGCCTCTCTCGCGGGTTGCGCTCGTCGACCCCTGGGGCGCCGTGGCCTTTGAGCGGCCCCTCCCTCCTGATGTCGCCGCGCCGGCCGGGGCCACGCTCGTGCTCCTGCCCTGCGACTGCCCCGGAGGGTGGAGGGCGAGCGTCATGGCCCCTGCGCCCACCGTCGGGGTGCCACGCCCCACGCGCGGCCTCGAAGTCCTCCCGGCCGGTGGCGCCCTCCGAAGCGCCCTCACCCGGCTCGTGGAAAACGCGACGGACTCGCTTGATGTGAACGCCTACTTGATGAATTCCGATAGCCTCGAAGAGGCCCTCCGCGATGCGGCCGCCCGCGGCGTGCACGTGCGCCTCCTGCTGGAAGGCGCCCCCGCGGGGGGCCAGAAGAGCCGCTCGCCGCTCGACGCCGCCTCGCTTGCTGCGTTCAACAACTCCGGCGTATGGGTCCGGACGTTCAGGGCAGGCGAGGCCGACGCCGCCCGCGACCACGCGAAGTACTTGATTGTCGACGGCCGCCAAGTCGCCGTACTTACAGAGAACCTTGTAGGAGCCGCGCTTTCCGATGAGGACCCGAACATCGGGTACGGCGCGTTTTGCACCTGCAGGGCCCTTGCCCGCGACTTGGCGGCGCTCTTCGGATGGGACTTCGAGAGGGGCGAAGACCGGAGCGCGGGCCCGGCGTGGACGGAAGCCGAGAGGCCGGCGCCCCAGGACGAAGGCGAAGGCGACGGGTGGGCGAGCTTGCTCCTTTCCCCGGCTCCTACGCTCTCCGCCTGGGAAGCGCTCGTGGCGGGCGCTAGGTCTAGCCTCCGCCTTGAGGGGCTGTCGGCCGACCTCGAAACGCTCGGCCCCGCCTCGCCCCTCGGGGCCGCGCTCCTTGAGGCCTCAAGGCGCGGCGTTACTGTGCATATCCTCCTTTCCGCGGACTTCGACGGCCTCGAGGGTTCCGAAACGCAGGCCGCCGCGCGGGCGCTTGCGGCCGCGGCCGCCGACCTGCCGGCCTTCGAGGTCAGGTCGTTGGCCCGTCCGCCGGGCTCGAACTCGACGCTCCACGCCAAGGTCCTCGTGGTGGACGGCGCCCGGTTCATCCTCGGGTCCCACAACTTCGTGCGCGCGGCTTTTGCCTTGAACCGGGAAGTCTCGCTCCTCGTGGACGACGCGGCCGCGGCGCGGGGCCTTGCGGAGCGGATGGACGGCAACTTCGCGCGCGGCTCGACGGTCGCCGCCCTCGGGGTCGCCCTCGTGCCGGACTCCAGCCTCGGCCTTGAGGCGACCGGCGCCGGCCCGCCGCCTCGGGTGCCCCTTTCCTTCCTCGGGTTCATGGCGGTCGGGTCGGCGGCGCTCGCGTGGGCCCTCAAGAAGAGCCCGCGCGCCCTCCGGCGTACGTGGACCTTGAGGGCGCCCCGCGGTGCAGGGCGCCGACGCGCCCTTAAGGCGGCGCCTCCCCCGCAGCCCTCGCGCGGGCTCCTCGAATCTCTCGGGCCCCTTTACGGCGCGTCCGATTTGGAGGATGAGCGCCTGCCGCTTCGCGCGGCGCCGCCCCATGAGGCTCCGGTGCGCCCCCCGTCGGTCCGGCTCATGCCCCCGACGGCCTTCGACCTCTTCGAGCGGCCCTAACGCTGCGAGGCCGCCTTCGCCGGACTCTTCACGGCAGGCGCGGGCGCGCGGCCCTCCGGGTGGCCCGGCGCGCGCCGCAGCGCCGCCGCCCTGAAGCGTTCGGCGGCCCGCGCGCGCCCCCTCTCGTCGGAAAGGCGCGCGAGGCCGAGCCATCCGAGTTCTGAGGAGTTGTCGGCGCCCACCGCGCGCTCGAACGCGCGCCTCGCCTCCCTGGGGTCCCCGCCTTCGAGCGCGAGGCGCCCAAGCTCGAACCAGGCCTCCGGCAGGTCGCTTCGAGCCTCCGTGGCTTTCAAGAAAAGGGCGCGCGCGTCCTCGCGGCCGCCCGCGGCCTGCGCTGCCTGCCCCTCAAGCATCCTCGCGCGGTAGAGCTGCTCTTGCAGCGCGCCTTCCCCCGAAGGCTCCTCGGCAAAGGAATCGAGGAACGCGCCCTCCTCTTGGAGCGCGCGGATCTGGCTCCGACCGTCGGCGACTTCCTGCCACTCATCGGCGCCTGAGGCCGCCGCGTTCTTGCCCCCGGGCGGGGCCCCTTTCGGCCGCTCCCGCCGCTTGCGCCGCCTGCGGCTCTGCTCGAGCGCCTTGGCGCGCGCTTTGCGCTCCTTGGAAAGGCGCTTCTCCAGCGTGAATGCGGCCCGGGCGAACGCCTGGCGCGCCTCCGCCGCCCGCCGGAGCGCGAGGAGGGCTTCCCCCTCGAGGAGCCGCGCGTCCGGCTCGTCCCCGTACCACTTGCGGAAGCGCTCCGCCGAGGGCGCCACGGCGGCAAACTCCCCCGTGTCGAGGTAGAGGCGCATGCGCGCGAGCAGCTCGTGGGGCGCTTCCCTTGCCACCTCGGGGCGAAGCGCGAGGACCGCATCGCGGTAGCGCCCGAGCCGGATGAGCGCGTCGAGCGTACCCTCGCGCGCGAGCTGCGAGCCCGGCTGGATTTCCGCAGCCTTCCCGAAAGAGGCCCGCGCCTCCTCGAAGTGCCCCCGCGCGAGCAGCATTTCGCCAAGCGCCGTCCACGCGTCGGGCACGTGCCCGCGGATCCTCGCGGCCTCGCCGGCAAGGGCGATCGCGCTGCTGTAGGCCGCCTCCGCCGCGTCGGGCCGCCCGAGCGCCTCGAGGACCTCGCCGTGCACGAAGTGCGCGTGGTCGTTCGAGGCGTTCGCCTGCACGGCCTGCTCGGCGGCCTCGAGGGCCTCGTCGAGGTCGCCGAGGTGGAGAAGGACCTCCGCCTTCATCGCCCACCCCGAGTCGAACTGGGGGTTCACCGCGAGGCATCGCTCGACCTCGCGCACGGCGCCCGTGAGGTCGCCCGTGTGGAAGCGGCTCTTCGCGAGCGCGTACCAGGCGTAGTCAAACTGGGGGTTCGCCTTGAGCGCCCTCTCGTGGAAGGGGATCGCCTCCGCGTGGCGGCCCGCCTTGTTGAGCGCGTTGCCGATGTTGTTCCACGCGATGTCGTAGTCGGGCTGGACCTCGACGGCCTTCTCGAAGTAGGGGATCGAGGTCTCGTAGCGCCCGAGGTTGTACTCTGCGTTCCCCCGGTTGTTCCAGGCGACTTCGTCGGCGGGGTCGCACTCGAGCGTCTTGTCGTAGGCCCCGATCGCCTCCTCGAGGAGGTCGATGGCCTGGTACGTGTAGGCGAGGTTGTACCAGGCGTGCTTGTAGCCCGGGGCGACCTCGAATTCGAGAAGGCGCTTGTCGATCGCGAGCTCGTTCTCGCCGGCCGTGTAGTACGCGAAGCCGAGGTTGTTCCACGCCTCCTCGTCTTCCGGGTGGGCCTCGACGGAGCGCCTGTAGGCGTCGACGGAGTCGGCCACCTCGTCGCGCGCGAAGAGCGCGTTGCCAAGCGCCTTCTCGAATTCGCCCATCACGCGCCGCCACTCGGGCCCGAGGCGCGCCTTGAGCCCCTCGTCCTTGGCAAGCGCCTCGGCGGCCTCTCCAAGCTCGCGCACGGCCGTGCGCCCCTCGCCGGCCTCGGCGGCCACGACGCCGTAGACGAACCGCGAAAAGGGCCCCCGCGCCTGGCGCGCGAGCCTCTTGGCGACCTCGACCTCGCCGCGCCCGGGGCCGCGGCCGAGGAGGATCGCGAGGATGTCGCGGTACGCGCCCTCGTAGTCCGGCTCGAGCCTCACGGCGGCAAGGAGCGCCTCGAGCGCCTCGTCCTCGCGCCCCTGGAAGAGCAGGCAGTTCGAAAGGTTCCGGAACGCGAGCTCGTAGTCCGGGTACAGCGAAAGCGCCTTCCGGTAGTCGCGCTCGGCCTCCCCGTGGTTGCCGATCGCGTCTTTGGTCACGCCGCGGTCGTTCCAGAACACCGCGCGCTGCGGGAACGCGGCGACAAGGGCGTCGTAGAGGCCAAGGGCCTCGGCCGTGCGCCCGGCGACGTAGGCCTCGCGGGCGCGCCCGAGGGCCTGCTCCTCCGCGGGGGTGAGCCGGGGCTCCTCGGTCGGCGCGGCGGGGGCGCCAAGGGCCCCCGGCCGCGGGGCTGCGGGGGCCGGCGGGACTTCAGGCGGAGGGTCTTGGGCCACTGGGCGCTTCCGAGCCCGCCCGCCTTTCTTTTACCTTTCCCCGACGGGCCCGCCGGATGTCCGAAGGCGCGCGTCCCGCGCCGGGGCCAACGTTTATTCGTGCCGGCCAGGCTCTTGGGAGGCACCCCCTCCCCTTCCCGCCGGAAGTGGCCTCCTTGGAAGAAGCCGAAGACGGCCTTGCCGCGCTGCGCGCGGCGCTCAAGGGCCGCGACGAGCGCGCCGTGCTTGGCTGCCTTGCCCTCGCGCTTCGCGCCGGCGCGCCCGCGGCGAGCGTCGAGCGCGCGATCTTGCGCGTCATGGCCGAAGACGGCGAGGAGCTCCACAGCCTCCTCTTCACCTCCGCGGCCTTCGACATTGCGGCGGGCCTTGGCCCCGAGGCCGGCAAGTACCCTCTTGCCGCCGCCGCGCTCCAAGTCACGCGCCAGCCCAAGGACTCCCGTGTGCGCGACCTCGTCGCACGCGCGCGGGAGCGCGCCTCGGCCGCCACGAGCGCCTCGATGGGCGAAGCCGAGCGCGCCCTGGCCGAGGCCCTCGACCGCGGCGATGTGGCGCGCGCGGTCGACGCCTCGATCGAGCTTCACCGCCTCTCGGGCGAGAGCACCTTCGTCGTGAACCTCTTCGCCAAGTGGTCGGCTCGCCCCGAAGTGATCTTGAAGCCCGCGGGGTACGTCACCCACCTGCCCCTCCAGGTTGCCGCGGCCCTCAACCTCCTCCAGTATGTGTCGGGGGAGGAGGAGGCCGACCTGCTCCTCGGCCACCTCGCCTTCGCCCAAGTCGAGCTTTCGAGGCGCTACAGGACGCGGCGCGTCGAGCCCCGGAAGGTGGGTGAGGAGAGCCCCTCGGAGGCCCTTGCGGCGTTCAAGGGCGCGGTCCAGTCGGGGGACCTTGGGGCCCTTGGCCCCCTCATCGCCAGGGCCTCGAAGGGCCCTCAAGGGCTCGAGGAAACAGGCCGCGCACTCCAGCGCCTCGCCCTTGAGGAAGAGGGCGGCCTTGGCCACCGGTTCGTCCTTGCCGACGCCGCGCGTCGCCTTGCGCGCCAGCTGCACCCCGCTGTCGGCCGCGCGGTGCTCCACAACGCGGCCCTCTCGATCGCGAACGGCTACAAAGGCCCCAAGAAGCTCCTCGACGTTCGCGACCTTCCCCACCCGCAGCCGGGCGGGCGCGACTACGCCGGCCGGCTCCTCGTCGGACTCACGAGCGGCAACCTCGCGGAGGCCCACGCGGGGCTCCGCGGGCTCTTCGAGTCGGGGACCTCGCCGCGCCAGGCCGCGCTCGCCTTCCTCGACGCCTCGGCCCAGACGGACACCGCGCACCTCACCTCCGACCACCCCTTCATCCTCACGCAGGCCGCCTGGCGCGCGATCGCCGACGGGTCCTTTGCCGGAGAGGCCGTGCCGCTCCTTGCCGAACTGGCGGCGAAACTCGCGCTTGCACCCAAGGGCTTCGAACTCATCCAGGCGGTCGAAGAAGCCTGGTCGGGCGAGGCCCAGGCGCCCGCCTGACGGCGCAAAAGCCCCCCTTGTTCCGGAACGGACGGCCGGGCAGACAACCTTAAAGCCGAGTCAATAAATAGCGACGCCGGGCTGGGATTTCCGATGCCAGAGTCCGTTTTCCTGCGCGTGGCGGAGGCCATCCAGGCGGATGTAGGCACGGGGAAAGCCCGCATCGACACGGCCACGCGCGTCAAGCTCAACATCTCGCCGGGCGACATCATCGAGATCCGCGGCACGAAGACGACCGCCGCCGTCGTCTGGCGCGTCCTTGCCGAAGACGAGGGCAAGGACATCATCCGAATCGACGGGCTCGTGCGCAAGAACACGGGCACGACGATCGGCGAGAAGGTCGAGGTGCTCCCGGCGGAGGCCAAGCCCGGGCGGAAAGTGATCCTCGCCCCCGTGATCTCCGAGAACCAGCGCATCCAGTTCGGCCAGGGCATCGAGACGTTCGTCAAGCGCGGCCTCATGAAACGCCCCGTCGTCGTCGGAGACAACCTCATCGTCCCCGGGATCGCCCTCATGGGCGGCGCGCTACCCTTCGGCGTGACCTCCACGGACCCCAAGGGGATCGTCCAGATCGTCGACTCCACGGAAATCGAGGTCAAGGAGGAGGCGACCAAGCAGACCGAGACCGTCGCGCGGACGGTCACGTACGAGGACATCGGCGGGCTCGAGCGCGAGCTCCAGCGCGTGCGCGAGATGATCGAGCTGCCCCTCAAGCACCCCGAGCTCTTCGACCGGCTCGGGATCGAGCCCCCGAAGGGCGTCCTGCTCCACGGGCCGCCGGGCACGGGCAAGACGCTCATCGCCAAGGCGGTGGCCAACGAGAGCGGCGCGGCCTTCTTCTCGATCCAGGGGCCCGAGATCATGTCGAAGTTCTACGGCGAGTCCGAGGCCCAGCTGCGCAACAAGTTCGAGGAGGCGCAGAAGAGCGCGCCCTCGATCATCTTCATCGACGAGCTCGACTCGATCGCGCCGTCCCGCGAGAACGTCCAAGGCGAAGTCGAGCGCCGGGTCGTCGCCCAGCTCCTCACGCTCATGGACGGGCTCAACGCCCGCGGCAAGGTCGTCGTGATCGCGGCGACGAACCGCGTGAACGCGATCGACCCCGCGCTTCGCCGCCCCGGGCGCTTCGACCGCGAGATCGTGATCGGCGTGCCCGACTACCAGGGGCGCCACGTGATCCTCCAGATCCACACGCGCGGCATGCCGCTCGAGGACGGCTTCTCGATCGAGGAGTTCTCAAGAATCACCCACGGGTTCGTGGGGGCCGACCTCGAGGCCCTCTGCAAGGAAGCGGCCATGAAGGCGCTCCGCCGCTACCTGCCCGACATCGACCTCGACGAGCCGATCGCCCCGGCAATCCTCGAGAAGATGCGCGTGACCTCCGACGACTTCCGCGCGGCGCTAAAAGAGATCGAGCCCTCGGCGCTTCGCGACGTCTTCATCGAGATCCCCACGGTCAAGTGGGCCGACATCGGCGGGCTCGAGAAGGTCAAGCTCCAGCTCAAGGAATCGGTCGAGCTCCCCCTCAAGCGGCCCGACGTGTTCAAGAGGCTCGGCATCCGCCCGCCCGCGGGGATCCTGCTCTACGGCGCGCCGGGGACGGGCAAGACGCTGCTTGCCAAGGCGGTGGCGACCGAGTCGGAGGCGAACTTCATCTCGATCAAGGGCCCCGAGGTCCTCTCGAAATGGGTCGGCGAGTCCGAGAAGGCCGTCCGCGAGATCTTCAAGAAAGCCAAGCAGTCGGCGCCCACAATCATCTTCCTCGACGAGATCGACTCGATCGCGCCGCGCCGCGGGATGTCCTCGGACTCGATGGTCACCGAACGCGTCGTGAACCAGCTCCTCACGTCGATCGACGGGATCGAGTCCGTCCACGACGTCGTGGTCATCGCCGCCACGAACCGGCCCGACATCCTCGACCCGGGGCTCCTGCGCTCGGGGCGCTTCGACCGGCTCCTCTACATCCCGCCGCCGGACGCTTCCGAGCGCCTCAAGATCCTCGAAGTCCACACGCGCGGCGTGCCGCTCGGCGAAGACGTGAACCTCGAGGAGCTCGCCCGGATGCTCGAGGGCTATGTGGGGGCCGACATCGAGGGCCTCATCCGCGAGGGCGCGATGATCGCGCTGCGCGAGGACCTCGAGAAGACGGTCGTGCGCCGGCGCCACATCAACCAGGCCATCGAAGTGATCAAGCCGTCCGCGGACGAAGAAACGGTTAAGTATTACCGGGCAGTTTCAAAATCGCTGGAAGGGCGCCTGGCCAAGCAGCGCGCTCCAAACAGCGACGTTTCTTACATCTAGGGTGAAGGGTGGGTCATATGGCCAAGAAGTTCGCGACGGAGTTGCGAGGAAAGACGGTGATGACAAACGACGGGAGGATCCTCGGGATGATCGACAACTTCGTGGTCGACACCCGCACGGGCGACCTCCAGCACGTCCTCGTGATCCCGGCCGAGGACATCGAGCCGCGCCTCTACAAGACCGACGCGCAGGGGCGGCTCATCCTCCCCTTTACCTCGATGCGCTCGGTGCGCGACGTCGTGGTCGTCGAGGTCGCGCAGTAGGCGCGGGCCGCCTCACCTCGGCCGCCGGTCATCAGGGCGGCCGCCGAGGGGTCCGACGAGATGGCCGACGCCCTGCGCGTGATCCCTGCCGTCTCCCTGCGGGGCGGCGACGTCGTGGTCGTGAACAACCACTCGTACGAGCCCGTCGAGGACGCGCAGGGGCGCGCGTTTGCGCTCGACGAGTTCGCGCAGGTCTTCCTCAAGGAATTCGACGCCGTGCTCGTGTTCGACATCGACGGGATCGAGGGCGGGCGCCCGCAGTTCGACGAGGCCGCGCGCCTCGAGGGGTCGCCCCTCGAGGTCTGGTGGGACGGCGGCGTGCGGGACCACGACGACGTGATCGGGATCCTCACGAGCGGCGTCCACAAGGCGCTCGTGTCGACGCGCTCGCTTGCGGCCGCAGGGGAGATTTCCAAAGCCGTCGAGCTTAGCGACAGCGTGGTCTTCGAGGCCGTCGTTCGCGAGGGCCGCGTCGTGGCCTCGTCCCCCGACTTCCGGGGCGCGACGGTCGCGCGGGCGGCCTCGCTGGCCGCGGCCGAAGGCGCGGAGGAGGTCCTCGTCCTCGACGCGTCGCGCCCGCTCGGCGCGCCCATTGACTGGGCGCCTCTTGCGGGCCTGCCGGGCTCCCTGCGCGCCCTCTATATCGGCGGCGGCATCGACCTTGAGACCGCGCGCCGCGTGAAGGGACCCGCGGGACTCCCTTACCGGGGCGCCGTGGTCGACCTCATATCCGTGCTCACCCCGTACGTCTAAGGCACGGGGCCTCGGGGGGTCTCCGCCCATGGAAAGGATCCGCCAAGCCGTCGCCTTCCTCTTCCGGCGCGCTTCGGAGAGCGAGATCCGCGCCGAGGACCTCGCGCGACAGGCGTCACTCGACCTGCACTGGTTCTCGCCCAAGGACGCCCGCCGCTTCCTCGAGGTGGCCCAGGCGTTGGGGCACCTCAAGGCCGGCGAGAAGCTGGGGGGCCTTGCGCCCACCTTCGACCCCTTCGCCGTGGAACTGCCGCTCGACTTCCGCATCGACGCGGCGGCCCTGCCCACCCCGCCCGCTGCCGTT
>Ga0209342_10003991_pt1 | contig 15417 bp, 8 predicted proteins | sample RifCSP16_2_FD_184023 | JGI IMG/M metagenome (GOLD analysis project Ga0209342, IMG submission 184023) | Soil microbial communities from Rifle, Colorado - Rifle CSP2_sed 16_2 (SPAdes) (version 2) | ecosystem: Environmental > Terrestrial > Deep subsurface > Rock core/Sediment | place: Rifle... | reverse complement strand
ATGGACTCGCAGGTGCTGCCCTCCTTGAAGCGTCTTGCCAGTGCGCTTGCTGAGGGCCGTAGAACCACGGTGCAGATCAGCTCGGTCATGAAGCAGGCCGAGGACGACGCCGCGCGTCTCTTCCAGGTCACAGCCGCCGGTGGTTGGACAGGCGTCATGGCTGCGATCCCTGGGCTTGGCTTCACCGTTCCGGATTGGGTCTGGGATTTCGTGATCGGCCTCGTTCCCCTCGGCGATGCCATCGACGTGGTCAAGCAGCTCTGGAACCGGATCCGTGGCCAGGAGGTCGACGAGCTGGTCCTGACCCTCGCCTTGCTGGGGATAGTCGCCGATCTCGGATGGTTGAACCCGATCCCCTCCGCCGAAGACGTGCCAAACGCTGCACTGGCCGCCCTCAAAGCCCTCGCCAAGCAGATCCCCCCAGGGGCGGCGCGGGACTCGCTACAAGAGATGGTCGAACTGGCGGCGAAGAATGCCGACGAAGCCAAACGCCTGGGGGACGTTTTGGTCGCCCTCACCAAGAACTCGGATCTGGCCCTCGCCCTGATGAAACATCCAGAAGCACTCATCGCTGTCTTGCGTCACGGGCCGGATGCCGTGGGGCTATTGGGCAAATTCGGCGATGATGCGGTCGGGCTTGTTGGCAAGTACGGCGACGACGGGATCCGGATTTTGAATCGCGCCGAAACGGCAGCCGCCAACGCCTACGATGTAGCCAGAGCGGGCGGAAGACACAGTGGGACGCTCGGCAATTACGCCGGCAGGCCCGCATCGCAAATTGAAAGTGCGGTCCAGGGTTACCAGAGCCAGGTCGCCGAACATCTCCAGAAACTGAACAACCCCGAACGCTTTGTCGAGAATTGGGCGACTTTGGATCCCCGATACCAACAAGGCCTGTTACGCAAATGGGAAAGCGATTTGGTCCGGAATCACGAACTGGCTGAGATCATGAGGAGAATGTTGCCGGAGGTCAGTCCATGAACGAGCGTGATGACGCCAAGTATAAGAACTACTTAGGAGATCTTGGCTTCTTGATCAAGGAACGCGCCCTGGAAGCCAAGAAGATATCCGAGAAGGAAGTGCCGGGTTCAGATGGATTCTATTTCGAATCGGGTCGGTTGTTGGGGTTCAACGAAGTCATCTCCATCATGCAGCAACAGGCTCAGGGATTCCAGATCCCCTTGGAAGAGCTCGACCTTCACGATATCGAACCCGATCGAGACCTCGCCTGACCCCCTTTCTGGGGCGAGCCCGTGGAGGCAGATCCGCCTCACCAGGGATTGACCCCCCTCCCTGGCGGGCAGCTCCCTTAGCCCCCCACGAAGGCGCCCCGCACTCAAGTTGGGCGACATCCGTGGGGCTGCGACGCACCCGGCACATCGACGATGTGGTCCGAAATCGCGAACTGGCTGAATCCATAAGGAACCTGGGGAGGGAGGTACCTCCATGACCGAGCCTGATAACCTTAGGCACAAGTACTACCTGAGGGACCTTGGCAACTTGCTCAAGGAACGCGCCCTCGAAGCCAAGCAGATCTCCGAGAAAGAAGAGCGGGGTACGGAAGGGTACCATCTCGAATCTGGCCGGCTGATGGCCTACTACGAAGTGATCTCCCTGATGCAGCAACAGGCTCACGGTTTTCAAATCCCCTTGGAGGAGCTCGATCTTCACGATATCGAGCCCGATCGAGACCTCGTCTGATCCCATTCCTGGGGGGATTCCCCCTGCTCCCCGGCGGGCAGCCCAACTTCGACAAGGTCATCCTGAGCGGAGCGAGGCCGCAAGGCCGAGCGCAGTCGAAGGACCCAAGCCATGCCGACCTTCGTTGAAGCCGGCTGCTCCAGAATCCAATGTCAACGTACAAGCAGGGATGGCCGAGACAATGCTTATGTTCGGCGGTCCAACAACGGCCATTCCGCGAAGCGCCCCCGGAGGGGGTGCGCAGGGGGCCATTCGTCCCGCATGTCCTTAGCGGGGAAAACGCAATTTCCCCCATCGCCCCCTACAAGGAAAGCGTCCCTCCATGTCGAGCTACGCGCCTAGGTCGCGCGTGGCGAGCTCTTGCGCACATCAAGGGATCAATTGCCTTTGGCCACCGGTCACGCATCGTGCCTCACGCTTCGGGCCAGACCGCCAGGCCGGCGGCCCGGGCGCCTTCCCGAAGCTGCTTGTCAAAGGTCGCCATCACGACCGCCTCCCCAAGAGCACTCTGCCAGATTAGAGCCGTGGCAAGGTGGATGGAATCGATTCCTGTCAGCGCATGTTGCCTGGTCAGCCCATCCGCGTCGGAGACGGTCGCCTCGTCCACCCGCAGCCTGATGAAACTCGGCCAATGGGCGTGGATCTCATCGAAGGCGGCATCCGCCTCTCTGCGACCCAGCATGCGCCGCCGCATTGCCCTGGCGATCGCCGCCGCCACCTCCGCACGCGTCACAAGAGATGTTCCGAGGGTGACTCCTGACTCGAAGAGGTTGACTACCCCCCGCGAATCAGCTTCCCGCACGTAACGCTTCACGAGTGCGCTGGCATCGAGATAGGCGATCAACGTCGATCCTCAATGAGCAGGTCGGCCACGGTCTTCTTCCCCCTGAGCCTAGCGACCGGCTCGCCCTTGGGCGGATGTTGACCGTTCCACTCGGCCAGGCCTGCGTCTACGAGCACTTTGAGCTTCTCGTCGAGGCTGATGCCTTCCGGGACGATCCGCCCGATTGGCCTCCCCCGCTCGGTGATCACGATCGTCTGCCCGCGCTTGACCTCGCGCAGGTACGCACTGAGGCGATCTTTCAGCTCCCGCACACCCACACTTCGCTCGCCCATCGTCCCCTCCAATCTCATGATGTGGCTACATTATACTCTATGTAGCTATGCAGTGGGAGCACAGCTTCGCCCAAGGCAACGCCGCTTCACTTGAATCCGTCCCTTCCAATGCCAGAAGACGGCTCCAAGCAGGGATGGCCGACTTCACACTGTTGCAGAAGATTCCGTCAACGGCCATTTGCGGAAGGGGGAAGAGGGGGGTGTGGGGGGACGAAGGGGGACAAACGCACTTGTCCCCCTTCGCCCCCCCACAAAGAGCCCGCGCCATCGCTATGATCGCGGGCGCGGCCCCTGGCCCGCCCCACCATCCATGCTATCCTACGAGACCTGGAACCCACGACCAGGTCCCAACGTCTCTTGGATAGATCATCCAGATCACACATCCCTGCGCTCATCGTAGTCAAGGAGGGTTCTGGCCATGGCACAAGAACCAGGGCGCCCATCTGGACGGGTTCGATCGTTAGCAATCTTGCTCGCCGTCGCGCTGGTTGCGGCTGGCGCGGTGCTCGTCCTGCCTCGCGTGTGGGCTCTCCTCTCGCCAGGCGAGACCCCCGCCCCTCCCGCCACGCCCCTCCCGACCGTTGAAGGCGGCGCCATCGCGGACGAAGGCGAACCGCATCTCGGGATCACGCTCAGCCCAGGCCAGGCAGCGCTCCAAACGCCGGAGCCCTTACCCACGGCGACCGGCGTGCCGCTCTCGGCCGAAGAGGTGCAACGCATCTTCGCCCGGCTGCCGTCGCTCACCCTCGCGCCTGAGGACCGCCTGGAGTTCCGCCTCCCGCCCGAATCGCTGCCCCCGCCGCGCACGGGCGAGACCATCGAAGAACCCTTCCCTCCACCACCCGCCCCGGCCGCTACCCCGCAGGTCGACGCCGGGCCGCTGGAGGTGCTGCGCTTTGCCCCCGAAGGGGAAATCCCCCTGGCGCCGTTCGTCAACGTCACATTCAACCAGCCCATGGCGCCGCTCACGACCCTCGCCCAATTGGCCGCGCAAGACGTACCCGTGACCCTCGAACCCGCCGTGCCCGGGGCATGGCGCTGGGTGGGGACCAAGACGCTCGTCTTCGAGGCCGACTCGGCCGAGATCGACCGCTTGCCCAAGGCGACGGAATACCAGGTCACGGTCCCCGCCGGGACACGCTCGATGGTCGGCGGAGAGCTGGCGCAGACCGTGAGCTGGTCCTTCACCACGCCCCCGCCGGTGATGACGAACTACTCCCCCTCCTACGACCCCCAACCGCGCGATCCCGTGTTCTTCATCGCTTTCGATCAACGCATCGATCCGGCAGCCGTCCTGGAGACGATTGAAGTGACGGCCGACGGCAAGGCTGTCCAGATCCAAATGCTGACCACAGAAGAGCTCACCGCCGACAAGCAGGTCGCGCACATGGCGGAGAGCGCCCTCGAAGGGCGTTGGCTCGCCTTCCGCGCGAAGGGACTTCTCCCCGCCGACGCGGCCATCGTCGTGGTCGTCGGCCCGGGCACGCCCTCCGCCGAAGGCCCGCTCGTCACGCGCGAAGCGCAGCGCTTCGAATTCCGCACCTACGCCCCGCTGCGCATCGAAGACCACGGCTGCTCGTGGGGGGATGACGAGTGCCGCCCGTTGACGCCGCTCTTCATCCGATTCAACAACCCCCTCGACGCACAGGCCTTCGACGAAGCCTCGCTCACGATCAAGCCGGAGATTCCTGGCGTCATCATCGAAAACTATGGGGACACGATCAGCATCCGCGGGGCGACTAAGGGAAGCACCACTTACCACATCACCGTCGATGGAGACATCCGCGACGACTTCGGCCAAACCCTGGGACAGGACGCGCGCTTGACCTTCCGGATCGGCCGCGCCGAGCCTATGCTGAGCGGCCCGGACTCAGTCCTGGTCACCCTCGATCCTGCCGCCAAGGACCCCGTCTTCACCGTGTACTCCCTCAACTACGACCGACTCGAGGTGAAGATCTACGCCGTGCAGCCGTCCGATTGGCAAGCCTTCGGCAAGTACCTCGCCGACTTCTATCAGCAGGATCCGGCGCCGATACCGCCCGGTCGTCTGGTGCTGGATGAGACGATGCGGGTGGAAGCCGCGACCGACGCCCTGACCGAAGTGGACATCGAGCTGAGCCGGGTCATGGACGGTGACTATGGTCACTTCATCGTGATCGTCCAACCGCCGCGCAACCTGCTCGATCCGGACCGCTACATACCCGTCGTCCGGGCATGGGTGCAAGTGACCGACATCGGTCTGGATGCATTCGTTGATCACAGCCAGATACTAGCCTGGGCGACCGCCCTGGACGACGGCACCCCGCTGGGAGGGATCACTCTCGAGAACTCGGCGCGTGTCAGACTGTCTACCACCGCGCAGGACGGCACGGCCCACTTCGACATTCCTGACACCGGCATCGATCTGCTCGTGGCGCGCAAGGGAGCCGACGCTGCGATCCTGCCGCATTCACCCTACGTCTGGGGCGCCGACCCCTGGCAGCGCCGTTCGGTCCAGGATGAACTGCGCTGGTACGTCTACGACGACCGGCAGATGTACCGCCCCGCCGAGGAAGTGCATGTCAAAGGCTGGATGCGGCGCGTGGGCGGCAAACAAAATGGCGACGTGGGGCTGGTCGGAACGGCGGTGACCGATGTGAGCTATCAGGTCATCGACTCGCAGGGCAACACCATCGCCCAGGGCGGCGCCAAGGTCAACGCCCTGGGAGGGTTCGACTTTGCCCTCACCCTGCCCGAGAACGCCAATCTGGGCTACGCCCAGATCCAGCTTTACGCCCAGGGAAACACGTCCGGGCTGGGTGACACTTCCTTCTATCACACCTTCCAGATCCAGGAGTTCCGGCGACCCGAGTTCGAGGTGGCGGCCCGCAACGAAACGACGGGGCCGTACTTCGTCGACGGTCACGCCGTCGTCGCCGTTCAGGCCAAATACTACGCCGGCGGCCCCTTGCCCAACGCCGAGGTCAACTGGCAGGTGACCTCATCCCCCAGCAGCTACTCGCCGCCGAACTGGCCCGACTTCGTCTTCGGGACCTGGCAACCCTGGTGGTGGGGCTATGACATCGCCGAAGCCTTCGGCCCCTACGGCCCTGGCGGCCAGGCGGATGTCGAGACTTTCAGCGGCGTCACCGACGCCGCCGGAGAGCACTTCTTGCGCCTGGACTTCGACGAAGGGCGCGGGCTGCGGCCGTTCAGCGTCCTGGCCGAGGCCACCGTGTTCGATGTGAACCGTCAGGCCTGGGGCTCCACGACCAGCTTGCTTGTCCACCCTGCCGACCTGTACGTCGGCCTGCGCAGCGAGCGTACGTTCGTCGAGCGTGGCGAGCCGCTGGACATCGACCTGATCGTCACCGACCTGGACGGCAACCCGGTCGCCGACCGGCCGATCGAGGTCCGAGCCGCACGGCTGGAGTGGAAGTCCCGCGCCGGGACCTGGAACGAAGAAGAAGTCGACGTGCAGAAATGCGTCGTCGGATCGACAATGGAACCGGTCCACTGTTCCTTTAAGACCGACATCGGCGGGCGATACCAGATCACGGCCGTGGTGTCCGACTCGTCCGGTCGCCGCAACCAGAGCCAGCTCACCGTGTGGGTTAGCGGCGGCGAGCGACCGCCTTCGCGCAGGGTCGAGCAAGAGACGATTGACCTCATCCCCGACCAGAAGACCTACCAACCGGGCGACGTGGCCAGGGTCCTGGTGCTTGCGCCTTTCAGCCCGGCCGAAGGCCTTCTCACCGTGAGCCGCAGCGGCACGCTGTACACCAAACGCTTCCACATGGACGAAGCCAGCTTCACCCTCGAGATCCCCATCGAAGCCGGACACATCCCCAACCTGAACATCCAGGTGGACCTGGTGGGCGCTGCGCCGCGGGCCGACGACCAGGGCGAGGTCATCCCGGGCGCGCCGCCCAGGCCCGCCTACGCCACCGGCCAGCTCATGCTGAGCGTGCCGCCGCTCCAGCGAACGCTAAACCTCAAGGCGACGCCGCGTGAGAAAGAGCTGGAGCCGGGCGGGACGACGACTCTTGACCTGGTCTTGACTGACGCTGCCGGCCAGCCGGTCTCCGACGCTGAGCTTGCGGTCGTCGTGGTCGACGAGGCGGTCCTGGCCCTCTCCAACTACCAACTGGCCGACCCGGTGGCCGTCTTCTATCAGAACCGCCCGGCCGATCTCAGCAGCACCTACGGCCGCGCCAGCATCATCCTGGTCGACCCGCTGGCCCTGGCCGCGGCCGCAGGCGGAATGGGCGGGGGCGACGTGCAGGAAGCAGCGATGGCCGCGCCCATGGCGACCATGGCGCCGTCGGCTGAGGAACGCGGGTTCGTCAAGGCGCGGCTTGGGACCGAGGATGTTCCCATTCGCCTACGAACCGACTTCAACCCCCTGGCGACCTTTGCCCCGGAGGTGCGCACCGACTCAAGCGGGCAGGCCCAGGTGGCGGTGTCGCTCCCCGACAACCTCACGCGCTACCGGGTGATGGTGGTGGCCGTGGATCGTGGCAACCGTTTCGGCTCGGCCGAGGCCAATCTCACCGCCCGGCTGCCTCTCATGGTCCGGCCGTCGGCGCCGCGCTTTCTCAACTTCGGTGACCGCTTCGAGCTGCCGGTGGTGCTGCAGAATCAGACCGACGATCCCCTGTCGGTGGAAGTGGTCGTTCAGGCAAGCAACATCGAGCTCACCGGCAGCGCCGGTCTACGCGTGACCGTGCCGGCGCGTGATCGTCTAGAAGTGCGCTTCCCGGCGGCCGCCGACAGACCGGGCACGGCCCGCTTCCAGATCGCGGCGGTGTCGGGCGAGTATGCCGACGCCGCGGCCGTCGAGCTGCCGGTCTACACCCCGGCGACGACGGAGGCTTTCGCCGTCTATGGCGTGATCGACGAAGGCGCCGTGTCCCAGCCCGTGGCCGCGCCGCAGGATGTCTTCCCCCAGTTCGGTGAGTTGGAGATCACCACCTCCTCCACGGCGCTGCAAGCGCTCACCGACGCCGTGATCTACCTGGTCTCATACCGCTACGAGTGCTCGGAGCAGCTCGCCTCGCGCATCCTGGCGGTGGCGGCCTTGAGAGACGTGCTCACGGCCTTCTCGGCCGAGGGGCTGCCCTCACCGGCGGAGATGGAGGCGGCCGTCACACGCGATCTCGAGAGACTGCAAGGGATGCAGAACGGCGACGGCGGCTTCCCCTACTGGACGCGCGGCCGCGAGTCGAGCCCCTTCAACACGATCCATGTCGCCCTTGCCCTGCAGATGGCGAAGGCCAAGGGCTTCGACGTGGCCGAGCCGATGCAAACGGCTGTCCTGCAGTACCTGCGCGACATCGAGAGCCACTACCCCTCCTGGTACGACACCGACACGCGCCGGACGCTGAGCGCCTACGCGCTCTATGTGCGCGACCGCATGGGCGACCGGGACACGGTCAAGGCGCGCAAGCTGCTGAACGAAGAGGGTCTCTAGGCGTTCTCGCTCGACGCCGTAGGGTGGTTGTGGCAGGTGTTGGTCGACGACCCCGCCTCGAACGCTGAGCTGGAAGCCATCCGCCGTCTTGTGAACAACCGCGCCGTCGAGACAGCCGGCGCGGCCAACTTCACCACCGAGTACGGCGAGCAGGACTATCTGCTGCTGCGCTCGGACCGCCGGACGGACGCAATCCTGCTCGACGCCATGATCGCCGACAACCCGGAGAGCGATCTGATCCCGAAGGTGGTCAACGGGCTGATGGCGCACCGCGTGCGCGGCCGCTGGGGCAGCACCCAGGAGAACGTCTTCGTCCTCCTGGCGCTGGACAACTACTTCAACACCTTCGAGGCGCAGACCCCCGACTTCGTCGCCCGCGTCTGGCTGGGTGAGACCTACGCCGGCGAGCATGCGTTTGCCGGCCGGACGACCGAGCGGCACGAAACCGGGATTCCCATGGCTTACCTGGTGGATGAATCCCTGGCCGGCTCGACGCAGGATCTGATCCTGAGCAAGGACGGCGTCGGGAGGCTGTACTACCGATTGGGGTTGCGCTACGCGCCGACTGACCTCGATCTCGACCCACTCGACCAGGGCTTCGTCGTCCAGCGCAGCTATGAGTCCGTGGACGATCCGCAGGATGTGCGCCTCGACGATGACGGAGTCTGGCACATCAAGGCCGGGGCGCGGGTGCGGGTGCGGATCACAATGGTGGCCGACAACCGTCGCTACCACGTGGCGCTAACGGACCCGCTGCCGGCCGGGCTGGAGATCGTCAACCCGACGCTGGCCGTCTCAGGCAGCGTCCCCCAGGACCCGAGCAGCCCCGACTATCGCTATGGCTGGTGGTGGCGGTGGACCTGGTATGAGCACCAGAACATGCGCGACCAACGCGCCGAGGCCTTCACCTCCCTGCTGTGGGAAGGTGTCTACGACTACACCTACGTCGCCCGTGCGACAACGCCGGGTACGTTCGTCGTTCCGCCGGCCAAGGCGGAGGAGATGTACTCGCCGGAGGTGTTCGGCCGCAGCGGCAGCGATAGGGTGATCGTCGAGTAGGTGGCAACCGGGCAGGCGGCCGCCACGGTGCCAGCCAGCCGGGCGTATGCCGAATACGGTCCGGATGTCAGTCGGGTCGAAGCGCCGCTGGATGGTATTCACACGACTATTGGTCGCTAGAATCGGATTATTCAGGTCGACTGCCCTCCGGATCACCCGAGGGCTCAGGCCGCCGCCACTCTGGAGGGGGATCCGAATCTCGAGTCGTCGGACCGGAATGTCCGTCGGCTCTCCCAGCGGCTGATCGCCTCCTGGGCACATCCCGTATCCTGACCTTTCCGGGAGTGTTAGTCACTTTCAAAAGGTCGGGTCGGGCGGCCGTTCCCTCATACGTCCGGGGCTGGCGTTCTGGGCGCCTGCCCTCGTGGTGATCCCCAGCCTGAGCACCGAACGAGCCTGAGCCGCCGGACCGCGCTTCGCCACCCGTAGATCCTCCGACCATTCGAGGCGCTACCAACACCGACCTGGATGGTGATCGCGTCCTGGTCTTTCCCTTGGCCGATAACGAGAACTTCACGACCTCCGGCAAGACCATCACCCCGGCCTCCGGGCCGTTTACTTCCGGCAACGAGAGCTAGATAGACGCCCCCTTCATCTATGGAAGCGGGGGAGCATTCAATACGGTCGGTCCTTCGGTTGATCCTGAGACTACGATCGTGGGGCTCTCAATCCGGAACGGGGACGGAGGCGTCCTGTCCTCCGCAAACTTGGAGATCCCCAACCAGGTGCTCAGGTCGATGCCGGCGAAGCTCCGGACCACACTGAATGAGCATCATCAAACGATCTCTTTCTTCGATCGTGGTTTCGTCGCCGTGGTCAGATCGAGCGAATCAGGACGAACAGTTTGCCGGAACGCCAATGCTTGACTTTGGATGCGCGAAGAAGACTCGACGGCCACTGAGGGGCTTCGTCAGCATGGCAATTCGCACCTTAGTCAGGGTCCAACGCTGTCCATCCGCTGGGTCTTGCGCGCGGATCCGCGGTGGGTCCTCGCACGGGACGCGAGAGACGCAGATCGTAAAGACACGACAACGGATCGTTGCGAATCGAGCGCCAGAGGATTCAGATGTCTCAATCTAGTTGGATCGGTAGAACATTGGGAAATCGCTATCAGCTGGAGCAGCTGCTCGGTGAGGGCGGTATGTCCTCGGTGTACCGGGCTACTGACCCCAATCTCCGTCGGACGGTAGCGGTGAAGCTGATCCATTCCCACTTGTCGAAGGATCCCGAGTTCGTAGGCCGCTTCGAGGAAGAGGCCGCCGCGGTTGCCCAGCTGAAGCATCCGAACGTAATTCAGGTCTTCGACTTCGACAATGACGGAGACACATACTACATGGTCCTGGAGTTCATCCCTGGCGAGACCTTGCAGAATCGCCTCAGGCGGCTGAGCGCGGCCGGGGAGTTGCTGCCTAACGAACAAGCGACGGAGATTGCGGCCGCAATCTCGGATGCCCTCGACTACGCTCACGGGCGCGGCATGATCCACCGGGATGTGAAGCCGGCCAACATCATGCTCGACGATCAAGGAAATCCGGTCCTGACGGATTTCGGCATCGCCAAGATCATCGGCGGCAAAGTGCACACGCTAACAGGGTCGATCATCGGGACAGCCCTTTACATGTCCCCGGAGCAGGTAACCGGAGGAAAGGTCGATCCAAGGGCCGATCTGTATTCACTGGGTGTTGTGCTTTTCGAAATGCTCAGCGGCGTGCCTCCTTTCGACGGCGACTCGGCCATGACAATCATGTTGAAGCACGTCAACGAGCCGGTGCCCGACATCAGCCAACTCAACCCGGAAATACCACCGGCGCTGAAGGCGGTCGTTGAAAAGGCGCTCGCCAAAGACCCGGCGGATCGCTTCCAGACCGCCCAGGCGATGGCCGCCGCACTCCGCCAAGTGCTGGGGAGCCCCAAGGTGTGGGGTTTGGACGACACCAAACCTGAAGGCGGATTCCCGCCTTACGAGCGAACTGACGCCGAACCTCCGACATCCGCTCTCGCCCCCGGGATTCTGGAGGGGTCGGCTGTCCCCGCGGCCCGGCCAACTGGGGTCGGCCGCCGGACTGGATGTTGGATCGCCGGTGCGATCGGCGCGATTGCGATCCTGGGCATTCTGGCGGTAACCGCCGTTGTGGGCATTAGTCAGCTCGCCGACCGCCTAAGGGGCATCGCGCCCGTGGTTTCCAGTGATACGCCGGAAGCAGCAGCACCCACCGACGCGGGGGTCTCTGACGAGCTGACGGCCACCCCGCTACCTACTCTGGTGCCTCCTGTCGGTTCAAGCAACATCTACGTGGAGTACATTCTGGATGCATCTGGCAGCATGCTCGAGCTCTTAGGCGGGAAGACGAAGCTCGAAATCGCACAGGATGTGCTAGATGCGCGTGTCCGAACCCTTCCTCCTGGAGTGAATATCGGTCTGCGTGTTTATGGTCACAACATTCCGTTCCAGCAGACGGAGGCGAGTTGCGCGGATATCGAACTTGTCGTCGCGTTGCAGCGAGGGGGAGGTGAGCTGATCGTCGATTGGCTCCCGGGGATGCAGGCGCGGGGTATGACGCCGATGTCGGCATCGATTCGCCTGGCCTCGGAGGACTTCACCTTCACCCCTGAGAATCGCAACTTCATTGTGCTGATCAGCGATGGAATCGAAACCTGCGGTGAGGAACCAGCGGAGGCCGTGCGCGCCCTACAAGAGCTGGGGATCGACTTCAAGATCCACGTGATCGGCTTGGCGGTGGACGCCGAGGCCCGAACTCAGCTTCAACGCCTGGCCGAGGTGGCGGAAGGGACCTATACGGACGCCAACAGTGAGCAGGAGTTGTCGTCCGCGCTCGGCCAGGTGGGTGAGATGATCGTGCAGCCCTCGCCGCCGACTCCGATCCCTTCCGACACACCGCCGCCGGAGGCGAACTATGATGCCTCTGGCGAGGGCACGGTGCAGTCCTCGACCACTTATCCGGGCTACCCCGCTTCGCTCTCAACGGATGGTGATCTTGGCACCTCCTGGTTCTCGACGGGTCCCGAGCCCGGCGGCGCCCCTTCGACGTACCTGTGGACCGGACTGCAGGACGACTTCATGGCCGAAATCACGCTGGTCTCGAACGATTTCAACTATACGCAGGATTTTCGGACAGACTACGGCTTTGAATCCGTCGTCATTCAGGTGCTCGACTCGGCCGGTACTGTCGTCTACGAGACAACTGAAGGACTCCCCGGGACACCCGATCCTCGAGTGACCGTCCGACCCAACGTTGTCGGCCGGTCGGTCCGACTGTCGTTCTCCGGCCACGAGAGCGTCGATTGTGGGGGGTTCAGTGAATTGCAGATCGGCGTGTATCGCGAGGGAGCATAACGACGGAGCAACCGATCACCTTAGCGGCCGTGCGACAACCCCACCAGACCGATGAACGCGTCACGACTCTTTGTTCCTCTGAGCCACAAGACGTCGAGTGGAACATGGGTTGTGCCAGGTTGTTCTCGAGTGCGACTGCGCCGGCCGCCGGCGAGTAAACAAATCCGTCAAGGCTGCATCACGAACGGGCAGATGTCGGCCGGCTCGTAGTTGCGGTTCGCCCACCCATAATAACCCGCACCCAGAGGTGCCAGGACCTCCCCGGCGTGCGACCGGGCAAACTCCGCCGCGGCGGTGCAGCCCGCCGCGATTTCTTGCCCCGCCTCATAGGCCTCCCAGAAGGCCGTTGCCAGGTCGGCATACACCCGGCCCGGGCCGGTGGAGGCCCGCTCCAGAAGCTCATCGTAAGCGATCCGAGCGGAATAGGCGTCGCCCCGCGCTGCATGCAGCACGACCAGGCGATACCGGGCATAGGCCTCCAGCCGAGGCCTCTCGTCTGCATCAGGGGTTGGCACGGGCCACATGTCGTCGTGGTACTGGTCATCCGCCCACTTCCGATCCGGGCTCCAGGCCAGGAGGTCGGGGTCGAAGAGCGCCTCCAGGTATCGGGTCAAGGCAAGGTCGAACTCACCCAGGCGCACCTGATCGTCGCCTTCCTGAACGGCCTGGAATCGGAACTCGGGGGGTGCGATGTCCAGGTAGGTGAATTGGAGGTGGTCTTCCTTCCATTCCCACATTTCGCGCCGAACGCGCTGCGAACCGGTGTACGAATAAGAAATCGTCCCACTTTCCAGAATGAGCTCCAGCTCGCCATCCTCATCTCGATCCAGCAGCTCGAGGTCTCCCCTTGAAACTTCCGCCCGACATGCAAAGGGAGCCGTTCCATCGGTGGAGAAAGGCAAATACTCGAAAGCCGTCCCGTTCCACTCCAGCAATTCAACCAAACGTCGCGAGAAGTACTGGTAGTCCTGCCGCGTCGGATCGGTGATCTCAACCTCCTCCAGATACGAGTACAGGATCTCCCATCTGCCATTGCGGTTGAGATCGACCAACGCTCGGATTCCGCCTCCTCGGCCAGTTGTCTGGTAACCCGTCACCCCGATTGGCAGTGAGAGCAAGGCTCGGAATGATCCGGCTTCACGGCCGAGCACATAAAGCGCACCAGCCAGCCTATTCCAATCCAGGCCCACGACGATCTCCGGCTCAGAATCACCAGCGAGATCGACTGCCCGCAGGTACGTCAGGGTAGGACCTGTGATGGCGAAGGGACCCACGATGGCGAAGTCCTCGGTGGGAAACAGGGCCAGATGATCGGGAATCCCCTCGGCCATTCCGCCGCCATTCAGGTAGTCCACCAGGATGGGCTCATACAGGTACGCGATCTTGGCCTGCAGGGATAGCTCCCCATTAGGCATCACTGGGCGAGTAGGAACGGGACAGACGTCCGGATCAAGCACGACTCGTTCCACCCCCGGGGTGGAAGTCGGTTCGGGGGTTCTTGCCTCCCCGATCTCGGGCGGAATCGGTGACCCACTCAGGATCGGCCCAACAAAGGGAGTACTTGTCGCCAGCCTATCGATGCGCTGGCGAGTTACCGTCGGTTCGGCTGTGGGTGTGACTACGGAGGGCCCGACACAAGCCGCGAGCACGCCCGCCAGGCCGAAGGCAACTAAACCACCGACAAACGCTCGATCGTGCGCGGAGTCCAGCCAACTCGTGGAGTGGCCTTGAGGGAAGCTCATATCGATTGCATCATAGCTCCTATTACCGTAGCCCGGCAATCCCCCCGCTGCCGGGGCAGGTCACCGTAAGGTCCTGATCACCTGGTCGGAATCCTCAAACCTCTTCATACAGCTCGGTCCTTCTCCCCTCCCAGGAACCTATTCCCCCTCCCAAATGCCCTTTGTATGCTGGAGCCGAACGCTGCCAGGAGCAGCCCGACCAGTAGCAGCCTGGCGGCCACGTCCATCCGGATCAGGAACCGGTAGGCTCAATCGATGGGGTTGGTTTTCACCGGAGGGCCCCCGATCCCGCGTCCTCCTCCATCCATCATAGGGCACAAGGGGATGGGGCTTCAACAGCTCGGAGGTGCGGTCGAGGGCGGGAGGGTCGGCCGGGATCCAGGAAATACAGCGGCTTGCCATGTGGAGTCAGCCTGGGCCGGATGGCTTCGGTCGGATTGAGTTTCTTCGCGCCCTGGTATAGATTAATAGCAGCAGCTGAGAGAAGCCTCCCGTGGAAGTTCGCCTGTACGCCACCCTCAGGGATATTGCACAAACCCGCCAGGTAGATATTCCTGTACAGGCCGGCGAGACCGTAGGCGACGTGCTCCATAGGCTGGTGGCGCGCTATCGACGCCTCGATCAGGCCATTTGGAACGTCGATGGTTCGCTGGCCGGACACGTGGCCGTGGTGCTCAACGGACGGGATGTTCGTCATCTTGACGGCGTAGATACGAAGGTCTCCGCCGACGATCGGCTGGATGTCTTTCCTCCAGTTGGCGGGGGAGCGGGCCCACCTGCTCTCACACGCGTGACTCTCAAGTTCACGAGCCACTTTCGCGAGCGAGTGGGTCAAAGCGAAACCGACTTCTCCTTCAACGGCAGCACACTGCGCGAGTTCATCGACGCGGTCTTGCGAGACTATGACATCGCCGACCTCTTGCTGGATCAGGGTGAGCTTAGGCCCTATGTGCGAGTGGCGATCGACGGTCGCTTCTCTCATTTCGTCGGCG
>Ga0209342_10003989_pt1 | contig 15420 bp, 10 predicted proteins | sample RifCSP16_2_FD_184023 | JGI IMG/M metagenome (GOLD analysis project Ga0209342, IMG submission 184023) | Soil microbial communities from Rifle, Colorado - Rifle CSP2_sed 16_2 (SPAdes) (version 2) | ecosystem: Environmental > Terrestrial > Deep subsurface > Rock core/Sediment | place: Rifle... | reverse complement strand
ACACGTGGAGGTAGTCGTTCGGCGCGTTCACGAGATGAGTCTCCAGCTTCGCGAGGTTCTTGGCGGCGGGGTGGTACCACCGGTCGCTCGCGGCCCCGCCCGAGGCGATGGCGTGTATCCTGGCGGAGGCGGGGAACGACCCCGCGGGGACGGTGACGTCCTCCGTCCCGTTGAACCAGAAGGACGTCGCACTCGTGCCCGTGCCGGTCAGGTCCGTCGTGTTGTCGATCGTCCCGAGGACGCTTTGGACCCGATAGTGCGCGTACCCCGTCGTGTTCACGGTCACGTTGTACCGCCACCCGTCGTCGAGTTCCAAGGGGAAGTCGAGTTCCTCCTGGGCGGGCAGGAACGCCTGGGTGACCGCCCCGTCCACATCGATCGGGGCGTCGGGGAGCGGAAAGGGGAGATCGACGAGGCCGCTCGCCACCGCGGTCGTGTTCGTCGCGACGACCGCCAGATTCGAACGGTCCGTCCAGGACCAGCCCGACATCGTCCCCGCCAAGGAGAAGGGATAGGTGCCGACCCCCGGGACCGAGATCACCCCCGCAGTGACGAGGGTCCCGCTCGTCGTCGCGTTGTAGAGCGTGTACCACGTCCCCCTCACGGTCTCCGTGCGGAGCTCGACCACCTGCGTGTCGATCACCGTCGTCGTGTCCGTGCGGCTCCCGTTGGGCGAACGCTGGACGGCGTGCGTCGCGTACGTCCAGACGTCCCCCACGAACCATGCGGGGACGTCCGCGTACGGCGGGGCGGCAACCCCGACCGCCAGACTTCGGGATCCCGCGGGCAGCGCGGGGAGCAGCCCCGTCCCGATGATCACCGCGACCGCGATGGCGGCCGACGCCCGCATATCCCTGCGATTCGGCCCGCCCGATTTAGCCCTTTGCCAACGTCACTCCGTCGTCTCCACGACGACGACGTCCCGCACCGCGCGCATCGTCTTGAACGGGAGCAGGATCCGCCCCCTCGCGTCCGTCTTGTACAGCCGGGGCTCGACCCGATCCGAGGGGACGATCAGCATGGAGTCCATGTGACCCGTCTTCGTGTCCGCGATGAACTCGTCCAGGACGCCCAGGAGGTCCCCCTCCTTCGTCATGACCGTCTTCCCCTTGAGTTCCGAGAAGAACGCCCGCATCCGATGCGCCCCCACGCCCGGTATTCCGGGGGGCGCTTAAAGGGTTCCCTGCGGGCCCCGGCTATCAGGGCGTGACATCCGGGAGCGAACCTTCATCGACCTCTAGGGCCAAGGTACTTGAGGAGCCGGGAGGTAAGATCCTCTCCTCCCCCGGGAGGGCATTGCGTGACGGACATCGTCCTCGACCCAAGCTGCTTCCTCGGCATCTGCGCCTCCGCGATCGAGGCGTACAACCGGGAGACGAACGGGTTCCTCCTAGGGGGCCGGGGCGTCCGCCGGGTGCGGCACCCGCGCTCCGTCGCGGTGCTGAAGGCCGCATACCCGATCCAGACGGAGGAGCGTCGGCCAAGCTCCGTGACCCACGGGAACCTGAACGCGTTCGACCGGGCCCGCCGGACCGTGAGCGGCCTGTACGTGGGGCTCGACCTGATGGGCGGGTTCCACAGCCACACGGGGACGGACGGGGAGGCGGCGCTCTCGCGGATGGACGTGGACTACATCGAGGACGAGCTGAACCACCTCGTCCGCGGAGGGGAGCCCCTCGAGGAGTGGCTCGAGATCGTCGTCGCGATCCGGCAGCGAGACTACGCGCGACGACACCATGTCGCCTGGTCGTTCCGTCGGTACCCGCGGAAGATCGGTGCGACGATCGCGATCAAGCCGAACCTCGGGTACGACATGACGATCGCGGGGTACTGGGTCCGCGTGGAGCCGAACGGTGGGAACCGCGTCCACGCCGGGCGGCCCGAGGAGCCCCGATTGCACATCCCGTGGGCGGCCCGGCTGAGGGCCTAGATCCGGCGGCCTGCCGCGGCGAGGTGCTTCGTGAGCTCGTCGTGGACCAGACGCACGTGGCGGAGCGACTCGAGCACCACGGTGTCCTCGCCCGTGTCGACCACGATGTCCCCGATCCGGAGCATCCGCTGGAGGATGCCCTGGTCGAGCTCGATGCGCTCCACCTTCGAGAAGGGCATCTGGATCGTCTTACGTCGGAACACGCCGTCGCTCCGCGTGACCCGGTCCGTGGTGACGACGAAGCGGGTCGCGATCCGCTTGATCTCGGCGGACAACAGGGCGAGGAGCCCGACGAACGCGATGATGTATCCGAGGAGCGTCTGCACCCGGATGTTCAGCCCGGGGACCTGCCACGCGTCCGGGAGGAGCCGCCACGGCCCGAGGATCACGATCGCGCCGACCACCCACGTGACGATCCACGTCAGGTAGCGGCTCAGGTAGACCAGCCGCGTCGGACGCAGCGAGAGGAGGGTCGTCTCCGCCAAGGACAGTCCGATGGAGACCCTCCATTAAAACCGTTGCCCTCTCGTCTCGCCGCCCGGAACGTTCATTAGGGCTGCTCCGTTGCGTCGCCGCCGTGGTCGACCTCCTCGTGGAGATCACGCTGAAACGGGGCGTCGCGGACCCCGAGGGGGACGCGACCCTGAAGGCCCTGCGCCTCCTGGGATTCTCGAAGGTCTCCGCGGTGCACGCGGCGAAGCGGTTCCTGATCCGGATCGACCGGGAGGATGAGGCCGGGGCGAGGGCCGACGTCGAGGAGATGTGCCGAAAGCTCCTCGCGAATCCCGTCATCCACGAGTACACGGTGACGGTTCGCGGCTAGCGGACGCACGCGGTCATCCGTAGCCGCCGAGCTTCTGGCGGGTGTCCACCTTCCACTCCCCGATGTGGTCCCTCCGCCGGATCTCGGACTTCTGCATCTCCGAGCGCGCGGCGCGCTCGAAGTCGTCCATCGTGATCCGGTGGCGCTTGCCGCGACGGAGCGCGTTCCGCATCGACTGGCGAACGACGTTCAGGATCGAACCCCCCGAGAGGGCATACCGGTGGGCGATGAGCCCGAAGTCCACGTCCTTGTGGAGCGGCGCCTCCTTCGGCACCGTCTTCTCGAAGATCGCCTTCCGCATGTCCGCGTCCGGCATGTCGAACTCGACCGCGATGTCAATCCTCCGGTCGAGGGCGCGGTCCAGCGCGCGCGCCATGTTCGTCGCAAGGATCGTGACCCCGGGATGGTCCTCGAGGTGGCGCAGCAGCACGTTCACGTCGCGGTTCGTCCACGGCGGCGTCGAGAGCCCGCGACGATGGAACACGGCGTCCGCCTCGTCGAAGAAGAGGACCGCGTCCTTCTCGCCCGCGGCCTTGAACACCGCCTCGATGTTCTTCTCGGTCTCCCCGACCCACATGTTCTCGAGCTGCGCGTAGTTCACGATGTACAGGGCGCGCTTCATCTCCCTCGCGATCGCCTCCGCGGTCATCGTCTTCCCGGTGCCGGGCGGGCCCGCGAACAGGAGGCTCAGCCCCTTCTTCTTGCGGACGACCTTCTCCAGGCCCCACCGATGGAACAGGAGGTGCTTGTTTCGGATTTCGAGAATCGCGTCCTCGATCGCCCGCCGCGTCCCCTGGGACAGGATGACGTCCCCGAGCGAGAATCGCGGGTCCACGACGTGATAGAGAGACCCCCGCTCGTGCGCCGGACCCTCTTCCTCCTCGAGATCCTCCTCGCTCTCGTAGACCTCGACGCCCGCCTTGAGGAGACGCACGACGCGCTCCATGTCCTCCTTCGAGACGTGCTCGCACGACTGCCCGACGCGCCCGCACTTCGGGCACTTCACAATCCACTGGTCCCGGTCCTTGTCGCTCAGGCAATCACCGAGAGAACGACGCGAAGGGTCCGGCCCTCTCCCGCTCGGCTATGCCGCCCGCGGTCTTGAACGTTCCCGTCCATGGGAATGCCCTTCCCGTCCGTCCCCGAGCGTCCACCCACGTTATCATGACCGACATCCACCGCGACGCACTTAAGTACGCTCAATCCGAGCGTCCATGATTCCATGGGTGGCCGTACCGCTGCTCGTTCGGCCCCGAACAAGGCGGGGATGCCCCCGGGCGCATGTCCGAACTGCGGTGGCCCGCTGGAGTTCGAGGCGAACCTGCCCGAGGGGTTCTGCGCGTCGTGCGGGATCTACGTCGAGATCCTCCCCCGGCTCCTTCCCAAGTCGAGGAGGACCCGGGAGCCTCCGCCCATCGAGCCGGCGGATCGGGTGATCATCCACTCCGCGAAGAAAGTGGAGCTCGAACGGCTGTGCGCCGCACAGGGGCTCCGGAAGTCCGGGAGCAAGGACGCGCTCGTCGCGCGCCTGGAACGGTACCTCGAGCTCCGGGAGGCCGCCTCTGCGGAAGCCGCCGAGTCGGATTCCGCGCGGGCGATCGGGAAGCGGGAGTTGATCCTGTTCCTCCTTTCGCGGGATCTCCCGCGGCCGGTCGCCGAGACCGTCGGATCCATCTTCGGGACCTTGGCGACGTTCCGCACCGCCAAACCGGCGGACATCGACCTCGTCCCTGGGATTTCACCGCCCAATGCCAAGAAGCTCGAGGAGGCGATCGCCCAGACGAGGGCCCCGCCCCCGCCGCCGGAGGAGGTCCCCGCCCCTCCCGAGGAGATTCCGGAGCCTCCGCCCGTATCTGCGCCGGAACGCCCTCCGTCTCCGCCCGTATCTGCGCCGGAACGCCCTCCGTCTCCGCCCGTATCTGCGCCGGAACGCCCTCCGTCTCCGCCCGTATCTGCGCCGGAACTCCCTCCGTCTCCGCCCGTATCTGCGCCGGAACTCCCTCCGTCTCCGCCCGTATCTGCGCCGGAACTCCCTCCGTTTCCGCCCGAAGTTGCCGAGACCCAGCCGATCCGGCTGGAGATCGCCCCGCCCGCCGTTGAGCCCCCGGAATTCCTATCTCCGGACGACGACCGGATCTTCGAGCTCGAATTCGAAAGCGAGGCGAAACCGCCCCCGGGCCCCGTCGCGGAGGGGGCTGAGAACGCGGCGCCGGCCGCGGAGGCAACGGTCGTTGAGTCAGCGCCCGCGCACTCGGCCTCCCGCCTTCGCCGCGACCGTTGGCTCCTGTACACGGGGACGGCCCTCCAAGCGATCGGCGGGGCCGGATTCATCCTGGGCTCCCTGCTCCACGACGTATTCCGCGTGCCCTGGTTTGGGGAGAACTTCGGGGCGTTCGGATCCCTGAACGCCGGGTTCTCCCTCCTCGGCGTCATCCTTCTCATGATCGGGCTTGGGGCCATCGGACTCAGCCTTCGGGGAGGCATTGCAAAATCGGGACCAGCGGCGGAGGGCTGACCGTGCGTTCTCCCTCGGTGCCCCCGCATTCCGCCGTGGGCCGGATCTCTCGGGGGCTCGCATCGCGGGCCGACTCCGGGGAACGCCCGCGAACCATCAATCGGGAACGGACCCTAGGCCGAGTGAACGGAGGTCGGGTGAACGGGCTCGTGAACGGCCAGACCGGGCGGATCAACGGGACCGGGTACGTGAACGGCCTCCCGCTCCGTCGGAACCCGTTCGGCCTCGTGGGCCACCGGGACCTCCGGCGCTCCGCGGCCCTCCTCGCCGCCTCCTTGGCGGCGGTGGTCCTGCTCGGCGCCTTCCTCGGGACTCCGGTTCCCGAGCCCTCTCCCTTCGAGATCGACGGGGACTTCTCGGAGTGGCGGTCCGTGGACCAGTATGCCGACCCCGTGGACACGAATCCTGCGAACGCAGACCTCGTCGCGTATGCTGTCCACCCGATGCTGGATCGGCTCTTCGTGTACGGCCGCATGCGGGGCCCCCTGTTCCCTGGGCCCACGCCCTCGAGCGTGTACCTCCTCGTGGACCAAGGCATTCCCGCCGCCCCCGGATACGCTGCCCCGCATCTCGACGCGAGCTTCCTCGTCGAGCTCTACGGATGGGAAGACGGGCTTGCGGGAACGGCCCTCCGCGCGTGGACCGGCGGGAATCCGGACAATGCGACGGCCTTCCAGACCCGCGGCACGGTCCCGGCCTCGGCGGTCGGAGCGGAATTCGAACTCGAATTGACGAACGCGCACGTGGACCTGGACCCCGGGCTGGACCTGAAGTTCCTCGTCGCCGCAGGTGCGGGGGACGCGCTGGATGTCGGCGCGATCGTGGGCCGATCGGTCGGAGCCCTCCTCGTCGAGGAGCGGCCCCTTGCCGCGAGCGTCGTCGGGCCCACTCCCGTTCTCGAGCTTCGGTTCCGGGCGCTCGGGAGGGACGTGACCGTGGTGAATCTCACGCTGTCGCAGACCGGCGGGGGGACCGCCATCACGCCTTCCCTCCCCTTCACGATCCCCGCCAATACGGATCGAGTGGAGACGATCCGCGTGGACCCCGGGAGCCTCCCTCTCGGATCCCTCCTCACGGTCCGCACCGCCTCCCTGGTGGCTACGACCGCCGGCGGATTCGTGCGCCCGACGATGACCGGGGACGGGGGCCGCGCCTACGTCGGTTCCCCGCCCACCGCCATGGCCGTTGATGGCCTGTTCGCCGACTGGACCGGGGCGACGGCCGATGGGGACGATGCCGTACCCCAGAGCGTGGACATCCTCGACTCGGCGACCGAGATCGACGGAGACGCGTTCTTCTACCTCCGAACGGAGGGGCGGATTCTGTCGGGGGCATTCCTCCCGGAACGTCGACAACGGGAGTCCGCCGTCCAAAGCCCGGCAGTGAACGGCAGCGTCGTGCCCGCACGCCGGGTGGCCGGTGAGGACGTGCTGCAGATCTACATCGACACGGACGATGCGGACACGACCGGCCAACCCATCGGGGGAATCGTCGCGGACCGCATGATCGAGGTGCGAGGCCGCCTCGGTCGGATCACCTTCGCGGAATCGAGCGCGTGGAACCCGGCCTCGTGGGGATGGCTTCCCCAGGCGACCGCGCTCGACGTTGCGTTCGTCGGCAACCAGCTGGAGGCGTCCGCCGCGCTTTCCTTCCTCGGGACCATGAACAACCCCCGCGTCGCGTTCGCCGCCTCCGACTGGTCGCGTCAGGGGGATCTTTCCGGCGTCCTCGGCCTGCGGGGAACGCGTGGCCATGATCCGGAGGCAGGTCCGACCCACGGGTTCCTATGGGACGAAATCCGCGCGCCGCCCCTGATCAACACGCCGGTCGTCGACGGGCTGTGCCCTACCTTCCCCGGAGAGTACGCGGGCGGCGCGCTCGGGGGGACCCTCGACCTCTACTTCGCGGTCGGCACTCGGATTGTGAACCGGTTCCTCTACATCTGCATCGTCGTCACATCGGACACCACGCCGGACTTCTTCGACGCCGCGGAGATCATGTTCGACACGAAACACGACGGAGGACCCAGGCCCCAGCCCGACGACCGGCTCTTCTACGTCTTCACGAACGACACGAACATCGGCTGGTTGATGGGCAATGGCACGGGATGGGTCGATTGCACGGGGGTGTGCGACCCGTTCGACATCGCAGCGGGGAATTTCAACAACGGCACGCAGAACTACGAGTTCCGAATCCGGTGGTCCGATGTATGGGGCTCCATCAACCCGGCCCGGGACGCCATCGCGGGCTTTGCGATCATGATCTGGGATGACTCGTTCGGCCTCTACTGGTGGGGGAGTCTTTTCGTGGACGACTCCGCCCCCGACACGTGGGGACACATCATCCTTCCGGAGTTCCCGCTCCCAGTCGCTGCGGCGATTGCGACGATCGCGTTCCCTGTGGCACGGCGTCGAGGGCGTCGATTCCTCCGTGGGCGAGCCGCCAACCCTTAAATAGCGCGCCACGGATTCGACGCCGCTAGGCTCGGGCGGAGGGCCGGGGCGACCCTCTACAATCCCGAAATCGTCCTTACGGGAGCCGACGCCGAGAGCGGCGCCAACAGTCCGGCGGCAGTCCGGAGACCAACGGTGAGGCCTTGTCCTGCGGGGCTGGAGGCGGCACGGGACCCGGCCGGAGGGTCGGGGTCCGTACCCTAATCGCGGGGAACGGGTCAGGCACGGAAGTGAGCAGCCCAAACCGCGGACGGCCAACGCTCGCGGGGACGCGGGGCCGAGGCGGACTTCGGGTCGCTGTCGTCGGAGCTGGGCGTCAATCCTGGCGGCCTAGCACCCTCACCCAAGAGGCACCGAGAGCTGGGTCTGCTTCGCCCCGAGGACGAGGTCCCTCAGGGCGTACTTCTCCGTCAGGAGTTCCGCGATGATCGCGTCCCGCACTTCGCTCTTCCGATCCTCCACGTAGTACGCGGGCTCGTTCGTGGGGATCTGGATTCCCATCTTCCGAAAGGCGCGGAGCGCTTCCTCCTTCTCCTCCTTCGTCGCGAGAACCGCCTCGGGGGTGATTTCGTATCCGGCTTCGCGAAGCTCGCGGAAGAAGACGGGACGGCGGAACAGCTTGTGGAATACCGCCACGGCGAGGCGCGCCTGGGCGCGCTCGTCCGTGTCCAGCTGCCGGCACTTCTCTCCGACCGCCTCGTACAGGTTCCGCTCGCGGTGCACGCTCGATGTGTAGACCTTCGCGGGAGGAATCTGCTTCTCCTTGAGCAGGCCCGAGTCCGCCAGGGCCTTCAGGTAGCCGGTCACGAACAGGCGGTGGAACTTGTATCCGTCCTTCTTGAGCTGCGTCGTCAAGCCGCTGATCGACCGTTCCTCCTTCTTGATGTAGGACACGACGAGATCCTTCAGGTTCCTCTCCGGAACGAACGCACGCCCCACCCCCGGCAACTGGTAACAGAGCTGATAACATTTGAACGTTTCCACATGAAAGTGTGCTAACAGAGCGGGTTCGAGAAGTCTCTTATGGCAGGACGGCCGTGCGGCGCGATGCAGCCATCCCAATCACTCCCCCTTTCTTTTTCTCTCACAGGTGAGCGAAGCGGGCGTCCGCCTGATAACAGGGTCGGCACGCTTATATTCGGACCTCCCGGATGGGACGCGACGAGCCATGGCAAGCGGAGACCGCATCCGCACCTTCATCCAGGGATTCGACGAGAAACTCTCGGGCGGCGTACCGGAGCGCTCCATCGTCCTCCTGTGCGGTGAGCCCGGCACGATGAAGTCCACGCTCGCGTTCAACCTACTGTACCACAACGCGATGCGAGAGGGGCACCAGGCCGTGTACATGACATTGGAGCAAGGTCGCGAAGGGCTCGCGTACCACCTGCGCCAGATGGGGCTCGACCCAAAGGACGTCGAGAGCAAGGTGAGCATCGTCGACCTCGGGATGATCCGGAAGCACCTCGAGGGGGAGAAGCAGACGTGGTACGAGCTGTTCCGGATGTACGCGACGAACCTGAAGCGCACCCTCGGGTTCGACCTCCTCGTCATCGACTCCCTGCCCGTGCTCGAGACGATGGCGCGGTTCGAGAGTCCGCGGGAGGACCTATTCCGCTTGTTCGAGTGGATCCGCGACCTCGAGGCGACCGTGTTCATGATCCAAGAGATGAGCACGCCGTCGGACCCGTACGGGCGCCACGGGGAGGAGTTCCTCGCGGACGGAATCCTCGCCGTGAAGATGCAGGCCGTGGACGACGCGAACATCCAGCGCCGGATCCGTTGCGTGAAACTCCGCGCGACCGCCCACAGCCCGAACTTCTACACCCTGATCTACCAGAACGGCCTGTTCCAGGTTACACGGGTCCTCGGTGATTGACCTCCTGGGGCAATTCTTTATACCCTCTGCCGCATCTGGCCCCGAACCGGGGAGGTTAGATGGTCCCCCGGAAACTGGAGGAGCTCCCGTGATCGCCTTGCACCGTGGTTGGATGACGCTTGCGCTCGCCGTGCTCTTCCTCGTCCCGATTGTCCCGGCCGGTGAGCCGGCGCAGACCGCGCCTGCCGTCGTGCCGCAGGGACCGACGTCGTACGTCCGCGTGCACGTGACGGATGCGGACGCCGCGTCGTTCGGGGACGGGGTTGAGGTGGTCGAGCGGTACGACAGTTTCGTGCTCGCCCGCGCGACACAGGACGCGGTCGCGCGCCTCGAGGACCAGGGGATGACCGTGGTCCCGGAGGACATGTTCTCGCTGCACGTCAACGGATACACGTTCGACACGCGGGAGCCGGTCCGTGTGCCGCCGATGCTAGCGGCGGCGCGGTTCCTGGAAGGGCACGCGTACCAGATCGTGCAGTTCCGCGGTCCCGTGAAGCAGGAGTGGGTGTGGGAGCTCCAGGCGACGGGCGCCGAGGTCGTCTCGTTCGTGCCGAACAACGCATTCGTCGTCCGCGCGACGCGCGAGCAGACCGCCGGGATCGCGGCGGTTCACGAAGTCCAGTGGACGGGTGCCTATCACCCGGCGTTCCGGATCTCGCCGGACCTCCTGGCGGCGGACGGAGACGTGACGATCAAGATCATCACCTTTGAGGGGCAGCCGGTGGCGCCCGTCGTCGTCGCGCTGAACAAGATGGGCTACCGGAGCATCGGTCGGTGGGGCGACGGCCCCGGCGTGCTGTCGTGGGGCGACTATTCGACCTTCGGCCTAGTCCGCGCGCGCGTGGACGCGAGGTCCCTCGTCCCGCTCGCTCGGCTGAACGACGTCGTGTACATCGAGCCCCAGCTCGAGATGCAGCTGCACAACCAGCAGGAACAGTTCGTCCTCCAGACGAACGCGACCGTGGACGTTCCCGGCGTTCGCCGGATCTGGGACATGGGGATCCGCGGAGAGTTCCAGACGATCGGGATTGCGGACTCGGGGCTGGACTATGACCATGCGGCGTTCCGCCACGCGCAGGCGCAAGTGACATTGGGCTCCGGCGCCACCTCGATTTACAACGTCACGAACCCGGCCCGGCGGAAGGTCATCCGGTACCTCACGATGAGCCAGTATCTGGGCGTGGACCCGTGGTCGGACCCCGAAGCCACGAAGGACGAAGGGGGCTTTTGCGGATTCGGTCACGGCACGGCGACCTCCAGCGCCGCGGCCGGGAGCGAGGGGACCGTGATCACCCCGGACAGCCTGAACGACGGGATGGCTCCGAACGCCAAGCTCGTGATGATGGACATCGGGACCGTCGACGCGTCGTGCAACACCCTCCTCTCCTACATCCCGGACGACTACGGCACCATGTACGCGGCTGCGTACGCGGCGCCGGCGTCCGCGCGGATTTTCTCGAACTCCTGGGGGGCCGCGAACTCCGCGTACACTCTGGAGGCGAGCATGGTGGACCGGTTCATGTGGAACAACCCGCAGGCCCTCGTCTTCTTCTCTCAGGGGAACAACCCGCCGAATCCGACCGTCGGCAGCCCGGCCACGTCGAAGAGTGTCGTGAGCGTGGGTGCGGCCTCCGCGTGGAACAACCGCGAGGCCGTGGGCGGTGTGTCCCGCGGCCCGACGACCGATGGTCGGCGGAAGCCCGACGTCTCGACGTTCTTCTCGACCGTGGCCCCGGGTGGCACGTCCAACTCGGACGGCGACCTCACCACGCTGAACAGCGGGGACACCGGATTCGGTGGCACGAGCTTCGCGAGCCCGCTCGCCGCGGGCCTCGCGGCGCTCGCCCGGCAGTACTTCATCCAGGGCTGGTACCCCCGTGGCCAGACCGGAGGCGTCGCGTTCCCTCCGAGTGGGGCGCTGCTCAAGGCGATGCTGGCGGCGAGCAGCATGCAGATGACGGGGGCCGGCTCGTGCCCCGCGGCGGACGCGTTCTTCCCGAACATCGCGCAGGGGTGGGGCCGCGTGAATCTCGACGAGGCGCTGTACTTCGCCGGCGACACGCGGAAGCTCTTCGTCGTGGACCACACGGCCGGAATCCACACGGGGGACACGCTCGAGTACGTGATTCGCGTGGGGGGAACGGGCGCGCGGTTCCGTGCGATGCTCGCATGGTCGGACGCACCCGCGTCGCCCGGTGCGAGTCCCGCGCTCGTCAACAACCTCGACCTGCAGGTCACCGACCCCGGGAACAACGTGTACCGGGGGAACGTCCGCAGCTCGTGCGGCGCCGGGCAGACCGTCACCGGCGGGAGTTTCGACACCCTGAACACGATCGAGGGCGTTTTGCGAAACGTGCCCGCGACGGGCACGTGGCGGATCCGGGTCATCGGCGCGAACGTGCCGATGGGACCGCAGCCCTTCGGCCTCGTCGTGCTCTCGGACGTGGACCGGACCTGGGGCGTCGTCGAGCTGGACCGGACGATCTACAACGAGGCGGACTCGATGACGATCAAGGTCACGGACTCAGATGGTCCGAGTCCGCTGGACATCCCCGTGCAGGTCACGAGCAATACGGAGCCGGGCGGCGAGATCGTGAACCTTCCCGAAGTGGTCGGTGGAGCGAACATCTGGCGGACTTCCCCGCCCTTCCCGACGGACTACGGGGTCCCCACGCCGGGCGACGGGCGCCTCCAGGTGAGCTGCGGGGACACGATCACCGTCACGTACGACGACCAGAGCCCGCCGCACCAATCGACGGCGAGCGCGCGGGTGGAGTGCGACCCTCCGGCGATCTCGAATGTGCGCGTCACCGGCCTCACGAACGCCGCGGCCACGATCCGGTGGGACACGGATAGGCCCGCGAACAGCGTCGTGTACTACGGGACGACGCCTTCCGTCCCGACCGTCGTGACGGACAACGCCCTCACGGTAAGCCATGCGGTGACCCTGACCGGGCTCACGGGGGACACCCTCTACTACTACGACGTGGCCTCCACGCGCGTCGGACGAACGACGAGGGACGACGACGGCGGCCGGCACTACCGGTTCCGCACGACGGAGCAGGCGGAAATCCTCCTCGTGGCGAGTGCCTCGGATGCCCTGACCACGGAGCGGGTCGGGATGTACCGCAACGCGCTCGCGGCTGCCTCGTGGTCTTGGAACGAATGGGAGGTCGCGACCCAAGGAGAGCCGGACCTCGCCTCGCTCCAGACGTACAAGGCGGTCCTCTGGCAGGCCGGGCTCGAGCAGTATCCCCCCATGACGGACACGCAGGCCCCGATCCTTCGGTCCTACGTGAACACGGGCGGGCGCATCATGTTCTCCGGTCACGACTACGCGTGGGCCGCGTGCGACGCCGCGTCCGCATATCGCACGACCGCGCGGTGCTCGTTCGTGCAGTCGATCATGAAGATGAACTACCTGCAGGATCCCGCGACGTGGACGCAGGAGCGTGGCGTCGCGCTCGATCCGATCAGCGGAGCGTACGTCGCCGGCGTCGGCTACGTCGCCCACCGGTCCGGTGGCGCCGGGGACGAGGGAACGTCCTTCGCGGCGGGCGGACTGACCTCGACGGTCTGGCTGACGAACACGGGCGACCCCGTGATGGACGACGGCCTCAAGTGGGAGTCCAGCCTGAACAACGGGACGGGCACGCCAGGATGCGTCTGGTGTGGGACCCGGGCCCGCGTCGCCTCGTACCTCTTCGAGTTCACGGGAATCAACTTCATCCCCGGGGTGCCCGGCAACGCGCAGCGCACGGACATCCTGAATAAGACGATCGTCTGGCTCATCGGTCGTAGCCCGCCGATCGTGCAGGTCACGAACCCGAATGGCGGCGAGACGATCGTCACGAACTCCCTGCAGGTCGATTGGCAGAGGTCGCAGCCCCTGGGGTCCCAGGAGATCTGGTACAGCCGGGACGCCGGCGCCTCCTGGACGCTCGAGGCCACGGTCCTGGGAACGGACGTAACGGCGACGCTCGACATCAGCAACGTGGCGAACTGGCCGAACGGGTGCTCGTACATGATCCGCATCGTCGTGTACGACACCGGGATTCCACCCCCGGTGTTCAAGGCACAGGACGCATCCGACGGGACGTTCTGCATCAGCCGACCGGGCGGGGACGTCCAGGGCCCGCTCGTGCGCAGCGGCAGCCTGCGCCTGTTCCCGAACCCCGTGCGGGAGAGCGCGACGGTCACGTTCAACGCGACGATCGATGACACGAACCGAGGAGGAAGCGACATCTTCGGCGCCGAGTTCTTCGTCCAGGCGACGGAGCCCACGGCGATCCAGTACGGCACGGGCTGGGGGATGAATGCGACGACCGGGTTCAATACCCCGGTGGAGGACGTGCAATGGTCCGGCCCGGCGCCGGCCGCGTGGACCGCGGGCTCGACGCTGCGGATCTGGGTGCACGGTCTCGACGACGCGGTGCCCACGCGGAACTGGGGCGACTTCGCGAACCGGGATGGCGCGAACCGGTCTTTCCTCGTGATCGTTGGCAGCGTGGTCCCGCCGCCGGACCCGCCGACGGACGTCCAGGCGGAGCTGACCGGCGTCGGGTTCGCGGACGTCCGGATCACGTGGGCCTATGGCGGCCCGGCGATCGACCGGTTCGACGTGTACTTCGGGACCGTGTACGACCCGGCGGGTGCGGGGTATGCGAAGCTGAACCCCCTCGACATCCTGCCGACCCAGTTCTCGTACGTCCACTCGGGCGGCGGCACCGGCGACCCGGCGAACTACTTCTACTACGTGCGCGCGGCGAACCTCGGCGGCACCGCAAACAGCGCCGAGCAGTCCGCGAAGTTCACGCGCTCGCTCGGCGGCGGATGGCAGATCGTCTCGATCCCCGTGATCCCCGTCAGCTCGAGCCTCTCGACGGCGCTCCAGACGGTCTCCTGGCGGACCGCGCGGACGTTCGTGGCGGGATCCGCGGACCCGTGGAGGGCCGCATACAGCGGACGACCCGGCGACCTTTCCACCGTCAGCACGGGGATGGCCCTGTGGGTCGAGCTCGCGGCGGGCGGCTGGTTCGCGGTCGCGGGAAAGGTTCCCGCGAGCACGACGATCACCCTGATTCCCGGGTGGAACTTCGTCGGGTTCGCACGATTCACCACGCAGAACGCGGCCACCTCGTTCGCCGGCCTCGGCGTCACGAACCTCGAAGGATACGTCGGAGCGCCGCAGTACTACCTCGTGCGACTCACGATCGCGACCACGAACCTGAACGCGGGTCTGGGGTACTGGGTCTACGTCGGCCCCACGGGCGGCGGAGACTGGATCGTGACGAACTAGAGGGCGAGCCCCGCGGCCAGGAGCGTGGCCCCGTACACGGCGAAGCCGACCGGGAGCGTCCGGGCGAGGGAGGCCCCGAACGCGGCGGGATCGCCGCCGTGCTCGACGCGCGTGGCGAAGTGGAGGATGCCGGCGGTCGCGAGCGCGAGGTACACGCCGAGCGCGACGTGGAACATGGGCGGCGGCATCGGCAGCGTCGCGACGGTCGCGAACGCGCTTGCCAGCAAACCGTAAAGCGCGCCCGTCACCCCGAGGACGATCGGAGCGAACACGGTCGCCGTGGCCCGCATCGCGTCCACGCTCGGCCGGAGCTCCGCGCGCAGATCCCGTTCCACCCCCTGGAGGTCCCGGAGGTGCGTCGACATCTCCAGCGCGGCGCGCCCGGCGGCCTCGGGGTCCTTGGCGGCGATGTCCGCGACCATCTTCACGGTCGCCCGGACGGATCGCGACTCCACCTCACGGAGGAGCCCCCCGGGACCCAGAAGCGCCCCCTCGACGCTCCCGCCTCCCAACCGCAGGGCGCG
>Ga0209342_10003985_pt1 | contig 15425 bp, 11 predicted proteins | sample RifCSP16_2_FD_184023 | JGI IMG/M metagenome (GOLD analysis project Ga0209342, IMG submission 184023) | Soil microbial communities from Rifle, Colorado - Rifle CSP2_sed 16_2 (SPAdes) (version 2) | ecosystem: Environmental > Terrestrial > Deep subsurface > Rock core/Sediment | place: Rifle... | reverse complement strand
GTGCTCGTGGACCTGGAGCTCGAGGACAACGACGACAACGACGACGCGAACAAGACCTGCCTGATCGAGGGGGGCCGCGTCGGGGATCGCATCGAGCTGGAGGGTAAAGTGGCCTCGGGCGGGGGCACCGGCTTCGAGATGACGACGCAGGGGAATCGGGCCCATGGCACCGTCGACGTCAGCGCCTCCGGGGCGAGCTTCAGGTGCAACGGCAACGAGAGCGGCGCCGTGTGCACGGCTGCGGTCAAGCCCGGAGCCCAGGTCCACGTCCGCGGCACGCTCACGACCTGCACGGTCGAGGACGCGTTGGTCACGGCGACGGAGGTCAGGGTTCAGAAGGCCGCCGACTAGAGCGAGCGGATGCGCAACGCCTGGCTGGCCCTCGTCGTTCTCATGGCCCCGGCCCTGGCGGCGGCACAGCGACCGGCCGCCAGGGCCGTGGCTCGTCCTCGTCCGGACGTCTTTCTCGGCTATTCCTACACCCACGCCGGAGAGGCCAGTCTCCACGGGTGGGAGCTCTCGGGTTCGTATCCCGTGGGGAGCTCACTCCGCCTCGTCGCCGACCTGAGCGGACACTACGGCTCCTTCGCACAAGCCGACCTGACCCAGGCCACCTTCCTGCTCGGCGCCCGCCGGGTGTGGGCGAAGTGTCGGTTTGAGCCATTCGCGGAGGCCTTGCTCGGAGGCGTGCGGACGAAGACCAGCGTGCCCGACGCTTCGATCAGCGACAGTGACACGGACTGGGGAGGTGCTCTGGGAGGCGGACTCGACTACCGCCTCTCGGGTCCATGGGCCGTGCGGGCCCAGGCCGACCTGCTCCTCCTGCGGGCCGAGGGCGCATGGGAGAGCGACCCCCGGTTTTCGCTGGGGATCGTCTACCGCCTCGGCAGATAGCGGTCGCGAGCGTGGCCCCGCCCTTCCCGGGTCTCGTTCCCCCGGTCCGAGTGCCCCGTTAGAATACGTGCGACGCTCGGACGCCGCCGGGCGAGCGAATCCCATGGTGGAGCCACTCGAGGCACTCGGCCGATACCGCATCCTCGCCGAGCTTGGGCGAGGGACGATGGGCGTTGTCTATCGGGCCCACGATCCCGACCTCGGCCGCGACGTCGCGCTCAAGGTCATCCGCCCTGCCGTCGAAGCGGCGGAGGAGGGCGCGACGAACTACGAGCAGCGCTTCTTCAACGAGGCGCGCGCCGCGGCGCGTCTGTCCCACCCCGCGATCGTGGTCGTGCACGACGTCGGACGCGACCCGCCCTCGGGGGCCCTCTTCATGGCGCTCGAGCTGCTCCGCGGACGCACCCTCCACGCCATCATCAGGGAGAGTGCGCCGCTGCCCTGGCGGGAGGCGCTCTCGCTGGTCGAGCGCGTGGCCGAGGGCCTACACCACGCTCACGAGCGCGGGATCGTCCACCGCGACGTCAAGCCCGCCAACATCATGGTGCTCGAGTCCGGCGAGCCGAAGATCATGGACTTCGGCATCGCGAAGGTCGAAGCCTCTCAGCTCACCGCCGCCGGCCAGCTCTTCGGGACCCCCCTCTACATGTCGCCGGAGCAGGCGCTGGCCCGCCCCGTGGACGCGCGCTCCGACGTCTTCTCGCTCGGGGCCGTCCTCTACGAGATGCTGACCGGCCGCAAGGCCTTCGCCGGCGGCAGCGTCCACCACATCGTGCTGCAGGTCGTCGAAGGGGAGCCCTCGCCCGCATCGTCCGTGGTCTCGGGTCTCCCCCCGGACATCGATTACGTCCTCGCGCGCTGTCTGGCCAAGGACCCCGCTCAGCGCTATCCGAACGGGCGCGCGCTGGCGGAGGACCTCCGGGACATGCTCGGCGGATCTCGGCCGCGCGGCCGAGACTCCAGGCAAGCCCCGGCGGAGGCGAAGGGGGAGCGCACACTCATGTCCGCGGGCGGGGCCCGGCCCCCGCGAGCTCGCGCCGCACGGCCCGCCGAGCCAAGCGCAGCGACGACGGACGGCGGTCGCGCATCCGCCGCGGTCGTCGGCTCGAGGGTCAAGCTGCTCCTGGCGGGCACCCTTCTCGCGGTGGCCGCGGGGGCCGGCTATCTCGCGAGAGGCAGCCTGGCACCACCGGCGGCCGTGCCGACCCCTTCCCCCGCGATCCCGGGCGTGGGCTCGCCCGCACCCGTCCCCATCGAGACTCCGGCCGCCGTCGAGGCAGCAACCGCGCCGCCGCCGCCCCCGGCGAGTCCGGCCGCATCTCCCGAGCCCGCCGGCGCCCTCGAGCGCGCAATCGGTCGGGTGGGCTCGCTCCTCGTGCGTCCCGACCCCGCCGGGCTGGTGATCGACTTCGAGCATTCCCTGAAGACCGGCACGCTGAGGGTCTGGGTCGACGAGAAGGCCGTACTCGAGGAGAAGCTCGACAGCCGGGTCACGAAGAGCATCGCCGGACTCAAGCTGCGGAAGGGCAAGCTGCAGGGCTCGCTCGACGTCAGCCCCGGTCGACACGAGATCCGCGTCCAGGTGGCGTGGGACGACAACGAGAAGACCGAGTCCATCTGGGCCAACTTCAAGCCGGGGACGAAGCGACAGCTCGAAGCCAGGCTGCGTGGCATCGGCGGACTGCGCGACCTGTCGCTGCAGTGGCGTTAGTCAGGCCTTCAGCTTGTCCGCCTCGGTCAAGGCCTGGTCGAGGACATCCGCCGCCTGGTCGGCGTCGGCGGCGGTGATGTTGAGCGGGGGCGAGATGCGCAGCACGTTGCCGTAGAGGCCGCCCTTGCCCACGATGAGGCCGCGGTCCTTGGCCGCCTCCATGACCGCCGCCGTCGCCTGGGGCGCCGGCTCCTTGGTCTTGCGGTCCTTGACGAGCTCGACGCCCTGCATGAGCCCCATGCCCCGCACCTCGCCGACGACCGCGTGCTTCTTTCCGAGGGCATCCAGGCGCGACCGGAGGTGGCCGCCCACGGTCGCGGCGTTGTCCAGGAGGCGGTCGCTGTCGATCGCGTCCACGACCGCCTTGGCTGCGGCCATCGCCACCGGGTTGCCGCCGAAGGTGGCGATCGTCAGGCCCTTGAACGAGTCGGCCACCGCCGCTCGGGCCACGGTCGCGCCGACGGGGTGGCCGTTGCCCAGGCTCTTGGCGGCGACGATGACGTCCGGCTTCACCCCGTACTGCTCGATCCCGAACCACTTGCCTCCGGTCCTGCCCCACCCGCTCTGGACCTCGTCCGCGATGTAGAGCCCCTCGTGGCGGCGGACGATCTCGGCCACGATGCCGGGGTACTCCTTCGGGGGCGTGATGAAGCCGCCGACACCCATGATCGGCTCGGCGATGAACGCGGCCGGGCGCCCGGAGGTCGTGGTCCTGATCACCTCCTCGACGTCCTGGGCGCAGGCGACGCCGCACTCGGGGTACGTCAGCTTCAGCGGGCAGCGGTAGCAGTAGGGGGCGACCGCGTGGCGGATGGAGGGGTCGTGGACTCCCCCCAGCCTCCATCCGGCGTGGGCGGTGAGCGACATCGAGAGCATCGAGCGGCCGTGGTAGCCGTGGCGGAGCGCGATCACCTCCGCCCGCTGGGTGTGGATGCGGGCGGTAAGGATCGCGGTCTCGATCGCCTCCGTCCCGCTGTTGGTGAAGAAGGCCTTGGCCGGCTTCTCCCCGGGGAAGAGCGCGCACAGCCTCTCCGCCAGCTCCACGATGGGCACGGTCGGGAAGAGGGTGGAGACGTGCTGGAGCGTGCGCGCCTGCTTCTCGATCGCGGCCACGACCCGCGGCTCGCAGTGGCCCAGTCCCACGGTGACGATCCCGCCGAAGAAGTCGAGGTACTTCCGCCCCTCGGGGTCGAAGAGCCATTTGCCCTCGCCGCGGACGAACGGCAGCGGCTCCTTGTAGTAGGTTCCGAGGCCGTAGAGGTACTGGCGGTACTTCGCGACGATCTCGCTGCGGTTCATGCTCTCTCCGAGTCGGCCCCGACCTTCAGGGCGCGACGAGGGGACCGTAGGCGTCGGGGCGACGATCGCGGAAGAACTGCCACACCGAGCGGACTTCCTCGATCAGGTCGAGGTCGAGGTCGGCGACCACGACCGCGTCCTTGTCGCGCGGGCCCTGGGCCATGATCTTCCCCCGCGGGTTGCAGAAGTAGCTCTTGCCGTAGAACTCGCCGATGCTCCACGGCTCCTCGTGGCCGACGCGGTTGATGGCGCCGACGAAGTAGCCGTTCGCGACCGCGTGGGCGGGCTGCTCCAGCTCCCAGAGGTACTCGCTGAGGCCCGCCACCGTGGCCGAGGGGTTGAAGACGATCTCCGCGCCGCCCAGGCCCAGCGCGCGCGCGCCCTCCGGGAAGTGGCGGTCGTAGCAGATGTAGACGCCGACCTTCCCGTGGGCGGTCTCGAACACGGGATACCCGAGGTTTCCGGGGCGGAAGTAGAACTTCTCCCAGAAGCCGGGCTTGCAGTGGGGGATGTGGGTCTTGCGGTACTTGCCGAGATAGCGCCCGTCGGCGTCGATCACGGCGGCGGTGTTGTAGTAGACGCCCGCCTGTTCTTCCTCGAAGACGGGAACCACCATCACCATCTTGTGCTTGCGCGCCAGCTTCTGCATGAGGGCGACCGTCGGCCCTTCCGGCACGCGCTCGGTCAAGTGGTACCAGCGCGTCTCCTGCTCCGCGCAGAAGTAGGGACCGTAGAACAGCTCCTGCAGGCACAGGATCTGGACCTTCTGGCGGGCCGCCTGCTCGATCAGCTTGACGTGCTTCTCGAGCATGGCCTTCTTGATCGCGGGCAGCCCGGCCTCAGGGCCCTTCACGTTTCTGGCCTGGATCAGTCCGGCGCGGACGACGCGGGGCATCGCTCAACTCCTTGCGCGAGACGAGGGTGCGATTATGCCACTTCGGGCGCCCGGCGGTGAGTGACCAGGGTACGGCCGCGCCATCGCCACCGACACGACGATCCCGGCTGGAACCTCGGGTCCGTTCGATACCGCGAGCGCGGCGGCCGCGTAGGGTCGGCGCTCTCCGGTTCAAACCTCGTCGAGAGCTAGCTCGAGGAGTGAGCTCGCGCCCGTTTGGGCCTGGAGCTTACGGGCGGCCTCTTCGAGGCGTCGCTCGGCACGACGACGCAGTCGGCGTATGGCACGCAATGAGAAGGGCCACCCGCGCTCGACGGTGCGGCGGAGGCGGCGCCTGAAGCGCCCCCGCTGCTCGGAGATCGCGCAGACCAGGAGCGTCCGGCAGTTGCGTCGGATGAGGTCCTTGCGGTCGGCGAGCTCGGGCCCCGCGAGATCGCCCGCATCGTCGAGCACGCGGTCGATGAAGCGGGCGAGGCGTGCCGTCGGCTCGTCGAGCCAACCACGGCGCGCCGCGCGCGTGAAGAGCGTCTCGTGCCCCGCGTGGAGGTCGGCCTCGACATCTTGGAGGTCGTCCAGCAGCTGCAGGAAGACCCCGTAGCCGAAGGCGAAGCGCTCCTGGCTGGCGCTCGCCCCGCCGGACACGAGGTAGAGATCGGCCAGCACGGAGCTGCCCCCCTTCTCGCAGCTGATGGCGAGGATTCCGGCGTCCGTCAGTCGCGGGTCGTCCTGCTGGGCGAGACTCCGCACCTGGCCGCGATGGATGGCGAGCAGGCTCTCATACACATCCTCGAACTCCGGGCGAGGGAACTCCTCCTCGATGCGTGCCACGAGGTCGAACACGGCGGCCTCGCTCGCACACGAGGGGCCTACGGGCAGGCCGGCCAGTCGGCGGCCGAATCGATCGTTGAACGCCCTCTTGGCGTCGGCCGGCACCAGAGGATCGTCGAGCAGGTTGTCGGTGAGCGGATAGAGCATGCTGTAAGCGAACAAGCCGGGGCCGACCGCCACCGGCAGGTTCAGCAGCATCTGGAGGCTGTTGCCGATCAGGACGTTGCGCAGGGCCTGCCAGAGGCCGGTGAGAGCCAGCCCCGGGTGCGAGGTCCGCGCCTCACGGGCAAAGGCCACCGCGGCGGTGAAGAAGGCGTCGCCGAAGAGCAGGCGCCGGTACCCCGCCGGCCATCCCAGCCGCCTCGCGCCGAAGTCCTGCAGCCGGTGGCGCACGGTGTCGCGCCAGCCGCGCCGCTCGGACTCGCCCTCGGGGATGCGCTCGACCTCGGCGGCGAGCGCGTCGATCAGCCGAGCGGCGGCGCGGGCGTTGTCGAGGTGTTGGCAAAGGCCGATCGGGGGCCCCAGGTCCGGCAGCTCCGCCGGGGTGGCCGCCCAGAGCTTTGCGTGCCTGTCGCACAGGGTCGCGACGCGCTCCTTCAGGCCAGGTTGTTTTATCCCGGGCCGGAGCGGCTCCGCGACGAACACTGCTCCCACGCCAGACCATACGCACGCGCGCGGTGCGCGGTTCCGACCGCAGGCGGATGGCCTCTTTGGAGGGCGCTGTGTGCCGTCGACAGCGTGGCTTGCGGCCGGCGGAGCACCCATCGGCACGCTGACCCGTCTGGCGGTCGGGGTGCCACGAGTGCGGAGGGTTACGCGAGAGGGGAGGACCTGGCGATCTCTCTCGCTAGTACGCGATGAGCTCCCGCAGCGCGGAGAGGAGGCGGCCCTTCGGCGAGTGCAGGGCCTCGAGGGCCCGGGCGAAGGGGACCGGGGTGTCGAGCGCCCCGAGCCGATAGACCGGTGCGTCCAGCCAGTCGAACGCCTCCCGGCCGATCGTGGCCGCGAGCTCGCCCCCGAAGCCGCCGCTGAGCGGGGCCTCGTGCAGGACGAGGCAGCGGCCGGTCCGGCGGACGGAGCTCACGACCGCCTCCGCGTCCCACGGCATGAGTGAACGCAGGTCGACAACCTCGATCTCACGGCCCTTGCGGGCCAGCTCCGCCGCCGCCTCGAGCGCCCAGGCGACGCCCACCCCGTAGGTGACGACCGTTGCGTCCCGCCCCTCGCGGGCGATCCGGGCCTTCCCGATCGGCAGCGTGTAGTAACCGGCCGGCACCTGGCCCTTCGTGGAGCGGTAGAGCAGCTTGTGCTCGAGGTAGAGGACGGGGTTGCCGTCCTCGAAGGCGGCGAGGAGCAGGCCCTTGGCGTCGAAGGGCGTGGCGGGGGCGACGACCTTGATCCCGGCCACGGCCGTGAACCAGGACTCGACGTTCTGGGAGTGGAAGGGGCCGGACCCGGTTCCGCCGCCGATGGGGGCGCGGATGACGACCGGGACCCGCGCCCCCCAGCGCCAATGGGTCTTGGCGAGGTTGTTGACGATCTGGTTGAAGCCGCAGCTGATGAAGTCGCCGAACTGCATCTCGACCATCGGCACGTAGCCGCCGAGGGCGAGGCCGAGGGCGCAGCCGAGCGCCCCCGACTCGATGATCGGCGTGTTGCGCACGCGGGTCTTGCCGAACTCGGTGACGAACCCCTCGGTGACCTTGAAGACACCGCCGTACTCCGCGATGTCCTGGCCGAGGAGCACGACGCGCTCGTTGCGGCGCATGGCCGTGCGGAGCGCATCGCTGATCGCGTCCACGTAGCGGACGACCGGCGCCTTCGTCTCCTCCTCCGGGGACGGAGCGCGCGGCACGAGCAGGCTGGGGGCGAAGACGTCGGCGAGCGTCTCCGCCTCCTCCGCCTGCGGCTCCGGCGCCTCGAGCGCCTCGTCGACGAGGGCGTCGATCCGGGCCTTCAGATCGGCACGGACGGCGGCGACGTCCTCTTGGCTTCGCAGTCCCTTCTCGAGCAGGAAGGCCTCGTAGCGCTTCACCGGGTCCTTCCTCGCCCACTCTTCGACGAGCTCCTGCGGGACGTAGTCCGTCCCCGAGGCTTCCTCGTGGCCTCGCATCCGGAAGGTCTTGAACTCGAGGAGCGTGGGCCCGTCCCCACGGCGCGCACGATCTGCCGCCCGCTGGACGGCGCGGTGGACGGCGAGGAGGTCGTTGCCGTCCACCACGACGCCCGGCATGCCGTAGCCGATCCCGCGGTCGGCGAGGTGCCGGCAGGCGTACTGCTCGTGCAGCGGCGTCGACAGGCCGTACTGGTTGTTCTCGATCACGAAAAGGACGGGGAGCTTCCAGACCGCGGCGAGGTTCGCCGCCTCGTGGAAGTCGCCCTCGCTCGTCGCGCCCTCCCCGGTGAAGGCGGCGGCGACGCCCCTCTCGCCCCGGAGCTGCTCGGCGAGGGCGAGGCCGCAGGCAACCGGCAGCATCCCCCCGAGGTGGCTGATCATGCCGACGATCCTCTTCTCGAGGTGACCGAAGTGGAAGGTGCGGTCCCGGCCCTTGGTGAAGCCGCCCTCCTTCCCGAGGAGCTGCCTCAGGAGCCGCGGCAGGTCGACCTCCCGCCCCGTGAAGACGCCGAGGTTGCGGTGCATGGGCAGTATGAAGTCGCCGGGCTCGAGGGCGCTGACGACTCCGATCGCGATCGCCTCCTGGCCGATTCCCGAGAACCACTTCGAGAGCCGGCCCTGGCGGAGGAGGACCAGCATCTTTTCCTCGATCAGGCGCGGCAGGAGGATTGAGTGGTGGAGATCGCGCAGCTGCGGTCCGGTGAGGCCCTCGATCAGGGCCTCCGTCGCCGTCGGGGCCGGGTCCGGAGGCTCGCTCATCTGCGCCATTGTGGCAGATCGCCTCAGATCAGGTAGCCCCACGTCTGCAGGAGGTCTCCGTCCCTGTGCCAGCGCTCGCCGATGTCGGTGCGGTAGAACATGTTGGGGATGAGGACGCTCTTCACGCGGTTGTAGGCCTCACGCCGCGCGTCCTCCATCGTGGGACCGGAGCCGGAGACGACGAGCGCGTAGCCGGAGTTGCCCGCGAGTCGCCAGTCGCCGTCGACGAGCTTGATGTCGCAAGGATGCAGCCCCTCCTTGATCTCCTTCTTGAACAGCACGACCGCGTCCTCCGAGTACCGGCGGAAGGCGTCCGGATCTACGAAGGGGAAGGGCGGGACGGCCACGACCACGCACACCTGGAAGCCGCGCTTGGTCCGGAGCTCGAACGGCTGGCCCTTGGCCAGCGCGAGGAGGAAGTCGCTCCACTTCGAGAGGACGCCCTCCATTTGCAGGTTGATCGTCGGGTAGCCGAAGCGGGTCGTGAACTCCAGCGGATAGATGCCGCGGACGTTGGCGATGCAGTTGATGTCGATGTAGCCCACGTAGCCCTGGATCTTCTCCTTCATCCGCCCCAGCGTCTCGCGGAAGAGCGTGTTCGCGCCCGCCCAGAACGCGCTCGTGCCCATCTCGCCCGTCGAGGGTCCGATGTCGTCGTTGAACATGCGCTTGTGCTCGAAGTTGACCATGCAGGGGAGCACGAAGTCCGTCCCGTTGAAGAAGGCCCCCACCGCGACCTCGACGCCGGAGACGAACTTCTGGACCTGGAAGGTCTTGATCTTCGAGCCCCAGCCCTTGCGGTAGTGCTCCAGCATCGACACGACGTCACGCCCGTCCTCCTCCTGGCCCACGAAGGACAGCACCTTGTCGTTCTGCGCCTTTCCGCTGGGCTTGACCACGTAGCGCTCGGGGTTAGCCCGGATGAACTCGCTCGCGGACTCGAAGGAGTCGAAGTCCCAGCTCGGGGGGACCGTCATCCCCGCCGCCTTCATCTCGGCCTGGCCGAAGTCGCGGTCGTCCTCGAGCCGGTCCGTGTAGCGCGTGCCGCCCAGGACCAGCCGGCCCTCGCGCCGGAGGCGCTCGGCCTCGGGGGCGAAATCGCAGTCGTCGAAGATGACGACGTCCGCCCAGTCCTTGTGCTCCTGCCAGGAGTCGACCTTCTCCAGGAAGCCGTCGGCGACGTCCTTGTCCGATCGGGAGAGGATGCAGTAGCGCGCCTCGTGCCCCTCCTGCAGGACCTGCAGCGCCAGACCGTGGATGAGCCCGGAGCGGGAGACGAAGAGGAAGCGGTTGGGGGAGCCAGCCGGCTTGTCCACGGTGCGTTAACCTCCGGGCTCATGGTACCGCGCCGCCCGCCTGCGCAGGATCGGGATCCTCGCCGAGACGCCCGGTTCGTGGCGGCGAAGGTCTCGGCGGGCGGGTTGGGAGAGGACCTCGCCCGCCGCTATCATGAGGAGGCCTCGCGCCACGTCGATGGAGGTCGAGATGGTTCGGATGCTGACCGTTGCCTTGTCGGCGACGACGAGCCTCGCCGCCGCATTCGTCGCCGTCCACTCCCTCTTCCTTGACGCGGACGGCCGGCCGGGATGGGTGGCGGTGAAGGTCCTTCAGTCCCTGGCCGTGATGGCCGTGGGGGCCCTGACGATCCGCCGCTGCTTGAGGCCGGAAGGCGGGGGCGCGGCGCTCGTGCTCCTGGGAGCGATCTGGCTGCAGGTCTCGGGCGGAGCAGGCTTCGCGTGGACGCTCCATCTCGGCGAGGTCACCGGTGATTTCGAGGCCTGGGCCCTCGCTCTCACGGCGGCAATCGCCGGCCAGGGAGCCCTCGTCACCTGGAGCCTGTGGCGGGCGGGGTCCCGCCCGGCCTGACGCCCGGGGCTTCGGGAGGCGGTTATGGGGCCGGCGTCTCCGCGGCCACGCGGACCGCGGTGCCGCGGTAGCGCACCGTCCGGTCCGGCGTCGAGGCGAGGTCGTAGGCGACGGGCCGGTGGCGGGAGACGAACGTGACCTCGAACGTCCTCTCGCCGAGCATCCCGGGGAACGAGCCCGTGCGGTCGCCGATGGTCAGCGTGCGGCTTGCCTCTGACCACTCGATCGGGATCCTCGCCGAAGCGCCCACCTCGTAGCCGCTCGTCTCCCCATCGTCCTCGTAGAGGGCGAAGCGCGCGTCGCGGCCGGTGTAGACGACGAGACGGATGGGATCCGCCACCTTCTCGCCCGTCCACTGCAGGGCGGGGCCGAAGGGCACGATCGTGCCCGCCCGCACGTGGAGCGGCATCGACTCGTAGGGCGCCGGGGCCTCGATCGTCCGTCCGCCCGCGACGACGACGCCGGTCCAGAAGTCGTACCAGGTCCCCGCGGGGAGGTAGACGGGCCGGCTCCGCGCGCCCGGGCTCGTCACCGGGCTCACGAGGAAGGCGGGGCCGAAGAGATACTGATCCTGCACGTCGCGCACCCGGGGGTCGGACGCGAAGTCCATGGCGAGGGCGCGCAGGATCGTGTCGTGCTCGCGCGTCACGCGATCGGCGAGGCTGTAGAGGTAGGGCAGCAGCCGATAGCGCAGCTCCGCGAACCTCACCAGGCTCCTCCATGCCGGGTGATCGGGAGCGCCGAAGTGCCAGGGCTCGCGCGGTGTATTCGACCCGTGGCTGCGGAAGATCGGGCAGAAGGCCCCGAACTGGAACCAGCGCGTGTATAGCTCCCGGTACTCCTCGTTCGCGTTCCCACCCGGCTGGTCCGCGTTGAAGGCGCCGATGTCGGTCGCCCACCAGGGCACGCCGGACAGACTCAGCGACAGGCCGGCCGGGATCTGCGCCCGCAGCACCGACCAGCGGGCGGTGATGTCGCCTGACCAGACCGTCACCCCGTAGCGCTGCGAGCCCGCCCACGCGGATCGGGTGAGGATCGAGACGCGGCGGTCCGGGGCCGCCCGCTTCTGTCCCTCGTGGACGGCCCGGCACGTCAGAGGCGGGTAAGCGTTCAGCACGCGCGCGCCGGGGCCGAGCGCGGTGGGAGTCATGCGGGTGGCGATGTCGGCCGGCCACTGGTTGGTGAGCATCTCGGGCTCGGTGGCGTCGAGCCACCACGCGTCGATCCCCCTCGTGAGGAGCGCCCGCTCGATCTGCCGCCAGTAGATTCGGCAGGCCTCGGGGCTGAAGGCGTCGTAGTAGGTAAAGACGTGGCCCAGCCAGTCCTTCGTCTCCGTGCGGAGGTTCGGGGGGTAGAGATAGCCGCCGCGCTGCAGCTCCTCGAAGTTCGCCGAGCCCGGGTAGAACTTCGGCCAGACGGAGATCATGACCCTCGCGCCGAGGGCGTGGATGGCGTCGAAGGTGGCCTTGGGGTCGGGGAAGCGCACGGGGTCGAAGGCGTGCGTGCCCCACTCGCCCTCCGGCCAATACTGCCAGTCCTGGACGATCACGTCGAGGGGGAAGCGCCGCGCGCGGAACTCACTCACCGTCCCCAGCAGCTCCTCCGCCGTCTTGTACCGCTCGCGGCTCTGCCAGTACCCGAGCGCCCAGCGGGGGGGGAGGGGGACCCGCCCCGTCAGCTCGCGGTATCCGCCGATCGCCTCGTCGAGACTGGACCCGCGGACGAAGTAGTAGTCGATCCCCTCCGCGGATCCGGACCACAGCGACGGGGCGGGGCGCTCACGCCGCGGCGGGAGCCAGAGAAGCTGGAGCGTGCTCTGCGCGTCCTGTCGGCGCCATTCGATCCGTAGGGCGTAAGCCCGCCCCGCTTCGAGATGGGTGCGCGCCGAATCCGTGGCCTGGAGGAACGGGCTCCAGTAGTCGATGAGGAGGCGATCGTCGAGCCACAGCCTCACGTCGCCGGTGGCCTCGGCCGCGTAGAGGGCGTACTCCCCCGATTCGGAAACGGTGAGCGAGCCTGTCCAGCGGACGGAGAGGATGCGGGGCGTGGCCTCCGGCGGTAGGCCGAGGATCGCCGGCGCCGCGGCGCCGCTTCCGAGCGACATTGCGTCGGGGCCGGAGCCGGGCACGTAGGCGGCCGCCGCCGAGGGCGGCATGTCGAGGCGCTCCCGCATCTCCCGGTCGGCGAAGTAAGCGGCGCTCAGGCGCCCCCCCTGCCCCCGCTCGTCGGCGAAGAGGCGGGCGGGGACGGGAGCGATGTCCTCCGGCCGGCCGAAGCGCATGTGCGCGGGGTTGTCCCAGAGCAGACCCCACCCACGGCTCGAGACCAGGAAGGGGATCACGACCTCGCGGTTGTGCTGCCAGAGGTCGAGGTCACGCCCCCGGATGTCGAGCAGGCGGTCCTGGTGCTGGCCGAGGCCGTAGAGCGACTCGTCCTCCGTGGTGTCGAACTCCTGCCTGACTTGCAGCGTGGGGTCGCCGAACGCGGTCACGGCCCGGAACGATCGGCCGGTCCTCTCCCGCAGGAGCGGACGGCCCGTCTCGTCCTCGAAGGCAACGGTGCCGGTGGAAAGCGCGATCCGGGCGGTGAGGCGCTTCGCCCGTACCAGGAGGTGCTCCCCCTCCTCCCGGAGATCGAAAGACGTCACGGCGGCGCGAGGCTCGACGGCCAGGCTCGGCCGCGAGGGCTCGCGCTGGCTCGAAGGCCAAGCCGTCACCCGCATGATCGAATCCGAGACGAGCCGGAGCCGGACGCTCGTCGACCCGTCCGTGACGACGGCCCCGTCGTCCCGCCGCTCCCAGCGCGACGGCTCCGGGGCCCGGAAGGCCATCATGAGGACGATTGTGAGGAAGACGGGGACGATTGTCGTGCGCATCATCGCCTCCGGCCGCAGAGGAGCAGGGACGTCCCCCGCGGTGGTCGAGAGAAAAGGGCGCACTCGAGCCGCAGCAGCCAGCGCAAGAGGTGGTTGGCGGCGCGCCCCGGGGGGGAGAAGCCCCTCCGGATGACGGCCCCGTCGGCGGGCGCGCGGCGCTGCACGAGATGCCGCGCGATGAGGAGGGGAAGCAGGACGAGGCCCCAGTAGCTCACCTCGACGACGTCGAGGTCGGTTCCCGCGAATTCCGCCGCCAGGGAAGCGGGTGAGTAGCGCCGGTGGTGCCCGGCCGCGCGGTCGTAGGTCCCGTGGAATCGCGGGAGCGCGGGCACGTTGACGAGGAGCCACCCTCCCGCGTGCAGGTGCTCGAGCAGGGCGCCGATGAAGGGACCCGTCGGGTCGACGTGCTCGAGAACGTCGAACAGGACGAGCCCGTCGTAGGCGCGGACGAGGTCCCCGTGCCGGTCGAGCACGTCGTAGCAGAGGAGGCGTCCCCGGCCCGGTCGCGCGCGGCTCAACGCGTCGGCATTGATCTCCGCCACGTCGACCACCCACGCCGTTCGCTGCTCGAGCTGATCGCGCAGCACGGCCGCGCCGCCCCCGACCTCGAGCACGCGCGCGGGCAGGTGCGTCACGATGCCCGCGCGGCGCGCAGCGGCGAGAGCGAACTCCAGGCGCCCCGCGAGCCAGAAGTGGTCCGGGCGGGCGAGGTCGTACCACTCGTCGGGGAAGGGGGGCACGCGGGGCTCGGAGACGAACTCCATCCGGCCACCGGAGGAGGCCACGGGGCTAGGCGGTGCCCTTTCCGGTCGGGTGGACGTCGGGGGCAGGGATGAGCTCCCGCACGACGTAGGTCGGGCGCCCCTTCACCTCGAGATAGGTGCGCCCCACGTAGGCCCCGAGTATGTAGATGCAGAGCACCTGCACGAAGTTGCCGATGACGATGAGCAGATAGCCGCCGAGCACGAAAGGGGGGATCCCGGCGCTGGCGGGGCGGAGGAGGGCGGTCAGGCCCAGCAGCGTCAGCAGCAGGTAGGACACGCTGAAGACCTGCGCGAGCTGCAGCGGGCGGACGCTCGAGGAGACGACGCCGTCGGTGGCGAGACGGTAGAGCCGCCTCCAGCCGTACTTGCTCCGTCCCGCCGCCCGCGGCGGCCGGTCGTACTCGAGCCCGTTCTGGCGGAAGCCGACCCACGCCCGAAGGCCGCGAGGGAAGCGTAGCTTCTCCGGCAGCGCCTTCATCGCGCGCGTCACCCGCGAGTCCATGAGACAGAAGTCGCCGCTGTCGAGCGGGATGTCGAGGTCGGCGAGGAGCGCCACGAGCCGGTAGAACACCCAGGCGCCCGCAACCTTGAGGGGGTTGTCCTTGCGCTTGCGCCGCTGCGCGTAGACGACGTCGCTCCCTTCGCGCCAGCGGGCGACCATCTCCGGGACGAGCTCCGGGGGGTCCTGCAGATCGGCGTCGATCACCGCCACGAGGTCGGCCTCGGCGAGGTCGAGCCCCGCGCTCACGGCGCTCTGGTGGCCGAAGTTGCGCGAGAGGCGACAGAGGATCGCGGGCAACCCGGCCGCGATCTCCTTGGCGAGCATCTCCGCGGAGCGATCCCGCGAGCCGTCGTCGACGAACACGAACCGCACGCCGCCCAGCCGATGTCGCTCTCGTGCCGGCGCCGAGAAGACCTCGCGCAGCCGGGCGAGGAGCGCGGGCAGCGTGTCTTCTTCGTTCCAGATGGGGATGACGAGATCGAGTGTGACACGTCTCTCGCGCCGCTCCACGCGTGCTCCTGGTGCGGGCGATGCTACCATGGCCCGCGCTCGGCATGACCGATCCCGATTCGCCGCGTCGCGCCGACGATCGACATGTCGTGCTGGCGGCGGTGCTCGCGGCCGTGGCCGCGGTACTTCCCCTGCTCCCGGTGCTCCTCGCCGGGCAGAGCCTGTACTTTCGGGATCTCGGTCGCTACTACTTCCCCCTGCGGCGCTTCGTCGTGGACGGCCTCGCGCAGGGCGAGATCCGCTACTGGAACCCCTTCGTACACGAGGGCCTCCACGAGCTCTTTCCTCCCATCTCGTACCCACTCGATCTGCTGCAGCCGCTCACGCGGGACGAGTCGGGCCTCACGCTGCTCCTCGCGCTCCACCTGCCGCTCGCGGCGGTCGGGTTCTTCTGGCTCCCCCCCCC
>Ga0209342_10003982_pt1 | contig 15429 bp, 12 predicted proteins | sample RifCSP16_2_FD_184023 | JGI IMG/M metagenome (GOLD analysis project Ga0209342, IMG submission 184023) | Soil microbial communities from Rifle, Colorado - Rifle CSP2_sed 16_2 (SPAdes) (version 2) | ecosystem: Environmental > Terrestrial > Deep subsurface > Rock core/Sediment | place: Rifle... | reverse complement strand
AAGGACCGCTGGAGTTTCGTACTTTTGAGATTGAAATTTATTTGAGATTTGAATTTTGATGGTTTCGTAAGAACTCCAACTGCTGTCATTGCGAGGAGCGAAGCGACGCGGCAATCTCGATTTCCCAGACAGATACAAACTACGAGATTGCTTCGCTATGCTCGCAAAGACGGCTTTCTCGACTTTTTACGAAATAGATCAACATTGGGCTTTGGAATTTCCGTTCATTACGGCATCTTAAATTCCTTCCCCGCGATGCGCACCGTGAGCACGGGGCAAAACGACTTCCGCACCACTTTTTCCGCGGTGCTCCCGAAGAGCATGTGGTCGATCCCGGTCCTGCCGTGCGTGCCGATGACAATGAGGTCGGCGTTCTTTTCTTTCGCCGTCTTGATGATCTCCACGAACGGCACGCCGCGCACCACCGCCTTTTCCACGTTCTTTACCTTCGCCGACGCCTCCGCACCCCACTTGTCCATCTCCTTCCAGGCGCTCTTTTGCATGTCCTCCACGAGGTCCGTCGCTGAAATGGCGGAGGGAATATACCATTCGGCAATGCTGATGTCCTGTATGACGTAGAGGAGAATGAGGCGCGCCTGGTAATCCCTCGCGAGGGAGACGGCATAGTCCATGGCAGCGCGCGCGCCTTGCGAAAAATCAGTAGGATAAAGGATGGTCTTGATCTGCATGAAGGGCCTCCTGTGGGGTGGTGGATGGTACGATTTGATGTAACTGCTCAGGGCTCTCTCACACAAAGCCACAAAGTTCACGAAGAAAGGCTTCGAAAACTGGGTTTAAACCAAGAACGTAAATTACTCTTTTGACGTCCTTGTGCTCTTCGCCTGCACCCGGCGGTCATGAGCGCTTGCCGCGAATGCAGGGTGTGCCTTCGTGTGAGAATATTTTTTATGATCCTGAGTAGTTACGATTTGATTCTATCTCTCCTCCCTCGCCTTGTCAAACGGAAATCACGTCCTGCTGCGGCCAACGGAAAAAAACGATTGACAATTTTCCCCCAGGCTGTTATAAAATAAGCCTTATGCTTGAGGCGACCGACAAAATATGGATGAACGGCAAATTCGTGCCGTGGGACGAGGCAAAGGTCCACGTGCTTGTGCACTCGCTCCACTACGCGACAGCCGTGTTCGAAGGGATCCGCTGCTATAAGACCGATGCCGGTCCCGCGGTGTTCAGGCTGCAGGAACACGTTGGCCGCCTGTTCGACTCTGCGCATATCTGCCAGATGGAGATGCCTTTTACCCGTGAAGCGGTGAGCGAGGCGATACTCGAGACCATCCGTGTCAATAAGATCGAGGCCTGTTACATCAGACCGCTTGCCTATATCGGCTATGGGGACATGGGCGTCTTCCCCAAGGACAACCCCGTTGAGCTTGCGATCGGCGTCTGGCCCTGGGGCGTCTATCTCGGCGAAGAAGCGCTGAAGAACGGCATCCGGGTAAAGATATCCTCATTCACCCGCCACCATGTGAACGTCACGATGGTGCGGGCCAAGACTTCCGCCAATTACGCGAATTCACTGCTCGCCAAGCGCGAGGCCTTGAAGGATGGTTACGACGAGGCCGTATTGCTCGATGCCGAGGGTTACGTGGCCGAAGGCAGCGGGGAGAACATTTTCACGGTGAGGAACGGTCTTATCAAGACCCCCCCTCTTACCTCGATCCTCGAAGGGATCACGCGGGACACCGTCATACAGATCGCGCGCGAGCGCGGCCTGCGGCTCGTGGAGGAGCGTTTCACGCGGGACGACCTCTACATAGCGGACGAAGCGTTCTTCACCGGCACGGCGGCGGAGATCACGCCGATCCGGGAAGTGGACAACAGGCTTATCGGCAAGGGCGTGCCGGGACCGGTCACGAAAGAGCTCCAGTCGGCGTTCTTCGACATTGTCCACGGCAGGGACAGCCGGCATGAAGACTGGCTCACCTATGTCTCCGCGAAACAGCCGGTGATGAAAAAATAGCAGCAGCAGGTTAAGGTCGAGGGTAAGCAGTGTAAATCCTCAACCTGAGCCTCAACCTCAACCTGATTTTTTATGCCGAAGTGGTGGAACTGGTAGACACGCACGTTTGAGGGGCGTGTGGGGCAACCCATGGGGGTTCGAGTCCCCCCTTCGGCACCATTATTTATCTCACGAAAGCACCGCAGAGCTCCACATCTCTCCTCGCATGCTGTTTCTCCGCAGGACTTGACATGGCCACGCGAATGTCGTGTGCCTTTCGTTACCAGTTGCCAGATGTAAGTCGTTGGTTGCGGCCTTCTGGCCGCCGTATGACATCTCTCTGTCCTTATATTTAACGAGGCTTCGCCTAAGAATCATAAAATCAAAAAACAGAGAATTGCAATCAAAGGCGTCTCGCGCGAAACCGCCAAGCGCGCAAAGAAAAACAGAGGCCCAGAATTATCAATTCTTTTTTTGCGTCTTTGCGACTCGGCGTGGCCTGTGGCCATTGCGTGAAAATTGAGTTTAGGTTCATCTCGAAAACTTGACACAAAATTCAAGATCTTAGTTCGTATCGTACTTTAATTATGATAAAAAAATCCTTCCTACTTTTTTGCGCAGTCCTTCTCCTGCCCATGACCTCCCTTTCCGGGGAGAACAAGGCCGGCAGCATCGGGATCGTTTCCGTGCCGCTCGCGAATGTGCATGAGGCGCCTCTGCCCAAGTCAGAGCTCGTGACGCAGGTGCTCATGGCCGATGAGGTCCGCATCATCGAAAAGCGGGACAACCGCTACCGGATATCCATCCCGAGCCAGGGAAATATCGAAGGGTGGATCCAGCAGGAGGCCGTGACGATCCCCAAAGGCAAGAGCCGCAATTATCTGGATGCGAAGCTGCAGCGAGTGGTCATTACTGTTCCGAAAGCTTCGGCCCTGATCCTCGATAAGACCGGGGACCATAAAGTGCCGCTCTACGCCGGCACACGCCTGCCCGTGCTCGCAAAAGTTGCCGAGGGATATAAAGTATTGTTTCCGGACAGATCGGCCGCGATCATCAGCTCGTCTGATGCAAAACCCCTTAATCCCTCAAATCCCGTCCTGAACGACGTAGCTCCGCAGGAAATAGCGAAGACAGCGCGGCTGTTCATCGGCGCACGATATCTCGAGGGCGGACTCACGGCCCAGGGAATTGATACCCGGGGCCTGATCTACATCGTGTACCGTATTCACGGAATTCCGGTGGAACCGGCGCGCTCGGCGCTCAAATCAACGGCCGAGAAAGTTCAGAAAAAGGACCTCCTTCCGGGCGATATTCTCATATTCCACGGCGAAGGCGAGGGGCTCTCGATCGACGGGGGAAGGTTCCTCCAGGTCCTCAAAAAACAGACCGTCCAGGTGGCCGGGATCTACGACCGGCGGTACGCCCACTCTTTCCAATATGGACTGCGCATCATCGGGTCCGACCCGGAACAGAAAAAACGGCCGGCAGAGATGGCGGCTGATGAAATACTCCTCGCGCAGATCCGCATTGCTGAACTGCCCCTCGGTAAGCGCATCGTTTACTGGGCCTCGCGCTTCATCGGCACGCCCTACGATCCAGACCCGCTCGGCCTGTACGTGCGCACCAACCGCATCGTGGCGGATGAAAAAGTGGACTGCATGTACCACACTTTCCGCAGCGTGGAGCTTGCGCAGTCCCAGACACCCCGGGAGGCAATCGAAAAAGCGCTCTTCCTCAGATTTATGAAGCAGGGAAAGCTTTCGGACGGCGGTATGGTCGAGAACTATGATGATCGCTTCCAGTACGGCGAGGACATGGTCTTCAGCGGGAAATGGGGAAGGAACGTTGCGGCCGATCTGGGAGAAACAAAAAAGATCGTCGGATCGCGCGGCCGGGACGAGGTGGACATTCTTCCGAAGAACATTCTCATAACAAAGGCCATACAATCGAAACTTCGGGACGGCGATATTATATTCTGGGTCAAGGACCCGAAGAAGCGCGTCGTCGAGGAGATCGTGGCCCATCTTTCAATCGTCCGCATCAAATCGGGCAAGCCGTACTTAATCCACGCGGCCGGAAGCAAGGATAACGGCAGCAAGCGCGGCGGCGGCAAGGTGAAAGAGGTCCCCTTCAGTGATTATGTGCGCGACATGCGTTTCATCGGCGCCTTCGTGACCAGGTTCGAGCAGTAGTCCCCGTTCGAGGAAATCCCCCAAAACTCCCATGTGTCAGATTCTATCAGCCACCCTGTTTCTCCTTGCTTTTTCTCTAAATCTGTAATATCTTCTCTGTAAATCAAGTGGTTATGAACGTCAGGCAGTCCCATGCTGCGTATATTCGATATCATAGATTAACACCTGCTCGGCGGCATGCAGAGGCTGCCGCATGATTAATTCAAATAGACAGGATGCCTGCCCATGAACAACTTCAACGAAAAAGTCAGTTTCATCTGGTCCGTAGCGGACTTGATCCGGGGGCCTTACAAGCCGAACCAGTACCGGGATGTCATGCTGCCGTTGTGTGTGCTTCGGCGGCTGGATTGCGTTCTGGAGCCTACCAAGAATAAGGTGCTGGAGAGATACAAGAGTCTCAAGGGCGGCAAGATCAAGAACCTTGAGCCGATCCTGAATAAAGTCGCAGGCCAGCAGTTCCACAACATCAGCAGGTTCACCTTCGAGAAGCTGAAGGGCGACCCGAACAACATCGCCGCAAATCTCACCAATTACATCAAGGGTTTCTCCACCCGAGCGCGAGATATCATCGACCATTTCAAGTTTGAAGAGCATATCGCCAACCTGGACAGGCATGACCGGCTCTATCTGGTCGTCTCGAAGTTCTGCGAAATAGACCTTCACCCGGATAATGTCTCGAACATCGAGATGGGGTACATCTTCGAGGAACTTATCCGGAAGTTCAACGAAGCAAGCAATGAAGAGGCAGGCGATCATTTTACGCCCCGTGAAGTCATCCGCCTGATGGTCAATCTCATCTTCCTGCCGGACGGCGATACCCTGACCAAGAAAGGCATTGTCAAGACGCTCTTTGACCCTGCTTGCGGGACCGGTGGCATGCTTTCGGTTTCCGAGGAGTATCTTCGTGAGCTGAACCCCGATGCAAATCTGGAGGTCTTCGGGCAGGATTATAATGATCAGGCCTATGCCATCTGCGGTTCGGACATGCTGATTAAGGGCGAGAACATTGACAACATCCACTTTGGCAACAGCTTTACCGACGACCACTACAGCGGCAAGAAGTTCGATTATATGCTGGCCAATCCGCCCTTCGGCGTGGAGTGGAAGCCTGAGGCCAATGTCATCACCAAGGAACACGACGAGCAGGGCTTCGGCGGACGGTTCGGGGCAGGGCTGCCCCGGATCAATGACGGTTCGTTCCTGTTCCTTTTGCACATGATCAGCAAGAGGCAAGAGCCGAAAGACGGCGGCACCAGGCTTGCCATTGTCTTTAATGGCTCGCCTCTCTTTACCGGGTCAGCAGGTTCGGGCGAGAGCGAGATCAGGCGGTGGATCATCGAGAATGATTGGCTCGAAGCTATTGTGGCTATGCCGGACCAACTCTTCTATAACACCGGTATCAGCACCTATCTCTGGATCGTGACGAACAGGAAGGAACGGAAGCGCAAGGGAAAGATCCAACTGATAGACGCGACGAGCTTCTTCAAGAAGATGCGGAAGAGCCTCGGCAACAAGCGGAACGAGATAGACGAGAAGCACCGCGACGATATAACGAGGCTGTACGGAGAGTTCAAAGAAGGCGAATTCGTCAAGATATTCGATAATAAGGATTTTGGGTATAGCCGCATCACCGTGGAACGGCCGCTGCGCCTCAACTTCGGAGTGACTGAGGAAAGATTGCAGCAGGTGGAAGAAGCGGGGCTGTTCGTGAACCTTGCCGCGAGCAAGAAAAGGAAGGACACAAGGGGCGCGGAGAAGGAGATTGAAGAGGGAAAGAAGATTCAGGATGCCATCCTGAAGGCTCTTTCCGGGCTGACTTCGCATGGAATTATTAAGAGCCGGGAGAAGTTTGTCGAGCTTCTGAAGGATGCCTTCAAGACAAAAGCAATCGCTGTTCCGACCCCCTTGTTCAAGGCGATACTTTCCGCATTATCCGAACGGGACGAGACGGCTGATATCTGCAAGGACAGCGATAGCAAGCCCGAGCCTGATTCGGAATTGCGGGATTATGAGAATGTGCCGCTTAAGGAAGACATCGCGGAATACATAAAACGCGAAGTCCTGCCGCATGTGCCGGATGCGTGGGTGGATGAGGCCAAGACAAAGATCGGGTACGAGATCAACTTCAATCGCTACTTCTACAAGTACACGCCACCCCGTCCGCTGGAAGAGATCGAGTCGGAGCTGAAGGCTGTCGAAAAAGAGATCGCTGATATGCTCGGCGAGGTGGCGGGATGAAAATTTGAGTTGTTGCAAAAAATGCAACAGTTGCCAAAATGGAAACAGTTCGTGAAGACACCATATATATTCGTTGTCCCCGAGTGCCCCTATCGGGGACCCAGTGATGTTGAAAACCGCTGGATTCCCGATGAACGCGTTCGGGAATGACGAAAGAGCGGGCGTTTATTGCGGCGGATGCCTGCGAAAAGCAATATGCAGGAAATGCATAGTGCTCGGAATATGAACGGGATTTAATATACGAGGTGGCGGGATGACCCGTAAGAACATCATGGATACAGGAGAAATTCATCTCTATAAGGAGAAAAGTGGACAGACCGCAGTGGAGGTACATTTTTTCGGCGAGACGGTTTGGCTTACCTTGAACCAAATCGCAGGGCTGTTTGATCGAGACAAATCCGTCATTTCCCGTCATTTAGGAAGTATTTATAAGTCCGGTGAGCTGGTCCGAAGGGCAACTGTTGCAAAAAATGCAACAGTTCAAGTTGAGGGCGGAAGAAAAGTCAAGCGCGTGGTGGAATACTATAATCTCGACGCTATTCTCTCCGTCGGCTACCGCGTGAACTCCAAGCGAGGCACCCAGTTTCGCATCTGGGCTTCTCGCGTTATCAAGGACCACCTGATCAAGGGCTACAGCCTGAACCAGAAAAGACTCCAGGAGCGGCAGGCATTGGGCTTCAAGGAGTTGGAAAGCGCCATTGAATTGGTTCGCTCGCTTTCGGGCGGGAAGGCATTAACCGGCGACGAGGGCAAAGGCCTGCTGGACGTCATCACGCGATACGCCAAGTCCTGGCTGCTCTTGCAGCAATATGACGAAGATCGCCTGCTCGTTCCGGGGAAGAGCGACGTTGTTCCAGCGACGCTGGAGTATGCCGAGGCTGACGCGGCGATTGCTGCTTTGAAGAAGGACCTCAAGGCGAAAGGCGCGGCAAGCGATCTGTTCGGCAGAGAACGGGGCGATTCGCTTGCGGGTATCCTTGGCTCTCTTGAGCAGACCTTCGGCGGCCAGGCGCTGTATCCGAGTGTCGAGGCAAAAGCCGCCCATCTTCTCTACTTCATCATCAAGGATCATCCGTTCCTGGACGGCAATAAACGCATCGGCTCGCTGCTTTTTATACTGTTCCTTGCGAAGAACCATTCGCTGTACCGGGCGAACAGCGAGGCGAAGATAAACGATAACGCCCTCGTTGCTCTGGCGCTCCTGATCGCTGAAAGCGACCCTGGCCACAAGGACATCCTTGTCAAGCTGGTGATCAACCTCCTGTGGGAGGCGGCGAAGTGAGCAAGGGGCTGGAGAATAAGACGGGCGCTCATGTGCGCCGCTTTAAGCCCTATTCCGCGTACAAGGATTCCGGTGTTGAGTGGCTGGGGAAGGTGCCGGAGTTGTGGATGTGCAAGCCGCTAAAGAGAATATTTAGAACTCTCAATGGTGCAACCCCAAGGAGCGCTGAGCCCGAATACTGGGATGGAGATATTCCGTGGGTAACGCCTGAGGACCTGGGGGATTTAAGAAGCGATGTTATTAGTGAAACTCGTCGCATGATTACCGAAGCGGGTTACAATAGTTGCGGAACATCGCTTGCGCCAAAAGGTAGTTTGATCTTATCTACGAGGGCTCCCATCGGGCATCTGGCAATCGCCGGGACGGCTATGTGCTCGAATCAAGGTTGTCGTAGCCTTGTCTTCCGGAACGAAGACAATACACGATATTTCTATTATTTGTTACTGGCTGCTCGGTCAGAACTTACATCTTTTGGAGAGGGCTCAACTTTTAAAGAGTTGTCGCGAACTAAGCTCGAAACTATCAACCTTATAACTCCAAGATCAGATGAGCAGCGCGCCATTGCTGCCTTCCTCGACCGGGAGACAACGCGGATCGACCAGCTTATCGCCAAGAAAGAGCGGCAGATTGAGCTATTGCAGGAAAAGCGCTCGGCCCTCATCAGCCACGCCGTGACCAAGGGCCTGAATCCCAAAGCCAAGATGAAGGATTCGGGGATCGAATGGCTGGGGGAGATACCGGAGCATTGGGATGTCTTTAGGTCTAAAGTTGTTTTTGCAGAGATAAATGATCGCTCTGATACAGGTGCTGAAGAACTGTTGTCTGTTTCTCACATTACAGGGGTTACTCCAAGATCGGAAAAAGAAGTGAATATGTTTATGGCCGAATCTATGGCGGGATATAAGAAATGTAAACGGAATGATCTGGTCGTCAATACGATGTGGGCTTGGATGGGTGCGATGGGAATCGCATTTCATGATGGAATTGTTAGCCCCTCCTACAACACATATCGTTTCCGCAGCTCTGCGATTGAACCACGATACTATGATTTTCTCTTTCGCACACGACAGTTCATCTCGGAAGTGATTTGTTGCTCAAAAGGCGTATGGCAATCCAGACTGCGACTATACCCTGAAGAATTCTTCGGGATTCGCGTCCCTTGTCCGCCATCAGACGAACAGCGAAAGATCGTTATCTATATAGATCAACAAACTGGCTACATAGAGGAAATGCGGCGAAAGATTGAAAAGTCGATCGGTATGTTACGCGAATACCGCACAGTTCTTATCTCTGCCGCAGTTACCGGAAAGATCGACGTGCGCGAGGAGGTTGCCTGATGCCGGGTCAGCATACGGAAAAGGCTTTTGAGACGGCAATAGAAAGTTATCTTCTTACTGCTGCCGGCTACTCCAAAGCTGACCCTGCCAAGTTCGATCGCGAACGATCCATTGACCCGACCATCCTTATCCCTTTCATCCAGGAAACCCAGCCAAAGGAATGGGAATACCTCAAGAACCTCCAAAAAGATAAAGCCGAAGCAACGCTCCTCGACGATCTATGTAAATCCCTCGACTCCGAACACGAAGGCTGTCTCAAAGTTCTGCGGCATGGCTTCAAGTGTTTCGGCAAACTCTTCCACGTTGCCTATTTCGCCCCTGCCAGTGGCATGAACCCGGAGACACAGCGGCTCTATGCCGCCAATCGTCTTACCGTCACGCGACAGCTCGAATACAGCTCCAAGCATGGCAATTCCCTCGACATGGTTCTGAGCCTAAACGGCATTCCCATTGCCACGGCTGAACTCAAGAACCCGATGACCGGCCAGACCTGGCGGAGTGCGATCCACCAGTACAAACATGACCGCGACGCCAGGGACCTTATCTTTCAGTTCAAGAAACGCACGATTGTCCACTTTGCCGTTGATCCCGATGAAGTTTATATGACGACCCGTCTGAACGGTACGAGCACTCATTTTCTACCGTTCAACAAGGGGAACGGCACTGGCGCGGGGAATCCCGAGAATCCGGGAAAGCATAAGACCGCCTATCTCTGGGAAGAGGTATGGCAGAGGGACAGCTTTCTGGATATCCTCGCGCGGTTCATTCATCTCATGATCGAGGAGAAAAAACTCGGGGGCAAGAAGATCAAAAAAGAGATCATGATCTTCCCCAGGTATCATCAGCTCGATGCTGTCCGGAAGATGGTGGCAGATGCGAAAGAGAAGGGTGTCGGGCACAATTATCTCGTCCAGCACTCTGCGGGAAGCGGGAAAAGCAACTCAATAGCCTGGCTGGCCCATCGGCTGGCAAGTCTTTATACCGATAAGGACGAAAAGGTTTTCGACTCGATCATTGTGGTTACGGACCGGCTTGTTCTGGACCAGCAGCTTCAGAATACGATCTACCAGTTCGAGCACAAGAGCGGCGTCGTTCAGAAGATCGATGAAAACTCCACTCAGCTTGCGACTGCTCTTGGAACTGCGGTTCCAATCGTTATTACGACACTTCAGAAATTTCCCTATGTCACCGAGAAGATCGGCGAGCTGCCTAACCGGAAATATGCAGTCATCATCGACGAAGCGCACAGCTCCCAGGGGGGCGAGAGCGCAACGGAACTGAAAGGCACACTGGCGGCGGCTGCGATCAAAGAGGAAGCAGAGAAATACGCTGAGGAACATGGTCTGCCTGATGTCGAAGAAGAGATTCTCAAGACCATGGCAAAGCGGGGCAGACAGCCGAATATCAGTTTTTTCGCCTTTACGGCTACTCCGAAGTATAAGACGCTGGAAGTGTTCGGCAGGCCTGGGCCTGATGGTAAACCGAAGGAATTTCATCTTTACAGCATGCGACAGGCTATCGAGGAAGGCTTTATCCTCGATGTCCTCAAGAACTATACAACCTACAAAACTTATTATCGTCTGATCAAATCCATTGAGGATGATCCCGTAGTGGATAAGAGGAAGGCTGCCAAGGCCTTAGCAAGATTCATGAGCCTGCACCCCGTAAATATCTCCCAGAAGACCGAAGTCATGGTTGAACATTTCCGGCATTTTTCGATCCATAAGATCGGCGGCAGGGCCAAGGCAATGGTGGTTACTTCAAGCCGGCTTCATGCCGTAAGATACAAGCTGGCTTTCGATAAGTACATCAAGGAGAAGGGATATACCGGTATCAGGACGCTTGTGGCATTCTCCGGTACGGTAACTGATCCGGACGTTCTGATAGATTATACAGAAGTAGGTATGAACAACGGCATCAGGGAAAAGGAGCTGCCCGAGAAGTTCGGGACAGATGAGTATCAGGTGCTTCTGGTTGCGGAGAAGTACCAGACCGGGTTTGATCAGCCCCTTCTTCATACGATGTATGTGGATAAACGTCTCTCAGGTATTCAGGCCGTCCAGACGCTTTCCCGACTTAACCGCATCTACCCACCACTAAAAGAAGATACCTTTATCCTCGATTTCGTGAACGAACCGGATGAGATATTGGAATCGTTTAAGCCCTATTACGAGCAGACTCTTATCGGCGAGAGGGCCGAGGCGCGACATTTGTATGAACTGCAGGCCAAGCTCGACGCCCAACAGGTTTATTTTAAATCAGAGGTCGAGGAGTTCGCGAAAGTCTTCTACAAGCCGAACAAGTTTCAGACTCCGGATGACCACGCAAAAATGAATGCCTGTCTTGATCCGGCTGTAACGAGATTCAAGGCGCTTGATGAAGAAAAACAAGAGGAGTTCCGGAAGGTGCTCGTGGCGTATCGGAATCTTTATGCTTTCCTGTCACAAGTGATCCCGTTCCGTGATTCCGACCTCGAAAAGCTTTATTCCTACATTCGCTTCCTGTTAAAAAAGCTGCCGAGAAGAGATGGCGGCCCAATATACGATTTTGAAAATGAAGTGGCTCTCCAGTATTATCGGCTTGAGAAGATCAGTGATGGCACAATCACGTTGGAACCAGGAAAAGGCGGTGAAATAGATGGCCCTGTTTCTGTAGGAACGGCTGAAGGCAAGGGACCAAAGATTGGGCTCTCAGAATTGATCGAGATTCTGAACAAACGATTTGGAACAGACTTCAAGCCTGCTGATCAGTTGTTCTTCGATTCCATTACAGAGGATGCGTTAGCAGATTCCGGACTCCGGCAGGCGGCCATGGCAAACACCATGGAGAATTTCGGATATGTCTTCCTGAAGACACTCGAAGGATTGTTCATTGACCGAATGGAGCAGAATGAGGAGATAACAGCCAAGTACATGAACGAAAAGGACTTCAAGGATACCGTTGGCAAGCACCTGTTGAAGCAGGTGTATGAGAAGATACGAGCAGAAGGCGAAAAAGGTTTATAGAAAGGCTTCTTGATTATGGCGACGTATCAAGAAATACAAACATGGATAAGAACCAAATATGGCTTTAGCATTGAGACCTGCTGGATAGCTCATGTAAAAGAAATCTGCGGTCTGCCCGTGAGGCCTGCGCCTAATCGTAAGAGTTTGGAACCAAGAAAAAAACCGTGCCCCGAGGACAAGATGGGAGTGATTAAAGAGGCGTTCAGGCATTTTGGAATATTATAGAAAAATGGAGGAATGTAATGCTTAAGACGGGCCTCCACGGATTTTGCTCAGGCATGGGGCAAACCAGGAAGCCGCATTGCTGGACCAGTTGAACAATCCACTCTCGACCGCGCGTTTCAGGGAGCGTTGATTTGAACTTAACGTGAAGGACTACTTGCGGCGTTTCAAGGATGATGGCGATGAATTATGATGTGATTATCTCAGCGGTGACGACCCTGGCGGCAGCGTTTTTGGGTGCAGGGAGCGCATTTAAGCTGGAAGATAGGGCACGCAAGCGGAGACGGCTCCGGGACGTTGATGTTTTCGATGCATTCCGTTTTTCTTTGGTATAGCTCGAATCCACCTAATCGTCCCACGACTGCCCTTATCACGCAGACCCGCCGACCACACCACTCGCCTTGCTTATCAAACTCCTTTCTTCCGGCTTTCCGCAAGCGCGGTTCGGCACGATTTGGGGTAGCTGAAACGATGCTGCTTCACACCCGCTTTTTCCCCAGTCAAGTTCAGCGGAGACGTTAATTAATTGACTGCAGAAAACAAAATGCCATTAACCTCTTAATAATACAGGGATAAATATTTGTTTACTTTTACTCAAAGTAAATAAACCGCTTCATCAGCAGCCGGCAGTCTGTAGCGAACACTTTTCTTAGCCCCCGTTTTCGGCACTATCTTCGTCAGCAGCCCCTGCTTAACCCATCGATTGAATAGTTTCGACACCTTAACCGGATCGCCGAGATGTAGAATTTCTCGCGCCTCTTTGTTTCCGATATATTTGTTCGCATTCAGATAATGAGAAACCTTGTCCCATTCGCTCGGGGCCTGCTCGTTCAATAGCACGACACGAACGGCATCCTGCAAATTCGGGTAGGTGAAAAATATCGGAGGATAAAGGGCGGCCGCGCTCATGGTCTGCCGCATGGCCCGCACGCCTTCATTTTGATCCAGATTAGGCGGATCGGGGAATTCGCGAAGATGTTTGATCAGAAGATCGTTCCGGTAGCCATGCGCGCGCTCAATACCGATGTTGGCCGGTGTGATGTTGAAAGGAAACAGTCCTGGGCTTTCCACTTCGACCCGGTCTTCAAAAATCTTTATTTCTATATCCCGTTTTGTGTGGTAATCACGATGAATTACGGCATTGGTGATTGCCTCTTTGATGGCTCGTTCCGGGATTCTGTACTTCGTCACAAATCCGGACGGGACCCGGATACCGGACCGAAGCAAAGTCAAAATGTGTTCATGCGCTTCCGCAATCTGTCTGATGATCGGGCCATTGATCGTTTTGGGAACGCCAATGAGATTGAGGGTCTCTTTAATGGTTTCCAGCGTGCCTTCATACTGGAACACGCGGATTGTGCATTTTGTGTCGAGCAGATCGTTGGGATATTCGGCAAATAGGAGAACAGTGGCGCGGGTGGGAAGCAACCGACCTGCGGTGTTTTTTCTCGCCAATCCGGTTTTTTCTAAAACTCCATCAATCGGACTTTCTTCAATGCCCCGCTTTCTTCTCCATGAATCATAATAGGACGTCTGGAGAAGATTGAAGTCTACCTGAACCAATTCCTTATCTGCACGTTCAAAGCCTTTTACGTAGGCTAAATGGACGATCTCTTGCGGCGATAATCGCTTGTTTCCCTGCTCTTGTCGAATATACACATGGTTCTCAATCGATCGGTAACCGTCCCCTATTTTGGGAACCGTAACCAAGCCGACCCGAACGTTCCTGCCGGAAACCTCGATGAGGTCAGGCGGCCATACTCCCGTAATTGGTGGTGTGATTTTCTTTACAGCCTGACCAATCTCATCGAACAGTGGCAGGTTCTCTTCTATCCCGAAAATTCTCTCAAGGCCCTTCAGTTTTGTTTTTTGCGGATCATCGACGCCGATGATCAATAATCCACCATCCGTGTTGGCCATGGCAACGATTGACTGCAACACCTTATCAACACTCGCGTTACTCGGACCCAGACGCTTGAATTCGAGAGTCCGTGATTCCGCAGGTATGGCAAGAATGGTTTCTATCTGTTTATTGTTCATATCTAATTTCTCAGCTCCACTCAAAAACCTTTACGACCCTGTTGGGTATGCGATTGTGCAGACCGGACATTTACTCCGTTAGAGACACCAACATCCCCTGTGGTGTTTGAGGTCCATCTTTCATAGTGGTTGAATTATGCCTCTATCTCCAATCATTCGAGAATTTGCTCTCTAACGAAGTTACGCGACCGCCTTCTTTTTCTTCTTCTCTGTTGCAACGTCCAGATGCCCCTTGATGGCATCCTTGATCATCTCCAACGCCTCTTTAACTGTATCGCCTTGAGAAGAACAGCCGGGCAGCGTAGGACAATCAACCCAGAAGCCACCGCCATCCGAGTCGGGATGCATGACGACATCATACGTCTTGCCTTTCACGGATACCTTATATCCTCTGTTCTTATCCAATTTCTGGACCTCGCCTACAAGCTCCTTATTCAATTTGCGATTATTAAGACCCCTCTGACGGCTGACTTGTATATTGCCACTATCAGTAAGCCGAATATATCATTCCATCCAGTGTTGTCAAGACAAAATTGAGCCCCGTTATCGTTACAATGGTCGTGTGATAAGGAAGTCCCCTTCCGCGATTACGTAAACAACATGCGTTTTATCGGCGCCTTCGTGACCAGGTACGAAGAGCAAAAGCCTCTTTAACCGCAGAGGACGCAGAGAACGCCGAGTTTTAGGCATTCAGGGGATTTTATTTCCCGCCTTCCTTTGCACTTTCGGTTTGACATTCCTTCCAATTCTCTGATATAACAGCATCCAAGAAGTCAGGAGGCAGTAGCCAGAAGTCAGAAGCAATATTACGATTTCGATTCTTGGCCTCTGCACTCCGCATTCCATTGACATTACTCCGAACTCTGAGCTCCGAACTCTGAACTGCTCAAAGGAGCCTTATGCTCTCGAAGGTCATCAGCTCTGCGGTATTGGGCATCGACGCCTACCCTGTCGAGGTGGAAGTTGACATCACCAGCAGAGGGCTGCCGTTCTTCTCAACCGTGGGGCTGCCGGACGCGGCGGTAAAAGAGAGCAAAGAACGGGTGCGCGCGGCGCTCAAGAACACGGGCTTCGATTTTCCCCTCCGGCAGGTCGTTGTAAATCTCGCTCCCGCGGACATCAAAAAAGAAGGCTCCGCCTTCGACCTCCCCAT
>Ga0209342_10003981_pt1 | contig 15443 bp, 11 predicted proteins | sample RifCSP16_2_FD_184023 | JGI IMG/M metagenome (GOLD analysis project Ga0209342, IMG submission 184023) | Soil microbial communities from Rifle, Colorado - Rifle CSP2_sed 16_2 (SPAdes) (version 2) | ecosystem: Environmental > Terrestrial > Deep subsurface > Rock core/Sediment | place: Rifle... | reverse complement strand
GGGAAATCCAACCCGGCTTGCTGGCTGAGGAATGAAAGCAGACGGGAAGTCACTTCCATGAGATCATCAATTTCACGAACCCCGCTGGGAAAGCTCTGCTCGATTTTTTCCAATTCCTCCCGGGCCAGGGGCGGGATTTCCCCCAAACTGTTTACGTAAAAACGGTAGGCCAGGTCCGTCGGCATCCGCCCCGCGGAAGTGTGGGGATGGGAGAGGTATCCCGTGTCCTCCAAGTCGGACATCACATTGCGGATCGTCGCGGGACTCAAACCCAAATGGGTCATTTTGGCGATGGTCCGCGAACCGACTGGTTCAGCGGTGCCAATATAGTTTTGGACAACCGTACGCAGGATAATCTCGGCTCTTTCGCTAAGTTTGGCTTCGACCATGTATGGCAGCCGCCTTTCTGAACTCGTCTTCCTTGGCATAGCCCGTTTAGCACTCATCCCTACAGAGTGCCAGGACTACTGGGAAATTAGGCAGACTTTCCCTCCATGTCAAGGAGAAAAATACGCTTTCACACCTTGCCTTTTCAGAAACTCCCGGCTAGAGTTTGAATTGGAATTCGTTATCTGGGGGGCATCAAAGAATGGGTCATCGGTTTGTGGTCGACATGACCCTGGGCAAGCTGGCCCGTTGGCTTAGGATCCTCGGATTTGACACTCTTCTTATCCGGGAAGGAACGGTTGGAAGCATTCCCGAACAAGAGGGCCGGCTTTTCTTAAGCCGAAATCGTGTGCTACTTCACCGTGCCGGCGGTCAATCCCATCTGCTCTTGCGTTCTCATCGAGTTACCGAGCAGTTACGAGAACTTTTCAGCGCACTGCAAATCACACCCAATGACCTGAATGGAGCCCCACGCTGTTCCTTGTGCAATATGGAGCTTGTCCAGATGGAGCGCTGCGCCGTAGGCATTCTAGTACCCAAGTACGTGGCCAGCCATGCTCCTCGCTTTGGGCGCTGTCCCCACTGCACACGAATCTACTGGCCCGGAACTCACCGGCAACGAATGACCATCCTCATGAAGCAAGTTTTCCTCCTGGGGAAACTGCAAAATGATCAACCCTCCTTCCTGCACTGTGGTTCTTGACAAATCCCCGTCAAATTTGACCTTCTGCCCATCTTTGCTTATCCTCGTAATCTCCCAGTGGAACAGTGATTATTTGGGCCTTTTAAAAACAAGCAATTATCCTGTCACTTGGGAGGCAATGTGAACCACAAAACGGCACGGCCGTTGCATATGAGGAGGAGAAGTGGTAACTGTAAGTCTTTCCAACGGTTCCGTAGGCTATCTCGGAACGCAGGGAGGTTTGAGCCATGCACAAAATTGCCTGGAAAATGTTCAGCGCATACGTTATAGCTTATAAATCGCCAATGAGCACAGAAGCAATGATTTTGACGAATCGAGCTTGGAGGAGCTAAGGATGGCCCAACAGGTTACCAGCGCGGGATTACTTTCCACTCTCAGGGATGTGGCTGCCGCTGAGAACGATAACTTTCAGGGGCTCCATTGGGAAGGCAGCTTTGAGGAATACCTGGAAATCGTACGGATCAATCCCAAGGTAACTCGAACGGCCTTTCAGCGCATCTACGACATGATCATTTCCCACAGCCTCGAGGAGTATCAGGAGAACAAAGAAAAGATCGTCCACTACAAATTCTTTGACGACGAGAGATACAAAGGGCGGGATGCGATCTACGGTCTTGAGCGGCCTCTCATGCGGCTGGTCAACGTGTTCAAGTCTGCCGCCCATCACTATGGTACGGAGCGCCGCGTCCTTCTCCTTCACGGTCCGGTTGGAAGCGCCAAGAGCACGATCGCCCGCTTGCTCAAGAAAGGGTTGCAGGACTACTCGAGGACCCCGGAGGGCACCCTTTACACGTACGGCTGGGAACATTCAGTCGTTGAGGATCACCAGGAGAAAAGCTTCATTCGAGAGTTTTACGATTGCCCCATGCATGAGGAACCCCTGCACCTGATTCCCGTCGAATTTCGCGACCGGCTGATTCAGGAACTCTTCAACAAGGACAAACCTGAGGAAGAGTCGGTGACCATCGAAGGGGACTTGTGCCCCTACTGCCGCTACATCTTCCAGGGATTACTGCGCCGCCATGGAGGGGATTGGACCAAGATTCTGAATCATGTGCGCGCCCGGCGTCTCCTTCTCTCTGAGAAAGACCGCGTCGGCGTCGGGACGTTCCAACCGAAGGATGAGAAAAACCAGGACTCCACCGAGCTTACGGGGGACATCAATTACCGGAAGATTGCCATCTACGGTTCCGATTCGGATCCACGGGCCTTTAACTTCGACGGTGAATTCAACATCGCCAACCGCGGCTTGATCGAGTTCATCGAGGTCCTGAAACTCGATGTCGCGTTCCTTTATGATCTCCTGGGAGCCTCGCAAGAGCACATGATCAAGCCCAAGAAATTTGCCCAGACGGACATCGACGAGGTGATCATCGGCCACACGAACGAGCCCGAATACAAGAAGCTGCAGAGCAACGAGTACATGGAGGCCCTGCGCGACCGTACGGTGAAAATTGACGTTCCTTACATCACCCGGCTGCGGGACGAAATCAAAATCTACCAGAAGGACTATAATCAAGACCGCATCCGCGGCCGGCACATCGCTCCGCATACTTTGGAGATGGCCAGCATGTGGGCTGTTCTCACGCGTCTCGAGGAGCCCAAAAAGGCTCACTTGACCCTGGTCCAGAAGCTCAAGCTGTACAACGGCAAGAGCCTGCCGGGATTCACGGAAGACAACATCAAAGAGCTCCGGGCCGAAGCACCGAGGGAAGGGATGGACGGCATCTCGCCCCGCTACATCCAGGACAAGATCTCTAACGCCCTGGTAAGCGACAAGCACGAGGGGTGCATCAACCCCTTTATGATCCTCAACGAGCTCGAGGGGGGTCTCGACCACCATTCCTTGATCACGAACGAAGACCAGAAGAAGCGTTTTAAAGATATGCTCTCCCTGGTCAAAGAAGAGTATGAGGACGTGGTGAAGAACGAGGTGCAAAGGGCGATCTCGGCCGATGAAGAGGCCATCAAGAAATTGTGCGCCAACTACATCGACAACATCAAGGCCTGCACCCAGAAGGAGAAAGTGAAAAACAAGTACACCGGCCAGGACGAGGAACCCGATGAACGCCTGATGCGGTCCATTGAAGAGAAGATCGACATCCCCGAAAGCCGTAAGGACGACTTCCGTCGGGAAATCATGAATTACATCGGGGCGCTGGCCATCGACGGGAAAACCTTCGATTACCGGACCAACGAGCGTCTCCAGAAGGCTCTGGAGCTCAAGCTCTTTGAGGACCAGAAGGACACGATCAAGTTGACGAGCCTGGTATCTTCGGTCGTCGACCGGGCAACCCAAGAGAAAATCGATGTAGTCAAAAGCAGGCTCATCAAGAACATGGGGTACTGCGACGTGTGTGCCACCGATGTGCTCAATTTCGTCGCCAGCATCTTTGCTCGGGGAGACTTGAAAGGAAAGTAATGGTCAGTAAGATCGAGCGGGATCACACCCGGTTTCGCCAGATCGTCCGCGGAAAGATAAAAAGGGAGCTGAAACACTACATCACCCAGGGAGAGTTGATCGGGAAAAAAGGCAGGGACCTGATCAGCATTCCTCTGCCGCAAATTGACATTCCCCGCTTCCGCTATGAGACGCGGAAGATGGGCGGAGTCGGTCAGGGTGAAGGGGAACCTGGCACTTCCCTCGGCGGCGACGGGGATGCAACCGGCAGCTCGGGAGCGGGCGAACTTCCGGGGGAACACATCCTCGAAGTGGACATCTCCATGGACGAGCTGGCCGCCATCCTTGGAGAAGAGTTGGAACTCCCCCGCATAGAGTCGCGTGGAAAAAAGAACATTACCGCCCAAAGGGACAAGTATGCGGGAATTCGCAGCACCGGCCCCGAGACTCTGCGCGTTTTCAAACGCACCTATAAGGAAGCCCTGCGCCGTCAATTGGCCCAGGGAACTTATGATCCCATCGATCCCATCATCATCCCCGTGCGGGATGACAAACGTTACCGATCGTGGAAAACCCACACCACCCCCGAAAGCAATGCCGCGATCCTCTACATGATGGATGTTTCGGGGTCCATGGGGGATGAGCAGAAGGAAATCGTCCGCATTGAATCGTTCTGGATCGATACCTGGCTGCGTTCCCAGTACAAGGGGATCCAGATCCGTTATGTCATCCATGACGCCGTGGCACGAGAAGTGGACCAGCACGCCTTCTACCACACCCGCCAGAGCGGAGGGACCAAGATTTCTTCAGCCTACAAGCACGCCAGCAAGCTGATTCGGGAAGTTTATCCTCCTACCGAGTGGAACATCTACGCATTTCACTTTTCCGACGGAGACAACTGGAGTGGCGGGGATACCAACGAATGCATCGAGATTCTCCGTCAGGAAATTCTTCCCCACTGCAATCTCTTTTGCTACGGACAGGTGGAAAGCCCGTACGGCAGCGGGCAATTCATCAAGGACTTGAGAGAGCATTTCCGGGACCCCGAGACTCTCGTGGTCTCCGAAATCAAGGACAAAGACGGAATCTACGAGTCCATCAAAGAATTCCTCGGAAAAGGACGATGAACCTATCTCCCGCCCTCTCCCAGATCAAGGACGAAATCAAGGGCCACGCCCTTTCCTACGGTCTGGATTTCTTCGAGACGATCTTCGAGATGATTGATTATGCCCAGATCAACGAGGTGGCCAGCTACGGCGGGTTCCCCACCCGCTATCCGCACTGGCGCTTCGGGATGGAGTACGAGGAATTAAGCAAGGGGTACGCCTACGGGTTGCAGAAAATCTACGAGATGGTCATCAACAACGATCCCTGCTACGCCTACCTCATGGAAAGCAACAACCTGGTGGATCAAAAGATTGTCATGGGGCATGTATACGCCCATTGCGATTTCTTCAAAAACAACATCTACTTTTCCGGCACGAACCGCAAGATGATCGACGAGATGGCCAACCACGGAATGCGCATCCGTAACTACGTGGAACAATTCGGAGAAGAGGACGTTGAGCGCTTCGTTGATTGCTGCCTCTCCCTGGAAAACCTCATCGATGTCCATTCCCCCTTTCTGGATCGAAAGCGCAGGAAAGAGGACTCGGAAATAACGGACGAAGAAAGCCCCAAAACCGTGCAAAAGATCCGCAGCAAGGAGTACATGGACCGCTTTATCAACCCCGAGGAGTTCATGGAGTCCCAGAAGCGGAAACTGGAGGAGGAAAAGCAGCGCGAGCGGATGTTTCCTGAGCACCCGGAGAGGGACATTCTTCTCTTTCTCATTGAGCACGCCCCTCTGGACAAGTGGCAACGCAACATTCTCTCCCTGATCCGGGAGGAGAGCTACTACTTTTCTCCTCAGGCTCAGACCAAAATCATGAATGAAGGATGGGCGACCTACTGGCACTCGAAAATCATGACCGAGAAAGCGCTGAAAGACTCTGAGCTGATTGATTACGCGGATCATCATTCAGGAACCCTGGCCGTCCGGCCCGGGCATATCAACCCCTACAAGCTCGGAGTGGAGCTTTTCCGCGACATCGAAGACCGCTGGAACAAAGGAAAATTCGGGAAAGAGTATGAGGAGTGCGACGATTACCTGGCCAAGAAGAGTTGGAATCAACACCTGGGCCGAGGACGTGAAAAGGTTTTCGAAGTGCGCCGCATCTACAACGACATCAACTTCATCGACACCTTTCTAACCAAGGAATTCTGCGAGGACCACAGGCTCTTCACGTACAAATTCAACGAAGAATCCAAACGCTACGAAATCGAAGACCGCGATTTCAAGAAGATCAAACAAAAGCTCCTCTTCAGCCTGACCAACATGGGAAGCCCGATCATTCTAGTGGAAGACGGAAACCACGGAAACCGCGGAGAACTCCTCCTGCATCATCAATATGAAGGGGTCGATCTGCGGATCGATTACGCCAAAGACACTTTGAGGAATCTCTTCCTGATCTGGCGCCGCCCCGTCCACATCAACACTGTAGTGGAGGGACGTAAGAAGAGGTTCAGCTTCACGGGACAAGAGCACATGGAAAAAGACGTCTAGTTTCCTTCCCATCCTTATTAAAACCTGTACAGCCAGCCGTAAAATCCTGAGCGCGGAGTCTACGTCCCCCTGGAACTCGTTGCGTGGAAGTACTCGATCGATTCAAAGTCCCAATCGCCGGGACCTTGATTTTGAGGGCAACGTCCGTCTGCCGGGATCGAGGTCCCGGGAGGAAATCTTGCAGAGTGCCTCTCTCTGTGGAAGCAAGAGTCATCCTGGATAAAACGGAACCTCTATGCTAAGATAGGTTCGGTTTATGAGTCCTCTGTCCTTTATTCATCCACATGCCGGAGGGGAGCCCCAGTTACCGTGATTGGAAAACTCATTACCTTTGAGGGGGTCGAAGGATGTGGCAAGAGCACTCAGATGGAGGAAGCCTCCCGTTTTTTGTCGGGGAAGAAAATCCCCCTCGTCGTCACTCGTGAGCCCGGAGGCACGGCCATTGGGAATGAGATCCGCAACATTCTTCTGAACCGCGACCATCACGGGATGGCGATCTTGACGGAACTTTTTCTCTACTTGGCCGTCAGGGCTCAACATGTCAAGGAAATCATCCGCCCCGCACTAGAGGCAGGCAAGATCATACTTTGCGACCGATTTCACGATTCAACCCTGGCGTATCAGGGGTATGGACGCGGGCTCGATCTGGAGATGATCTCGGACCTTAACGCTTTGGCTACGGATGGGATCACCCCCGACTTGACTATCTTGCTCGATATCGACCCGGAAGAGGGCTTGAGGCGCGCCAAGCAGCGCAGCGCCCAGTTGTTCAGTGATCCGCGCCTGGATCGATTCGAGGAAGATACTTTGGAGTTCCACCGCCGTATCCGGACCGGCTATCTCGCGTTGGCGGAGCGCAATCCCCAGCGTTTCGTCCTGATTCCAGCCGCAGACACGCAGGATAAAGTAAGTTCCCGGATCGTAGAAGCCCTGAAGCGGTTCCTAAAGGAGCACGATGAGCAACTCTAGCGTCCTGGGGCATGAACGGGCAAGAGCGTTTCTCTTTAGCGCCCTGGTGGAACGGAGAGTGGCACACGCCTACCTCTTCGCGGGCCCGGCCCGGATCGGAAAGAAGCTCATGGCCTTGACTTTCGCCAAAGGGATCCTGTGCGCCGGTGGACCCGAAGGGCCTTGCGGCGACTGCCCCTCCTGCCAGAAAGTGTCCCGAGGTGCTCACCCCGACCTGCTTCTGGTGGAGCCTCAGGCGGATCCCGGCAAGGAAGCCAAGAGCCTTAAAATCGAGCAGGTCCGAGACCTGCAACGCGCCATCTCTTTGAAAGCCCACGAGGGGGGCTGCAAGATCGCGATCATCGACGACGCCGAGCTTCTCACCGAGCAAGCGGGAAACGCCCTTCTGAAAGTCATTGAAGAGCCTCCGTCCTCCACCTACTTCATTCTCATCGCAGGCAGTCTGAACTCCTTGCTTCCAACCCTGGTTTCCCGCTGCCAAATCGTCCCGTTTATTGCGCTGTCTGAAGGGCAGGTCGCCCAGCTCGTGCGGCAAACCCGGGGGCTGGAACCCCAGGAGGCAGACCTTCGGGCGGCGCTGTCCCGAGGGCAAGTAGGCAGGGCTCTCGATATGGACATGGAACTGAGAGAGGAACTCCTTTCTCTGGCGTTTTTGCTGTTAGCCCCGAGTCCCGGTCCGTGGGTGGCCGGACTCCAATCTCAGCTTCAGAATTTGGGAAGAGAACGACAGACCTTTGAAGAATTCCTAAGGCTCTTTCTTCTTCTCAGCCGGGACTTGATGGCCCTTAAATCCGGAGCGGCAGAGGCACAAGTCGTCAACCGGGACAAAATTCCTGAAATGAGGCGGATTAACTTGCAGTTGTCACCGGCCGTCCTGGGTAGAATTGCGGCCATGATATCGGAGACTCTGGGCCAACTGCGAGCCAATGCTTATCCACAGCTGGCCCTCGAGGCCCTGGCCGTTCGCATCGCTCTGGGGCGAGCCTGTGTTAAGGAGTCGTACCATGTTTAGGGTCGTAGGAATGAAGTTCTCCTATGGGAGTACGATCCACGATTACAAGACCGACTTGCCTGACATCCCAAGGGGAGATCTCTGCGTCGTGGAGACGGAAAACGGACCGGCAATGGCGGAAGTCGCCCTTCCACCCCGCAAACTGTTCTATATCCTGCAGCACAAACCGATGTTGAGCGTCTTGCGGAAAGCAACCTCTGAAGACGTGGAACGCTCCCGAAAAAACAGCGCACTGGAGAAATCCATCCAGGCGTTTTGCGATCAGAAACTTGCCGAGCACAAGTCGGAAATGAAGCTCGTGCGGGTTGAAGTGAATCTCGAAGGGAAGAAAGCCACGGTCTTCTTCACAGCTCCGGGTCGCGTCGACTTCCGGGAACTCGTCCGGGAAGTGGCACAGAATTTTAAAATCCGCATTGAAATGAAACAGATCGGAGTGAGGGACGAGGCCAAAATGTTCGGAGGGTTCGGCCCCTGCGGGCTGAACCTTTGCTGCTCAAGTTACCTCAAAGAGTTCCACCCGGTTTCGATCCGGATGGCCAAGGACCAGGATCTTCCCGTCAATCCTTCGAAAATCTCGGGAGTTTGCGGGCGCCTATTCTGTTGCCTGGCTTATGAGCATACAACCTACGTGGAGATCAGTAAAAACATGCCTCACTGCGGTAAAACCGTGTGCACCCGGGAAGGGTGCGGTCGAGTGGTCAAAACCTATGTTCTCCAGGAGAAGGTTACCGTGGAGATGGAAGGCGGCAAAACCGTGGACGCTCGCCTGGATGAGCTCATGGAAGTCGCATTGAACGAGTGATAGCCGATATCAGTCGGATAAGCAGCTCTCCGGCAGGCCTCGGAGCCTTTGAGTGAGCGGATGGAAACAAGAATGCGGGCGGCAAAAAATAAATCCCGATGAGTCCCGAAAAACTCTTCTACATCACAACCCCGATCTACTACGTGAATGACGTTCCTCATCTGGGTCACGCCTACACGACGGTGGCAGCTGACGCGGTAGCGCGCTACCAACGGCTGGAAGGGAAAACAGTTTTCTTCCTTACCGGAACCGATGAGCATGGCCAGAAAGTGGAGCGGGCGGCCCGGCAGCAGGGGGAAACCCCGCAGGAACTGTCCGACCGTGTCGTGGAACGGTTCAGGAGCTTATGGCAACGACTGGATATTTCTAATGATTCTTTCATCCGCACGACGGAATCTCACCATAAAGGAGCCGTGCAACACTTTTTCAACAAAGTTTACGAAAACGGAGACATTTATCTCGGGGATTACGAGGATTGGTACTGCACGCCTTGTGAAACCTTCTGGACCGAAACCCAGCTCGTCCAGGGCAACTGTCCGGACTGCGGCCGACCCGTGGAGAAGCTCAAGGAAAAAAGCTATTTCTTCCGCATGTCTCGATACCAGGACGCCCTACTTTCCTTTTATTCCCAGAACCCGCACTTTGTTCAACCTCAGGCCCGCTACAACGAGATCATCCGTTTCGTCCAGGGAGGCTTGCGGGACTTGAGCATCAGCCGGACTTCTTTTCGCTGGGGAATTCCCGTTCCCCGCGATTCCGAGCACGTCATCTACGTCTGGTTCGATGCCTTGGCCAATTATATCTCCGCGGCAGGTTACCCGGATGATCCGGCGCGGCTGGAAACCCTGTGGCCGGCCAACATTCACCTGATCGGTAAGGACATCCTGCGCTTCCACGCGGTCTACTGGCCTACATTCCTGATGGCGGCCGGTCTGGCGATCCCGCGTCAGATCTTCAGCCACGGCTGGTGGACCGTGGAGGGTCGTAAAATGTCCAAGTCTCTGCAGAACGTAGTGGATCCCAACCGCCTGCTGGACCAATACGGAGTCGATCCAATCCGCTACTATCTTCTGCGAGAGGTGGCCTTCGGTCTGGATGGAGACTTCTCCCATGCCACCTTAATCCACCGGATCAACAGCGACTTGGCCAACGACCTGGGAAATCTCCTCAGCCGGACCCTGTCCATGGCGCACCGTTATTGCCAGGGAAAAGTCCCGTCTCCCGGGCCATCGTCGGAAATTTCGCAGCCTCTTCGAACGGCAGCCGAACGCGCCCTGAATGAAGTGAGGCGGTTCATGGCGGAACTGGCGTTTCACAAGGTGTTGGCAGGGATCTGGGAACTGGTGGGCACGGCCAATAAGTTCATCGATGAAAGGGCGCCCTGGAACCTGGCCAAAGATCCAGGGAAAAGGGAACAGCTTGATGCGGTTCTTTATAGTACGCTGGAGGCCCTGCGCCAGACCGCCATGCTGCTCTCCCCTTTCCTACCGGGGATTTCTCGTCAGATGGAAGACCAACTGGGGATCCATTACAGAGACGGCGAAAGGCCAACCCTCACTGAGGCCGCCCACTGGGGGAAAATGGAACCAGGAAAGGCACTACAAAAACCCGAGCCTCTTTTTCCCCGCCTCACTGCCGAAAGGATTGCCGAGATCCAGTCTAATTTCCGGATTGAAGACTAGACCCGTCCAGTTAACTTCGCCTGACTTCCACCACCCACAGGGTGAGTACCCGCTCTGGGCGCGATTCCTCGCTCTCCCTGCGGCGTACTCCCTTAGCGCCTATTCTTGCACTCTACCTGTCCGTTCGAGAAGGTCCTGTTTTTCAGTCCGGATTTTGGTTGGGCAACCTGGTGATTTATGGCATCCGTTATGTCTCAATAGGCTTCTTATCCCCAAGAATATTATTTTTGGGGCCGTAGTCCCGGATAAATGGGCGAAATAGACCGTTTTCAAGGGTTTGAGAAAAACTCCGAGGCGCAAATCTGAGCTTGTCTGCCTTGTCTTGGGGATTATGAATGGGTTCTTGAAAAAAATCTTTTTTTTAGCCATGGCAATGGATAGCCATCGGAAGAATTCATTCCATTGTGAGGCGGGCATATGAGATAAACATACCATGATTGCTACCTCAAGGTTGCGAAAGTCTGCTGGATTGTTACATCTTCATTGACTCCTTCCCCGCGTAAAGGCAAAATGCAAGTTAATCATTGTCCGCGTTACGGCGTGAGGGGTCGGCGACCTGCCGGAAATTTCCGCATTGAGGGAATTCCCTGGGTTTGACGGATTGCGGACTGGGCAGATGCCTCGGTTAAACAGTAAAAGGTGGAAAACCAGAGAGGAGGGATGTACCACGGACAAACTAACAGTTGCCCTTTTTTCTCCACCCTTGCCCCATATGGCAGCAGCGGATCTGGGCTATTTCGCCCGGTTGGGTCTGGATATCAGGACCGTGCAAGTCACGGGATCTGTCCAGCAGATGTCCGGACTATTGGCGGGTGAATACGATCTCGCATATACCGCGATCGACAATGTAATCGCCTACGATGAAAAGGGGCAGGGCGAATCCTTCGCCTTTGCAGGTATGGACCACGGTAGTCTAAGCTTGTGGGCCCTTCCAGAAGTGGGTGCCGTGAGCGATCTTTGCAACCGTGAAATAGCCGTGGATGCTCCGGATACGGGCTTTGCCTTTGTGCTGAAGGCTATTCTGGAAGCGCATGGTTTGGCTAACCAACAGTATCAACTGGTTTCTGTCGGAGGGACTCGTGAGCGGTTCGCAAAGATGCAGGAGGGCAAAGTTGTTGCTTCTCTGATGACTCCCCCGTTTGACGACATGGCCCGGGGAGAAGGCTTTCGCCAGCTTGCCAGGGCGACCGATAATGTGCCTGGATATTTGGGGGTGGTTGCGGCTACCACTAGGAAAATAGCAACCGTGCGAACGCAGAAATTGGTAGATTTTACTGATGCTTTGCTGCAAGGAATGGACTGGGTACTTGAACCGAGCCATTTACAAAGCCTCGCGGGAATCGTGTCAAGCGCTCAGGGGGTTTCTCCAGAGACGGCGGAAAGGCGATGCAAAAATGAGCTTCATCCAGAATCCGGATTGATTCCCGGATGTGTGCTTGCCCCTGAGAGTTTGTCAGTTGTGCTCAATTTGCGGAGGCGGATGTCTTCTATGCCACCGCAGCGTCAGGCGAAGGATTATATAGACAATTCTTTCCTCGAGGAGGCTCGGAAACGCAGGGAGTGACCGATCTGTTTCTCTTGTTTGATACCCATTTGATTTGCCGTCTGCGAAGAGGCGCTCTCATTGGACACCTCGTTGCGCAAAATCCCATCGGGTGCAGCCATATTTAACCGGCCTGTACGGAGCTGGGAAGAGACGAAACATGCCGAGGGAAGATTTAGCTCACTTTCACTCAGAGACCCGCTTTGCCTTCCAGATGATGAGACTCGTCTCTGAAGGGCTGGAACCCATGGAGGCATTGCGAGTCCTTCGCGGCGTCAAAACATCCGATGACTGGACGAGAGGGCTAAAGGCTGCGGGCGATCGGTGGGCAAGACGGGCCGAGGAGGATCTTCGCCTAGCTCATAAGGTTAGTGCCCGAGGTGCCTATCGTTCTGCCACGCATTTTTATCTTGGGGCAGCTCTCTGGAACACGCCAAATCCGTGGGGAACAGGGGATATTTATCGAAGCGCCGTTGAAAATTTCCGACAGTTTAATTCCTTGTTGGAACGGCCGGCCAAAGTTGTCGAACTACCTTTCAGAGATACCACTCTACCTGGATACCTTTACCTTCCAGAGCCGTCGCGGAAGAAGGTTCCTGCAGTCGTGTTGATGGGTGGAGCGGATGCGACGAAAGAAGAGGCCTATGGCTTCGGTGTGCCAATGATCCTTGATCGAGGAATAGCATGTCTAACGCTTGATGGTCCCGGTCAGGGTGAATGCCTACGGTTTCGCTCTCTGTACACGATCCCTGAGTACGAGCAAGTCTATGGTGCTGCGCTGGACTTCCTAGAGTCTATTCCGGAAGTCGATCGATCGCGGCTTGGGATTGTGGGACTGAGTATGGGGGGCTATTATGTGGTGCGGGGAGCAACCGATGCACGAGTCAAAGCAGCAGTCTCGTGGGGGGCGCTGTATTCGGTCGGCGGCTTAAATATGTCACTGCTTTCGACTACGATTCGTTTTATAACAGGCAGCGACTCTGAGGAGCAAATGTTCGACAAGATTAAGTCCTTCACTATAGAGAAAGTGGCGAGCAAGGTCACATGCCCGGTACTTCTGGTTCACAGTGGACAAGATCATCTGGTCTCTCCGGACGAGGTAGAACGTGTCCGCCAAGCCTTGGTGAACGCGGAAGTAGATGTAAACTTTTATGATGACGCTTTGCATTGTTGCATTGATCGGTACCTTGAAGCCAGACCGAGGATTTTCGACTGGATTGCAGACAGGTTGTGTAAATAAGTCGCCCTTTCCTTTATCTTCGGATATCCCGTATGCAGACGCAATGTTCAGTAGGAATAAGAATTCCATTGAGACTCTTTATTAAATCACCAAAACATGGCCGGCAACCGGCAGGCGGAGTTTGTCCTCCAAGAATCAGAAGGGAGAGTCTAAATGCAATGGAATTTGACGTGAATTCCCTTATCTGAGAGGAAAGGCAAACGTAGGTGCGAGGATTATTGAGTTTGGAGGCAGAATAATGACATATGATGTGCAGCCGAAACTATTTATAAATGGAGAATTTGCCGATTCGGCGGGGGACTCAGTGTTCCCTGTCAAGAACCCGGCCAACAATGAGGTTGTGGCAGAGGTCCCAGACGCAACTGCTGCCGATGTGGAAAGCGCTGTTGCGGCGGCAAGCGAAGCGTTCAACCGGGGAACTTGGCCGCGGTTGGAAGCTGCCGAACGTTCCGCGATTGTGTACGCCATAGGCGACGGGTTGGCCCGAAATGCGGAGGCCCTGGCACGACTGGACACGATGCAATCCGGTCGGACCCTCAATGAGATGCGCGGGCAGTTTGCTAAAATCCCGGATTGGTTTCGTTACTTTGCGGGTATCGCACGGGGGCTGGAAGGACGGGTACTTCCCATGCCGGGGAACTATCTGAACTACACGCAGCGAATTCCCCTTGGGGTCGTAGCCCAGATCACTCCCTGGAACCACCCGATGTTGATCCTGGCCAAAAAGGTAGCCCCTGCGCTGGCAGCGGGAAATACTGTGGTGATTAAGCCATCTGAATATGCTCCCCTCAGTGCTCTGGCTCTAGCTTCCATCGGCAGGGAAGCCGGGTTGCCCCCCGGAGTACTCAACGTCGTCACAGGTTTTGGCCCAAGCACAGGATCGGCTCTGGTCAGTCATCCCGCGGTAGCCAAGGTCGACATGACAGGGGGGGTTGAAACGGGGCGAGCGGTAGCTTCGGCAGCCGGGCGGAACCTGGCTGACGTTACAGCAGAACTGGGCGGCAAGGCGCCTGTTATAATCTTCCCGGACGTTGAACTTCCCGATGTTGTGACCGGGGCTGTTTTGCACGGATACTATGCTTCGGGGCAAGCCTGCGCCCAGGGTTCTCGCGTGCTGATTCACGCGGACCTTCTGCAGGAATTCACTGAACACTTTGTGCAACGTGTGCGCCAGTTGCGTGTCGGGGATCCTGTGGACAAGGACACCGAGATCGGCCCCCTGGTTTCGAAGCGTCAGCTAGAGCGGGTCCACCGGTACTGCCAGATCGGGGTCGAGGAAGGTGCGACGCTTTTGTGCGGGGGACAGCCTCTCGATCAGCCGCCGTATGACCGCGGGAATTATTTTGCGCCTACGGTTTTTGGGAACGTCCAGCCCAGGGCGCGCATCGCGCAAGAGGAGATATTCGGTCCTGTCACGGTCATCATTCCTTTTCGTACCGAGGAAGAAGCAATTCAGTTAGCCAATGATGTTCCTTTCGGCCTGGTCGCGGCCATCTGGACGAAAGACGTCAAACGTGCTCACCGGGTAGCTCACCAGGTGCAGGCGGGCATTATATGGATCAACGACTGCAATCGGGCCGATCCCTGCTCTCCATGGGGAGGAATGAAGGACAGTGGCATCGGACGCGAAAATGGATGGGGCGCCTTGATTGATTACACGCAGGAGCGAAGTATTATTGTTAACCTTGAGCAAAAGAAGGCCGGAGTGCAATACAAGATTTGAATGGGCACTTCCAGGGAAAACTGGTCTTGTACAGTATTGGCAGCGGTAGTCAACTTTGTGATGGTTTCAGAGCATGGGGAGGTTCTCAATCACGAAAATTGACGGAACCTTGATTGGGATCGCGTCTATGAGATTGAGCAGGTTGGGGCTCCCTTCTGGTGGCGAAGGAATTCAGTGAGTTGAAAATCCAAATTCTGGATCCAGGCGTCTTGTAGGGAGGAAGGAAATATGGGAGATGACTACCCAAGAATCCGAGTCGCGGCAGTGCAAGCAGCGCCGGTTTTCCTTAACCGCGAAGGTACTGTCGCGAAGGCTTGTGCCCTGATTCGGGAAGCAGCGTCAAACGGTGCGCGACTCATTGGATTTCCCGAGGGCT
>Ga0209342_10003980_pt1 | contig 15444 bp, 16 predicted proteins | sample RifCSP16_2_FD_184023 | JGI IMG/M metagenome (GOLD analysis project Ga0209342, IMG submission 184023) | Soil microbial communities from Rifle, Colorado - Rifle CSP2_sed 16_2 (SPAdes) (version 2) | ecosystem: Environmental > Terrestrial > Deep subsurface > Rock core/Sediment | place: Rifle... | reverse complement strand
CACTTTCGGATCTCGCTTCTTCCACTGGTCCATGACGGCCGCGGTCTTCGTCCTCCTGGTGACGGGCTTTTTTCCCGTGCTGGGGATTCAGTTCGACTGGGTCACCATTCACTGGATCGCCGGGTTCGTGCTCATCGGCACGGTGGTCTTCCACATCATCCATGCCTCCTTCTGGCTGCGTCTACGGGACATCTGGATCGGCTCCGCCGGCTGGAAGGAGTTCCGGCAGGGGCTTGCGAACTCCCTGGGGAGTGCGCCTCCGCCGCCGAAGCCCGGCAAGTATCCCGTCGAGCAGCGTCTTTTCCACCACATGGTGTCGCTGGCGTCCTTCGGCGTGATCCTGACGGGCCTTCTGATGATGGTCCGCGTCGAGAACCCTCTCGTCACCCGCAACCCCTATCTACTGCAGGATTCGACGTGGGGTTGGGTGTACGTGCTCCACGGTCTTTCCTCCGTCGGGCTGGTCACGATGATCATCGCCCACGTCTACTTCGCCATCCTTCCCGAGAAGCGGTGGATGACGATGTCGATGATCGCCGGCTGGGTCACCAAGAAGGACTATCTCGCCCACCACGACCCGGATCGCTGGGTGGTGACCGAGGAAGCGAAGACTCCGTAAACTCGTTTGCCCCTCTCCACCCTTCCCAGGTGGAGAGGGGATTTTTGTGCTCGCCCATTCGACCATGTCGCTGGAAGACCTGAAGAAACGCATCGATACCATCGAAGAGAGCTACGAGTTCATGCTCGCCTACGCCGCTCAGGGGCTCGACGGCGACGAGGGCGCGAAGAGCGGAGGCGAGATCCGGCGGCTGCTTTCGAAGTGCAACGAAGCGATGACCGGCCTCGCCGATTTCTTTCGCGGGGTCGTCGAAAGCGAGAAGCTCGACCCGAAAGAGAGCTTCGAGACCTTCATCGACGTTTTGGAGCAGGACGTCAAAAAGGCGAGCGCCGGTCTGAGGCTGACGCTGGCCCAGCCCTCGATCAGCTCCCAGCTCGTAGACAACCTGAACGCGTCCATCCACCTGAGGACGCTGCTGACGGACATCTTCCTCGTCGACGAGATCGTGAAAAAGCGCCTGCTCGACCGGGAAAAGAAACGATAGAGCGGTCTTGATGGTATGCGCCTGTTGAGTCGAAGGACCATCCTCCGCAGTCTGGGTACCGCTGCGCTGAGCGCGTGGCCCGGCTCCGCGCGTGCAGCACGGCTCGAGACGATCGGTCTCCAGCTCTACACCGTGCGGCGGGACCTGGAGAAGGACTTCGAAGGAACGCTCGCCCAGGTGGCGAAGGTGGGCTTCCGGGAAGTGGAGACCGCCGGGCTCAGGATCTCCTTTCGATGTCGTCGCTCGGCGCTGAGCCGGTAAGACTTCACGCTGCGTTTTGACTCCATGGGCTCCTTCCTCCATAATGGAGGAAAAATGGAGGACATGTGGCGACCCTGAATATCAAGAACGTTCCCGACAAGCTCTACTCGAAGCTCAAGGCCCGGGCGCGGCGGGAACGACGCTCCATATCCCAGGAGGTCCTTCGTATTCTAGAAGAAGCGACGGTGCCGACCGAACCCGTATCCATTCTCGAGCTACGCGGGCTGGGCAAGAGTATTTGGAAGGGCATCGACCCGGCAGCTCACGTCGACGAGGAACGCCGCTCTTGGGATTGATGGATGACGTGGGGCGGGGCCCGTCGGCATCGACACCGCCATCTTCAATTTATTACATAGAAGAGCATCCCACGTTCTTCGATGCCGTCAGCAGTCTGTTCGAGGCACTCGACCGGAACCGTTGCCAAGGGGTCACTTCGGCGCTGACTCTGCTCGAGACGCTCGTCGTCCCCTACCGCGTGGGAGATACGGCGCTCGCCGACCGCTACGAGATTCTGCTGAGCCGCAGCCGGGGGCTCACTCTCGTCGACCTCGATCGCGCGTTACTGCGCGCCGCCGCCCGCCTACGCGCCGCGTATGCCGTGAAGACTCCCGACTCCATTCAGCTCGCGGCAGCGCTGTCGAGGACCTGCACCGTTTTCCTCACTCACGACCGCCCCCTTTCCAAAGTCCAGGGAATCAGGATTCTGCAAATTGGACAGTACCTCTAGACGCATGTGACGCCCCTGTGGTCTCCCGGTCACACCAGCGAAATCCCTGGTGACACTGCGTCGCACGTTGACCCCGACGGTGGAGTAGAATCGCGCCCGTCTCGTTGAGGTCTCATGGAGCCCGCGTTTCAGAACCCCGCCCTTCTCTGGCGCAATCCGAGCCCGAAGCCCGCCTACGACGTGGTGATCGTCGGGGGTGGCCTCCACGGTCTGGCAACGGCCTACTACCTCGCGAAGAACCACGCCGTCCAGAACGTGGCCGTCTTGGAGCGCAGAGTGCGCACGCTGGACTGAACGCCACCTGCAACCACGCTCCAAGGGTGAACGTCCGAGGCCCGACCTCGCCGCGCTCGACCTCCTCCAATGTACAGGGCACGGACACGGGCGCGCCGGGCTTCGGCCGCACGGCGCAGGCGGCGGCGAACGTCGCGCTGTAGCCGTTTCGTCCCGTGTCGATGAAGATGTGCCCTCCACGGTCGGCCTTGCTGGACTCCTGCGTGAGGATCTTCGATCGCGCTCCACAATAACGCACGCTCTCCTGTGTGCCAGCGTCGGTCAGGGGAATTGATCGGTTGTATCGGGTGTTCCGAGAACGATTCTTCGGCGCCTGAAACGATTCGACTTCTCTCGCGCCCTCCGCTATCGTCCATCGCATCCGTGGAGGTCCGATGAACCGACGGCAAGCACTCAAATCCATCGGCGTTGCGGCCGCGCTTCCGCTCTCGTCGAGCGAGCTCTTCGCCCTCGGTCGGAAAGCCCACGCTCATGTTCAGGCGGCTGCAAGCGACGACCGTTATATCTTCCAGAGCCTCGACGCCGACGAGAGCGCGATCCTTTCCGTCGCGAGCGAGCTCATCGTTCCCGAGACCGATACACCCGGAGCCCGGGCCGCTCGCGTGCCGGAGTTCATCGACGCGGTCCTCACGGGCTGGTTCAGCGAGGACGAACGAAAGCGTTTTCTCCGAGGGATTCGCGATCTAGACGAGCGGGCTCGGGCTGCAAACGGCATGGGTTTTCCGTCGTGCGCGAACGCGGCACAGATCCGCATCCTGCAGGAGTTGGAAGCCGAGGCGCTTCGAGAGCTCGGGGACGCCGCGCCGACCCGGGTCGCTCGTCGCGCCGCGCAATCGGCTCCGGGGGCGCCGTTTTTCTCCGTCCTCAAGTGGCTCACGGTCTTCGGCTATTACACCTCCGCAGCGGGAATGGACCAGGAGCTTTCGTACGTCGAGTTTCCGGGAACCTATGACGGTTGCTCTCCTCTTCGGAGCAGGTGAGGCATGGCGGCAATCGCTGAGATGAAAATCTACGACGCGGTGGTGGTGGGCTCTGGAATCACCGGAGGCTACGCGGCGATGGAGCTCACGAAGAAGGGGCTCGAGACTCTGGTGCTCGAGGCCGGCCGCCCCATCTCTCCGGAGCGGGACTACGTCGAGCACGTTCCCCCGTGGCAGATGCGGTTCCGCGGGCTCGGCGATCGCGGGGCACTGGCGCGGGACCAGCCGATCCAGAGGACCTGCTACGCTTGCGACGAGTGGTCGAGCAAGTTCTTCGTGAACGATCGCGAGAATCCCTACACCTTCGACAGGGACAAGCCGTTCGCCTGGATCCGGGGCCGTCAGGTCGGCGGGCGCTCCATCATGTGGGGCCGACATACGTACCGCTGGAGCGATCTCGACTTCGCGGCCAATCTGAAGGACGGCCTGGGCGTCGACTGGCCTCTGCGCTACGCCGACGCGGCCCCCTGGTACGACTACGTCGAGGACTTCGTGGGCATCAGCGGACGGAAAGAGGGCTTGCCGCAGCTTCCCGACGGGAAGTTCCTCCCGCCGATGGAGTTCAACTGCGCCGAGCACGTGGTACGAGAGGCCCTCTCCCGCAATTTCGATGGAGAGAGAGTCCTGACCATGGGTCGGGTGGCGATGCTCACAAGAGAGCATCGGGGGCGGGCGCCCTGCCACTATTGCGGGCCCTGCGAGCGGGGCTGCGTCACTCGATCCTACTTCAGCAGCTTGAACGCGACGCTTCCGGAAGCTCAGGCCACGGGGCGCCTCACGCTCCGGCCGCACAGCGTCGTGGAGAGCATCCTCTATGACGAGGATAAGAACCGCGTCGACGGGATTCGCGTCATCGATGGGAAGACCCACGAAGCGTTCGAGGTGCACGGACGCATGGTGTTTCTCTGCGCCTCGGCCCTGGAGTCGACCCGAATCCTACTGAACTCGAAGAGCTCGCGGTTTCCCGATGGGCTCGCGAACTCGAGCGGAGAGCTCGGCAGGAACCTCATGGACCACGTCATGGGCTGGGGTGCCGAGGGAAGGATCCCGGGAAACGAGGACCGCGTCCCCTGGGGTCGGAGGAACTCCGGCATCTACGTGCCCCGATTCCGGAACGTGAAGTCGAAGCACTCCGGGTTCCTCCGGGGCTACGGGTTTCAGGGCGCGGGGTTCCGCGAGCGCTGGGAGCATGGCTTCGACACTCCCGGTTTCGGCGCCGACTTCAAGCATTCGCTGCGAAACTGGGGTCCATGGCGTTTGTCGTTCTACGGCTTCGGGGAATGCCTCCCGAACCCGGCGAACTGCGTCTCGCTCGATCCCGAGGTGCGCGACCGCTGGGGAATCCCGGCGCTCCGGATCCATATGAAATGGGGAGAGAACGAGCGCGCCCTACTGAAGGACATGGCGGTTACGGCCGCGGAGATGCTCGAGGCCGCGGGTGCCAAGGAAATCGAGCTCACCCAGGAGGACAATCCCCCGGGGCTCACCATCCACGAGATGGGGACGGCGCGCATGGGCCGCGATCCGAAGACTTCGGTTTTGAACGCCTTCAACCAGGCACACGACGTCCCGAATTTGTTCGTGACCGACGGATCGGCGATGACCTCCTCGTCCTGCGTGAATCCCTCGATCACCTACATGATGCTGACGGCCCGGGCCTGCGACTACGCGGTGAAGGAGATGGCCCTGGGGCACATCTAAAAGGCCTATCGCGCGCGCACCGTCTTCGTCATCAGCCGGCGGCCGTGGTCTTCGAAACCCCTCTGTCGGTAGAGCTCCGCCGCGGGGAGGTTGTCCTTTTCGACCTCGAGGTGCAGCGCCCGCACCCCGAGCTCCCGGCAGGCCTCGTCGATCACTTCGAGCGCTCGCCGTCCGAGGCCCCTGCCGCGATGGGAGGGCGAGACGAAGAGCTCGTCCACGAAAGCGTCCCTTCCACCGTACTCGAGACTCCAGCCGAGCGTCAGAACGAAATAGCCGACGGCGGCGGCGCCGTCGCGGAAGAGCCACGTTCGTCCGAGCGCGGGATCGGCGAGAAAGGGCTCCAGCGCGGCGCGCGCCTTCTCGCGGTCGAACGGGTACCGGGCCTCGGGGTAGAACTGCTGCATCAAGTCCAGGATTTCCTGGACCGCGGAGGACGCCGCGACCTCGAGTTGGACCACTTACTCGTTCGCGCCGCCGGTCGATGAAGCCAGATCCGCCCACACACCGGAGTGCGAGACACGGAGGGCCGAGCCCGCGGGGAGGAGAATCAGGGTACGGAAGAAGTACTTTTCACTCCAGGCGGGATCGAACCGATCGATTGCGAGCAGAAGCCGAGTGGTGCCATCGGGCGCCACGGCTTCGACGCGGAGAGGAGACTCGTCCGCGGCAGTCGCGTAGAGAGCTACCAGTCGTGTCGCCTCGTCCAGGTCGAGCCCGGGCTTCTCGATCGCGACCGACCGGATGGGTGCCGCGTCCTTGGAAAACCACAAGCCGAGGGCGCTTCCGTCGAGCATCCTCTTCCCCTCGTCGCCCCAATTCTTCTTGTAACGAAGCTCGAGGAGAAGACTCGAGGAGGCGGCGAGCCGGCGGCCGAGACCTTCGGGAAACGAGATTCGCTTCCGATCGGGAAGCCAGGTCGCGAGCGGCTCCGCGTCGGAGCAGGAATCCCCCACCCGGATCGTGGCCCGGCGGAGGATCGACGGCTGCCCGGGAAGGACCTCGAGTCCGGTGACGATGCGAGGGGCGTCGAGCCCGGTCGGAAGGTCGACGCAGGCCGTCTTCTCGTTCTCGTCTTTCTCCAGCACGACGTCCGTCTGCCCGCGAAGTACGAGATCGGCCCGCGGGAGCCGTGGCGGCGGAAGACTCTCGTCGGAAGTAAGCGATTGGCCTTCCGGGGTTGCCCCCACCGCCCAGTCCACCAGGGTATCGAGCTCATGGGCGTTGAGCGTCCGCGCGTCGCGGAACGGTCCGCCGTCGTCGCTCGGAAGGTAAGGAGGCATCCGGCCCTCGAGAAGCGAGAGCTGGATCGCGTTCGCCCAGGGCACCGCTTCCTGGTAGTCGAGAAGCGACATCGGAGCGACGCCCCCCGCGCGGTGGCATCCGCCGCAGTGACGGAGGAAGAGCGGCCGGACGTGCTCTCGGAAGTTGAAGCGGGAAAGCGTCGGCTCGTGGGCGTCGGCCGCTCCGGCAGCCAACACCGTCACGCACAGGAGGGCTGTGCTAGTTCGCATGCGCCGCCGAAAGCTCAGAGACCGCTTCCTCGAAGAGGAGGTAGGCGGCCTCTACCTCGAGGCGGTTGCCTCGATCGCCATGGGTATCGAGGAGCCATGCGGCGCGCACCAGCTTCTTGGCCGGCCGTTCGACTCTCTCTCCCTCCATGTCGCTCAGAGCCAGCACCAGGTCCTTCGCTTCGAGGGCGGGGATGTACAGGTCCGGCCAGGCGCCTCTTCGGATCAGCTCTTGAACCCTTTCATTCCGACGCAGAATCTCCCGATAAAGGTCTTCGGCGCTCTCAGGAATGCGGAACTCGGCAAGCTCCAGACTCGCCTCAGCGGCGCGGGAAAAAATGAAATCGAACCGCGCTTCTTCCCCCTCGTCCGGCAACCGGAGATGGAGGACCACCTCCACCGGCTCCACCGGATCGAGCGATCGCTCGAGATTCACCGAAAAGAAGCTCCCGTCGGCGGAAGCCTCCATCGGTACCTCGCCCGCTCGGGCCTGGAATCCCTCGACGGCGAGGGGACGGGTGAAGTCGTCGTAGAGGTACAGGCGAAACCTTCCGTCCTCTTCCAGAGTCCCCTCGAGATGGTGATAGCCGTTCGGCGCCATGAACAGGATTCCGCCGTGCCTCGGGTTGTGGTCTCCGTGGGCCATGGCCATGCTCCTCGTCGCCATCGGACCGCCGTCGGGACAGAGCCTCGCGATCGGGGACACGATGTCGGCTCGGCTCGGGCAAAACCACTGGACTTCACGCGTGGTCCGAACGAGCTTCATGCTGCAGATCGGGCAAGCTCCCTCACGCTCCTCGTCGATCGCCGGATGCATGGGGCAGGAATAGCTCGAGATCAGAGTGCGAAGAACGAGCTCGCGGCCGCAAGTGGGGCAACGCCCCGGCCCTGTGGCCTGCTCGTCGGGATGGAGCTCGCAGAGATAAACCGGGTAGGACTCGCGCGCGTCATTCTCGGGCGCCTGCGCCGCAGCCAGATAGAAGACGAGGACCATCGCCGCGAATCTCATCGCCCGCTCATTCTAACGCGCTCACGGGAACCACCGGCCGATCCCGTTCCGTCAGGTTGACGACGATGGCCCGCGCCGCCCTCATGAGGTTCTCGGGAGCGATCAGGATCTCGTTGCCCCAGACGCCGGCGCCGACGCCGAGGACGGGTTCCCGGGTGAGCGCCTCGTCGAGAAAGGAGCGAAAGTCCCCGGGTTGCCAGTGGAAGGGTGGCACCGAGCCGATCTCGTAGCCCGTCACTTCCTTCACCACCTCTGGCGGTGCCATTTGCACGTTCCGGTCCCCGAGCGCTTTCTTGAGATGGCCGGATACCGCGCTGCGGTCGCCTCCAACCATCACCAGCACTCGCTCGCCTTTTCCCGTCTGGAAAAGGAGCGTCTTTACCATCTGGTGCTCGCGAAAGCCGAGGGCTCGCGCAACGTTCGCGGCGCCCTTCTCGGTGTCAGGGGGAAAGGCTCTCGCCTCATAGACGATGCCGTTGCGGTCGAGGTATTCGTATGCGGGGAGCTTCAAGCTAAGTACAGGATTTCATTAATGCGGGATTGAAAGTGTAAGAAAAGGGGATGGGGAGATGGGAGGAGATGGGGAGATGAATCAGGACCTATTGGCCAATTTATCTCCCTATCTCCTCCTGACCCCCTATCCCTCTTGTATTGGATTTCTTTCTTTGCGCCTTTGCGCCTTTGCGTTTTTTTCCCCTCCGATAGCGTAATCAAGGAGCGAAGCGCTAAGGCTTCGGGCTCTGCCAGAGAGCGCGGCCCACGAAGAACGGCCCCATCTTCTCCATGAACTCCGACGTCTGCCGGGTCTTGCGCATCCTCTGCACGAGGTGAGACAGCGGATGGAGGTCCTTTCCCACGAGGCCGATCACGAACTCGTTGTCGTTGGTATCGATTCCGAAACACGCGAGCCGGATATCGTGGGCGAGTCCCTGCTCGCCGTAGAGGCGGCCGATTCCTCCATGCTCGCGCAGAATGCTCTTCTGCTCCTCGTCGGGAAGCGAGTTGAAGGCGCCGATCCGTCGCAGCGGATACCAGATCGCCCACGGCGACTCGGGATCCAGGACGTTTCGCCGCGGGCGTCCGAGAAGCCAGTCCTCCACGTTCTGCTCGTATCCGCTGGCGTAGGTGCGCCCGAGCATCGCGAGCTCGGGTCGGAACCGGAGCGAGCCGAACGGCTCGTCGTTGACCAGAGGTCGGACGAGGGTCACGAACCGTGCCGGGTCCTCCGACATGGTGAGAAGTCCGACCCCCCGGGGATCGTTCACGTCGAGGTAGACCACCGCCTCGATGCCGCTCGCTTCCACCTTCTTCGCTACCGCCTCGGCGTCGTGGCAATCCGTGAACACCTGAAGCTGAATGAAGAGGCGGCGATCGGTTGCGCTCCGGCTTCCGTCCGGCGCCATTCCGTGCTCCTGGACGTCGACGCGGTTCTCGGGCTTGCGTTCGGAACGAGTATCGGCGGGGATGGTCCTCATCGCCTGGATTTTACTCGTTTTTCTTCTTCAGCAGGCCGCGGAGGGCGTCCGTCGCCTTTTCCGTGGCCTCGCGCTTGGCTCCTTGTCCCGCTTGTGAAGCCAGGGCTTTCGCATCCGGGCGGACCTTGGGGTCTTCCATGGTGCCGGTGATGTCGAGGGGAACGGGCACCCACCCCTCGTCGTCGGCGAGGAGATCGAGCGCGCTCGATCCCACCCCCTCGATCCGAAGCCCCTCACGGGGAGTCGCGAGCGAAAGGTCGAAATCAACGGGACCGTCGAGGCTCATCGTCCCCTCAAGATCGAGGCGCGCGTCCCCGCTCTCGAATTGGAAAGGCGCGAGTGTCACGCGGTCGTTCTCCATACGGAAGGTCGCCTCTGTCGCCTTGTACGGCGAGCCGACGACCGCCTTCTTTCCGAGGGCGGCATCGATCTGGGTGAACATCTTGGCGTCGGGAAACCGTCCATCCGCGAAGCGGACCTGGCCGTTTCCTTTCAAGTCCTTCGTTTCCGGCCCGGCGCCCCTGGCCTCGAGCTCGAGGGTCGCGGGGCCGAAACCTTCCGTCGCTCCCACCATACCGTTGAGGTCCAGCGGCTCGCCCCTGGCGTTCATCGTGTAGACGAAGGGAACGGGATTGAAGTCGAGCCTGGCGTCGGCCGAGAACTTCCCGTTCGGCAGCAGGAACGAGAGCTCGGGGATGGTGAAGACCGCGTCCGCGAGCTGGAACTTTCCCTCGGCCTCAGTGAGCTTCAAAGTATCGAAGACCATCTCGCGGATTTCGAGCGTTCCCTCTGCCGAAAGCGCGGCGAGAGAGGAGGCATCGGGGTTGAAAGCCACGTTCCGCATCTCGAGGTCCAGGCCCTCGACATGGGTCTTCTCTTCCCCGCTCGCGTTTTTCACCGAGAGACTTCCGTCCTCGATCTGGATCTGCTTCACTGCGAGGGCGAGTCCGCCGCTTTCCCCCGATTCCGCCGCCTCGGTCGGCGCGCTATCCGGCGCTTCGGCCTTCTTGGACGAAGACCCCTTCGTCTTCGACTGGACCATGTCGAACCGGGGCTTCTCCAGCAGGATGCGATCGATGGCCACGGTTCCGGAGAGAAGCGGGGCGAGCCGATGCTCGAAGACCAGCCGATCGAGGTTGAAGGTGAGCTCGCGGCCCTCGCCGGACGCCTTCGCTTCGACTTTTTCGAGAACCACCCCTTTGAGAAGGTTCAGCCGAAACCCCTCCGCTTTGATCTGAATCCCGGTCGCGGTGGAGACCTTGTCGAGAAGCGCCTGGCCGAGCTCGGGCGAATCCCAGTCTCGGGACAGGAGGAACACCACCACTACTCCGAGCACCGCGAGAACGATGAGGAGCTTTTTCAGCATCGCTGTACCTCTGGAATAATAAAGGCTAGCACAGCGGCCCCTTGTCGACATCCGTCACGATTCAACAGTCCGCCAGAGCGATCTTCATTGATGACGCGACCGGTTGGGCCGACTTCCGGGAACCGGATTCTCCGGCTTGCATACGCCTTTCGACATCCTTCGAAGAAAGCCAACGGCTCGCTCTGGGTTCTCGAAAGTCCTGGAGCGTCCTGCTCGATGCTCCTCATAGAGCTGGCACCACAAGAGGCCGGCCTGGACATCCGTTAGCTTGAGCGCGAGCTCGAGGTCATCCGCGGACACGGGCACGATCGCCGCCACGTGCTTCGAGCCTCGCATCAGTACGATCTGTTCACCTCGTTCCGCCGCCTCCACCAGCGCGTTGAGACACGCCTTGGCCTCCCGGATGGTCACGGCCTTCATACCACGAGCTTATCACCATCCCGTCGATGCTCCCGGTGTGAAAGTCGACGACGTGCCCAGAGTAGTCGTGCTGGAAGACTCTAGCAGAAAGTTGGCAAAGAGCATGGGGTGGGTTATCGTTTCTTTCCCATGACCCAGCACGATCTGTTCATTGGCGGCTCCTGGGTGAAGGGCGCCGCTTATCACCCGAACCTCAACCCCTCGAACCTGGACGAGAGCGTGGGCGAGTACGCCCATGCCGACGAGGCCACCGCCAGAGACGCCATCGCCGCCGCCCGCGCGGCGTTCCCCCAGTGGTCCCGTAGCAACATCCAGGCCCGTGCGGACGCCCTGGATCGCGTCGGTGCCGAGATCCTCGCCCGCCGCGAGGAGCTCGGGCGGCTTCTCGCGAGAGAAGAGGGAAAAACGCTGAAGGAGGGAATCGGAGAAGTGGCTCGAGCGGGGAACATCTTCAAGTTCTTCGCGGGCGAAGCTCTCCGGCTCAGCGGCGAGCTCGTGCCTTCGGTGCGGCCTGGAGTCTACGTCGAGGTCACGCGCGAGCCCGTCGGCGTCGTGGGAATCATCACCCCCTGGAACTTCCCCATCGCGATACCGGCGTGGAAGATCGCTCCCGCGCTCGCTTTCGGAAACGCTGTGGTCTTCAAGCCGGCGGACCTCACTCCCGGCTGCGCCTGGGCCGTCTCCGAGATCATCTCCCGCTCCGGTATCCCCGGGGGCGTCTTCAACCTCGTTCTCGGGCGGGGCCGGGTCGTCGGGGAGATCCTCGTGACCTCGCCCGACGTCGACGCCATCAGTTTCACCGGATCCGTCGAGACCGGCCACCACATCCTTCTCGCCGCGACGAAGCGGCACGCCAAGGTGCAGCTCGAGATGGGCGGGAAGAACCCGCTGGTGGTGCTCGACGACGCCGATCTGGACGTCGCGGTCGACTGCGCGGTCCAGGGAGCCTTCTATTCCACGGGCCAGCGCTGCACCGCCTCGTCCCGCCTCATAGTCACCGAGGGGATTCACGACGCTTTCGTCGAGAAGACGATCTCCCGCTTGAGGGCGCTTCGCGTCGGTGACGCCATCGCCCCCGAGACCGACATCGGTCCTGTCGTCGACCAGAGCCAGCTCGATCAGGATTTATCCTATATCGAGATCGGCCGCGGCGAAGGCGCCCGGCTCGCCTTCGGAGGCGAGAGGATCTCGCGAGAGACCAGGGGCTATTACCTCAGCCCCGCGCTTTTCGTCGACACCGATAACCGAATGCGGGTGAACCGCGAGGAGATCTTCGGTCCGGTCGCGACCGTAGTTCGAGTAAAGGGCTACGAGGAAGCGATCGAGGCCGCGAACGACACCGAGTTCGGTCTCTCGGCGGGAGTGGTGACGACCTCGCTGAAGCACGCCGATGACTTCAAGAGGAGATCGCGCGCGGGGATGGTGATGGTGAACCTCCCTACCGCCGGGGTCGACTACCACGTCCCCTTCGGCGGCACGAAGGGCTCGAGCTACGGGCCGAGGGAGCAGGGCCGCTACGCCCGGGAGTTCTACACCACGGTGAAGACCGCCTACGTGAGCTCTTGAGGACTCAGGCGGTGGCCTGGGGTTTCGGCTCTTTCAACTCCTCGCCGAGGGTGCGCTTCTGGACCCGCTCGTAGAACGCCGACTGGCAGCGAACCGCCTCGCCCTTCCGGGGCCGGTACTGGTTGGAAAGCGGCTCGTCGAGGATGCGGGCCTTGACGTTGTCGGCCCACTGAAGCTCGAGGAACTCCTTGAGGTCCTTTTGCAGTTTGGGATCGTAGATGGGGAAAGTCACCTCGACCCGCCGATCGAGGTTTCGGGTCATCCAGTCCGCGGACGAAAGGAACACCTTCTCGTTTCCGCCGTTCGCGAACACCAGGATGCGGCTGTGCTCGAGGAATCGGTCGACGATTCCGATGGCCTCGATGTGTTCCCCATGCTCGACCGCGCTCGGGAGAACCGAGTACATGCCTCGGACGTTGAGCCTCACTTTCACGCCGGCATCCGCGGCGTGGTAGAGAAGGCCTAGCATCTCCGGGTCGGCGATGTTGTTCAACTTCAGGTCGATGTACGCTTCCTTCCCCTTCTTCTTGTTCTTGATCTCGTTGCGCACCAGCTTCGTCAGACCCTCGCGGAAGCCGAAGGGGGCGACCATCAAATGCCGGAAGTCCGAAACCCGATAGTTGTCCTGGAGGAACTCGAAGACCGCTTCGACTTCCCTGGTGAGGCGCCGGTCGGTGGTGAATAGGCACTGGTCGGAATAGACCTTGGCGGTGTCCTCGTTCAGGTTGCCGGTCCCGAGAAAAGCGTACCGCTGGAGCTTCCCCTTCTCCTTCCTCACGATGAGGCCGATCTTGGCGTGCACTTTCAGCCCGGGCACTCCGAAGATGACCTTCCCGCCCTCCTTCTGAAGCTGGTTGGCGAGGGCGACGTTCGCCTCCTCGTCGAACCGCGCCTGGAGCTCGATGATCGCCGTCACCTGTTTGCCGTTGCGCGCCGCGTTCAGAAGGGCGTTGGCGACCCCGGAGTGCCGGGCGACGCGATAGAGCGTGACCTTGATGGCGGTGACTTTCGGATCGATCGCGGCCTCGCGCAGCAGATCGATGACGTAGTCGAACGGCTGGTAGGGAAAGTGCAGCAGGAACTCCTGGCGCCTCATTGCGGCGAGAATGCTTCCCTGGGACTCGATCGGGGGGAACGGAACCGGCTCCATCGCCGGATAGAGGAGGGCTTGCCTTCCGACCCGGGGAAAGTCGATGAAGTCCTTGTGATTGTGGGTCCGGCCCCCGGGTACGAAGCTGTCCTCGGTCTTGAGGCCGAGCTTGCGCACCAGGAGCTTGCGGAACTCCTCGGAGATCTCGCGGTCGCAGACCAGCCGGACGGGGTTTCCCTCCTCGCGAAGCTTGATTCCCTTCACCACCTTGCGCACGTAGCTCTCGGTGACGTCGTCGTCGATGTCGAGCTCGGCGTCTCGTGTGAGCTTCGCGATGTGGGACTCGATGCTCTCGAACTCGAAGAGGGAGAAAATCTCTTTCAAGTTGTACCGGATCACGTCTTCGAGAAGGATGACGTACTGGTCTCTCCCCACTTGAGGCAGGGTGAGGAACCGCGGGAGCGCGTCCGTCGGCACCTCGATCAAAGCGAACCTGTCGTTTTTTCCCCCTTTGGTCCGGAGCCGCGTCGCGAGATAGATGGACTTGTCGCGGAGCTCGGGGAACCGGACCTTGGCACGGACCATGAGCGGCGTCAGTTTGGGCCGCACCTCGCTGCGGAAGTAGCTCCGAACGAAAATCCCCTGCTCGGGGGTGAGCTGGGTCTCGTCGACGAGGTGGATGCCCTGCTTCGCGAGCTCCTCCAGGATCTGAGCGTAGGCCCCCTGGAACACCGCCTGCTGCTTGAGGATGATCTCCTTGATCTCGCGAAGAACGGCTTTGGGGTCGTGGCCGAGAAGCTTCTTGCACTTCCGCCCTAGCCGCGCCAGCCGATGGAGCGTCGCGATCCGAACCCGGTAGAACTCGTCCTGATTCGAGGAGAAGATCCCGAGAAAGCGCATCCGGTCGATGACGGGAACGCTTCTGTCGCTCGCCTCCTGGAGGACGCGAGCGTTGAAGGACAGCCAGCTTATCTCCTTGTTTCTAAAAGGATACGGCATCTGCCCTCGTTTGTTGCCCGCCGCGGGGACGCCTATTATACCGAAGGGGGTCCGGTAGTAAAGCGGGCTCAGGCGAGACGATCGGTGACGACGAAGGCGAGCTCCACGCCACCGACGCGAAACTTGGAGCGGTTCACGAGCACGACCTTTTCCCCGATCCGCTCTTTCCCGACGAAGGTCCCGTTGGTGCTCCCCATGTCCTCGAGATCGCCTTCGGCGCCGCGGATGCGGATCCGCGCGTGGCGGCGCGAAAGCTCGGGGTCGTCGAGAATCACGTCGCAGCCGCTGCGCCCGATCGTCACCAGCGCTTTGTCGATCTCGATCACCCGTCCGGTCTCGCTTCCGCTGAGGATGAGGAGCGCGTACTTCTTGTCTGGGGCGAGACCCTCGGCGGCGGACATGCGGCCGTGCACCTGGGTGAGGGAGAGCGGAATGGTCATCTCGGGAAGAGTGAGCGGCTCATGGCACTCCGGGCAAAGGACTCGAGCCATGTCCGAGAGGCGCGGAAGGTCGTCCTCCTGGATCTCGTGGTCGCAGCTCGTGCACCGGATGGACATGGCGTCGCGCGATGAGATCAGTTTAAAGAAACCTCATCCCGAATGACAAGCTGGTCTTGATATGCTGTTCGCCGTGAGCGCGGCGGAACGTTTCACCCTGGTCACCGGCGCTTCCACCGGGATCGGCCGGGAGCTCGCCCTCATCGCGGCATCGAAGGGGTGCTCCGTCGTTCTGGTGGCGAGAAATGAAGACAAGCTGTCGGAGCTCGCCCGATCGATCCGCGAAGCTCACGGGGTGCGCGCGGAAGTGGTCGCGCTCGATCTCAGCGACCCGGAAGCCCCTGTCGCTTTGTTTCGAGAGATGAAGCGGCGGGAGATCGAAATCGAGGTCCTCATCAACAACGCCGGGTTCGGGAGCCTCGGCCGGTTCCACGAGACACCGATCGAC
>Ga0209342_10003977_pt1 | contig 15451 bp, 14 predicted proteins | sample RifCSP16_2_FD_184023 | JGI IMG/M metagenome (GOLD analysis project Ga0209342, IMG submission 184023) | Soil microbial communities from Rifle, Colorado - Rifle CSP2_sed 16_2 (SPAdes) (version 2) | ecosystem: Environmental > Terrestrial > Deep subsurface > Rock core/Sediment | place: Rifle... | reverse complement strand
GAAATTGCGAGACCTGCGTGGTCTACCTGCGGAACGGCAAGAAGGCGGCGAAGAAGTAAAGATGCAGGAGCCGGAAGCCAGGAGCCAGATGTCAGAAGTTAGAATAAGCTGAACTCTCCTGACTCCTGAATTCTGGATACTGTCTCCTGGTCAGTTACGGATGTTCCTCCACCCACACTTCCCCTTCAGGCGTTGTTTCGCGTTTCCAGATGGGCGTTATCCGCTTCAATTCATCAATGCAGAACCGGCAGGCCCTGAACGCCTCGTCGCGGTGGCCTGCGGCAACGGCGATCAGCACGATATTTTCTCCCACCGGCAGGACGCCCACCCGATGGATGATGACCACGTCGATCGCCCCGTAGTCCTTCAGCGCTTTCTCTCTGATCTCTTCAAGCTTTTTTTCCGCCATGCCGGGATAGTGTTCGAATTCGAGCTTTGAGACCCGTTTTCCCTGCGAGATGTCCCGGGTCGTTCCGAGAAAGGTAACGACCGCGCCGATCGCGCTTGAAGATTTTTTCAGGCGCTCTATCTCTTTGTCAAGAGAGAAGGGCCCTTTTTGTATGCGGATGTTCGCGGAGGGTCTTTGCCCGCCTCCCGAGAACGGCGGCATGAGGGCCACTTCATCGCCGTCTTTAACCATCGCATCCCCCCTGGCAAATTCCCTGTTCACCGCGATGAGGATCCTGTTGCCCGAGATCATTCCGGACAGCGCCGGATACCCGCGCGATACAGCCTCGAGCAGCTCGGAAACAGTGCCGGGACCGGCATCGATATGGAGCTCATCACGGCCTGCCTTGTCCTTCAAAAGGGCGAAGAGCTTCACGGTGATCATGAGGAATAATAGTCCAGAGGGCCCGGAGAGTCAAGGAAGTTTGTTCTTCCCGCGGACCCCGCCAAAGCCCTTGACAGCATCATGTCATTGTGCTAATTTAACCAGACTTGTTCTATGAACGGGGGGCCAAGCAGTGGAAAATCAAAAGGGTCTTGTTGAGATTGTCGCGGAAAAGGTCTGGAAGTTCTTCTCATCGGTGAAGCTTGCCGTGGTGCTGCTCATTATTCTGGCGATCGTGTCGATCATCGGCACCGTTGTCCAGCAGGGCCAGCCGACCGAGCAGTATCTGAAGGAATACAGCCTGGCGACCGTGAACGTGCTTGAAACACTGGGTCTGTTCGACATGTATCATACCCCGTGGTTCGTGCTCCTGCTCTTTTTCCTTACCGCAAACCTGGCGGTCTGCACGCTCGAACGTTTTCCCAAAACATTGCAGATCGTCAAGGCTCCGCTCAAGCCGCTCGAAGATGAGATGCTCAAGGCACTGCCGTTCAAGAAGGAAATAACGTTCAAAGGCGGCATGGACAAGGCGGAGGCGCGCGCGTCCAAGGTGCTGAAGTCGAGGCGGTACCGCTTCCTCGTGTCCGGCGGCCCGGGAGTGCAGCACCTCTATACGCAGAAAGGCCTCTACAGCCGCTTTGGCGTGTACATCACCCACCTCAGCATTATTTTGATATTTGCCGGGGCGATCATCGGCTCGTTCTTCGGGTTCAAGGCATTCCTGAACCTCCCTGAGGGAGAAGTCTCAAAGGTCGTGTACTTGAGGAACGAACCCCTGTGGGACAAGATCATGGCATCACTCGGCGTCGGTGACAGCCGGGTCGTCATGGACCCGCAAGGCGGGGTGCCGTCCATGCCGCTCGGCTTCTTCGTGCGGTGCGATAATTTTGATGTGGATTACTATTCCGGGGCCGCGGGGCCCACGGGCATGCCGTCGGAATATCACAGCACGTTGAGCGTTTTTGATCTGCAGGGAAGGCCCATTCTTCAGAAACGCATCCGGGTGAACGACCCTCTCACGTTCCATGGGATCACCTTTTATCAATCCAGCTACGGCCCGTTGCCGGGAGTGCGCGGCAAGATCATACTCAACATCCGGCCCAAGAGCGCGCCCTCCTCGGGCGAGACCGTTGTTATCGATCCCGGCACGGAAAAATTCGTGAGCTCGATCAACAGGACGATCAGGCCGGTGGGGATAGCGCCGTTCGCGTTCAGAGACCCCTCCACGGGCGAGGTGATGTTCCGTCATACCGAGAACAATGAGATGATCAATCCCGCGGTGGAACTCGAGGTATATAAAGGCACGAAGATGCTCTATAAAACCACGGTGCTGAAGGTGGACCAGGGCCAGCCTGTGATGCCGGAAGACTATGTCATCACGTATGGAGGCTACTGGGGGGCGCGGTACACCGGCCTCCAGGTGGCGAAGGACCCCGGCGTGTGGGTGGTCTATATCGGGTTCATTCTCCTGTGTGTCGGCCCGGTCATCGCTTTCTTCGGCTCACACAAAAAGCTCTGGGTGAGGATACAGGACAAGAAGGGACACGCGCTCATTACCGTAGCAGGTTCGTCCAACAGGAACCGCCTGGGATTTGAGCGGGAGTTCAGTAAGATCGCGGAAGAGTTGGCCAAATAAGACCATTTATGCATGAAGGACGGAGGAAACGATGGAGAGCTCTTTAAGTGCCGTGTCACTCGCAAAATTCACTGATACACTTTTTGCCGTCGCAACCCTGAGTTATCTTATCGCGATGGTTTTATACATAAGCTATCTGGCCTTCAGGAAAAAGAAGGCGATCGGGGTGGCCGCTTCGACGGTCACGTACATCGGCATTCTTTTGCAGACCACGGCCATACTGCTGAGGTGGAAGGTGTCGTACATGATGGACATCGGGAGAGTACCGCTGTCCAATCTTTATGAGTCTCTGGTCTTCTTCACCTGGAGCACCGTGCTCATCTATCTCATCGTGGAGTACAAGTATAAGACGCGGGCCTTCGGCGCTTTCGTGATGCCCGTCGCTTTCCTCGCGCTCGCGTTCATCAATGTAGCCGGTATCAATGCCGATATCACACCCCTCGTGCCGGCGCTGAAGAGCAACTGGCTGTTCTATCACGTCCTCGTGAGCTTTCTGGGGTATGCCGCCTTCGCCGTCGCCTTCGCTATCAGCATGATCTTCCTGATCATAGACACGGAAGACCGCGGTCCCTTGACCAACTTTTATTCTGCCGCGGGCGTACTTGTCATACTTGTCCCCCTTGGGTATTACCTGGCCGGCCTGGGCGAGAAAGTGAAGGTCGCTTACTGGATGGGGCTCGGGGTCCTGATACTTGCCTGGTTTATTTACCTCATCGTGGGAGGGGCAAAAAACAAGTCTCAGGTATATCTCTTCTGGTCCCTTTGCGTGACGCTTGCCGCTGGTTTGCTCCTTTTCATGGGAGTGGATTATCTGATCTTTCAGAGCCTGCACTCGGGAGAGAGCTTTAAGCAGCAGATATTCAAGTCAACCTTTATTAATTCCTCTGCCCCGGTCGTCGTGATCTGCTGGCTGGCCGTGCTCGCCATGTTCGGATTCGTCTGGTCGCAGGGGCTCCGCCTCAAGGTCGCGCTCAAGCAGTATATACCTTCCCTCGATGAGCTCGACAATGTGACCTATCGTATGATAGCCATCGGGTGGCCTCTTCTAACCGCGGGCATTATTTCCGGCGCGGTCTGGGCGAACAGCGCCTGGGGCACGTACTGGAGCTGGGACCCGAAAGAGACCTGGTCGCTCATCACGTGGTTCGTCTATGCTATTTATCTTCACGCGCGCTACGTGCGCGGGTGGAAGGGAAGTCAGATGGCGGTCATATCGGCGGCAGGCTTCCTCGCCGTTATCTTTACCTATCTGGGCGTCAACCTCGTCCTCTCGGGACTCCATTCGTACGGAGGGATGCAGTAAGTCTCGATATCAGGGTCAAAGTCCCTCTTCGACTTTCGAGGAGGGATGCGTATAAAGTATTATTAATCGCAACGCAGAAAGAAAAGCGTCATTGCGGGGAGCGAAGCGGTTGCGGAGGCGAAGCCAAAGCAAGCCCGGAGATTCCTCGCTTCGCTCGGAACAGGCTCCGCAATCTAAGAATTTACAAAAAGTTACGAGATTGCTTCGCTATTGCTCGCAATGACAGTGCAGTGATATGTGATCAGTTTGCCATAAAGACTGCCTCGTTGGTCATGAATTCCCCTCTCAGTCCCGTCGTTCCCTTTCATTCTCTGAAGACTTTCCAGGAAAGTGATATAATTTTATCAGGAATCTTCAATACAGCAGAAAGCACACAGGAGGTGGCCCATGAAAGAATTTGCATGCAAGAACTTGGGATACAACGACAGTTGGAAGTATATCGCCAAAACGGAAGAGCTTCTCGCGGATATGGTGGCGGTCCATCTGAGGGATGTCCACGGGGTGAACGAGCTTTCCCCGGATATGCTGGGAAAGATAAAAAATTCGTTCAGCAACCCCTCTCAGGCCGATGCAGCGGGTGCGGCCGACCTCGTTCTGAAGGAATATAATTGCGATATGGAGCCGGAGTGCACCTGGAGGTATATCGCGCAGACCGAGGAGCTGATCGCTGACGGCGTCGCCGTTCACGCTCGTGAGGCCCACGGCATCAAGGAATTTTCGCCTGAAATGATGACCAGAGTAAAAAACTCGGCCCATGAGTGGAAAGGGTAAATCGCTTCGCTCCATTGGAAATCGCAAGCTGAAGATTTAAAATTTCCAATATTCATTTTTCAATGGAGCCAAGCGACAAGTCCCTTCCCTTGTCGATGGAATAGATGGGGTAGATCCGGAAATCCTTCACCCACGGCTGTATGACGAAATAATCCGCCCTGTGCCACATGAAGACCCAGGGCGCGTTTTTTATTATCCGGTTTTCCGCCTGGCGGTAGAGGTGGTAGCGTTTTCTCTCGTCCACGGTGCCCTGTGCCGTTTCGATGAGCCGGTCGAGTTCCGGATCGATACAGCGAGTGCGGTTCCCTCCCGGCCCCACGCTCCCCGAGTGAAAGAGCGGGTAGAGGAAGTTTTCCGGATCAGGGTAGTCGGCCCACCAGGAGAGCCAGAACGCGTCCGGCTCGCCTTCATTTACTTTTTGTTTCAATGCGCTCCAGTCAAGCTGGGTGATCTCCGGCCGCAGCCCGGCCTGCGATAAATAATTCTGGATCACTTCGGCAATGTCGATGACCTCCGGGTCCGCCGAAATGTAGATTTTTATCTTTGTGCCCGCGGCCCCGGCCTCACGTATCAATCTCATTGCCCGCTCCGGGTCATAGGCATATCCATCGCCGCTTCTCGGCCCTTCATGGTATTTCCATAATCCCGCGGGGACCGGTCCGGCTGCAAGCACCCCCCGTTTTTCGAACACGGTGTCGAGAACGCGTTTTCTGTCAATGGCAAGGTTGACGGCTTTTCGCACACGAAGATCATTAAAGGGCGGACGCGTGCAGTTCAGTCCCAGATAGTAGCTATCGAGTCCCGGCTTTCCGAACACGAGGTCTTTCCACTTTGGGGCGGTAGTGTAACGACGGTACTCCGCTGAGGGAATGAGAAAGACGTCGAAGCCGCCGGTCTCGAATTCCATGACCGCTGTCATCTCTTCGGGAATGACGCGATAGGAGATCCCTTTGAGCCTTGGCCTGCCTTCGAAGTAATCATCCCTGGCAATGAGCGTGAGGCTCCGGCCATGCTTCCATTCAACGAGGCGGTACGGGCCGCTCCCCACGGGGTGCGTGCCGAAGTCCTGGCCGAGCCGTTCCACGTCCTCCCGGGGGACGACATATGCCGTACTCATGGCGAGAAGCGATAGGAACGGCCCGAAGGGTCTCTCCAGCTTAAGTACAAGGGTATGGTCGTCGATCACGCGGATGCCGGTAACGCTTTTTGCCTTGCCGGCGAGAAAATCGTTTGCTCCCTCGATTTTGTCGAGCACCCAGGTGAGGGGCGCCTTCGTTTTCGGCGTGAGCACGCGCTCAAAAGAATAGCGGAAGTCATGGGCTGTGGCCGTTCTGCCGGTGCTGAACTTCACGGCTTTCCTGAGATGGAAGGTGTACGTTTTCTGGTCTGCCGAGAGGCTCCATGATCGGGCGATGTCGGGAACGATGTCGAGATCTTCATTGAACCGGATGAGGCCGTTGAATATCTTTGCCGCGATACCCCCGCCCTGTACGTCGGTTATCAGGGCCGGGTCGAGCGTCGTGGGGTTGGTGTTCAGGCGGTAGTAGAGATAGCCGGGGAGCCGGTCATGGGTCGACCAGCGGCAACTCAGCGCAGGCGCGAGAACGAGGATAAGAGGCACGATATAAAAAAAGAACGAGTGCTGTTTTCTCATTTCTTTGAGGCGTCAACGAGCGCCTTGAAGAGCTTTTTTGTGTATCTGTCCCGGGGAGTTTTTTCAGGATGCCATTGAACTGCTACCAGAAAGTTTTGGCCGCGCGACTCCACTGCCTCTATCACTCCGTCTTGCGCCACAGCAGAGAGGCGAAGCCCCCTGCCGGGGTTCTTCAGGGCCTGGTGGTGCGAGCTCCGCACGCGGACGCGCGAGGAGTCCATGATGCGGGAGAGCGTCGTCCCTTCAAGGATCTCGACATGATGAAAGACCTTTTCCCCTTTGGCCGCAGGGCCGTGCTTGATCGACCTTGGGACCTGAAGCGGTACGTCCTGGAAGATGCTGCCGCCGAGCGCCACGTTCGCGAGCTGTGTTCCGTGGCATATGGCGAGTATCGGCTTGCGCGCCTTGATCGCCGCTTTAAAGAGCTTTATCTCGAAGCGTGTTCGTGCATCAGGCGAGAGCGTCATGCGCGCGTCGGGCAGCGGCTTTTCTTTATAGAAACGGGGGTGGATATCGTCGCCGCCGGTGAGCACAAATCCGTCAAAATGGCTGATGATGTCGGGAATGGATGTCTCGATCCCGAGGATGGGCGCGGGTATCCCGCCGGCCTGAAGCACCGCCCTCCCGTAATCCAGGTCGAGGATGTTCAGGTCCCGCGAAGATTGCTCTTCGAGGTTCATGGTTATGCCGATAAGGGGTTTTATGATCATAGTTGCAGCTTCCGCATCCCCGGCGGTCAGGACGTAAAGTCAATGAACGCAGAAATGACGGTTATCATTCTTTCTTTCCCGTTTTATGAAAATATTCCGGATATAGTATTTTGCACATTTACTTTTGCCCCGTCATCAGCAGCTCCAGGATCGCCTTCTGCGTATGAAGGCGGCTCTCGGCCTGGTCGAAGACGATGGACTGGGGTCCGTCGATCACCTCGGCGGAGATCTCTTCGCCCCGGTGCGCGGGCAGGCAGTGCATCACAAGCGCCCCTGCGCCGGCCGCCTTCAGGAGCTTCGCGTCCACCTCATAACCCTTGAACGCCTTGACCCGCTTGGCATGCTCAGCTTCCTGGCCCATGCTTGCCCAGACATCCGTGTACACAACGTCGGCGCCCCTGACCGCTTCATACGGGTCGTGCACGACCGTAACGCGGGCGCCGGCTTGCTCCGCTTCGCGCGAGGCCTCGCGAACGATCCCCGCGTCCGGTTCATATCCCTTCGGGCACGCGAGAGTAATACTCATCCCCACTTTGGCGCAGGCCTCGATAAGCGAGTTCGCCATGTTGTTCCCGTCCCCGATATACGCGAACGAGCGGCCCTTGAGTCCGCCCCGCTTCTGCTGAATGGTGAAAAGGTCGGCGAGGGCCTGGCAGGGGTGGTGGAAGTCGCTGAGGCCGTTGATCACCGGAATCGTGGCGTGGTGCGCCAGTTCCTCGACCGTGGACTGGGCGAAGGTGCGGATCATGATCGCGTCGACGTAGCGGGAGAGCGTGCGTGCCGTGTCCGCGATGGGCTCTCCACGTCCGATCTGGAGGTCGTTCGACGACAGGAAGAGCGCCTGGCCCCCGAGCTGGAACATGCCGACCTCGAAGGAGACCCTCGTCCTCGTTGAGGATTTTTCGAATATCATGCCGAGGGATTTTCCCTTCAGCGGCTGGTAGGGCGTGCCCTGTTTCAGTATCCGCTTGAGAGCCGCTGAACGTTCGAGGATGTGTTCAACGTCGTCGGTACTGAGATCGTGTATCGTGAGCAGGTCTTTTTTCATGTGTTCTCCGGTCGTATCGTTTTAAAAAGTGACTCATCGCAAATTATGGTGCAGCAGCGGAGAAGGCTGCCCCTGAGCGAAGGACGCGCCTGGGAGCGCCCGCGCGCCGCTTCGAAAATCGACGCGTTTACGTTGATTCCCCTTTGGCAGCCCGCCGGCAACACCGCGCACGTTAGCGCGATTGCGCGGCCGAGCGGGGGGATGCCTTCTTCCTTCACCAAATTCCGGGATGAGCTGAAAAAGTAAGAGGCGGCTTATATGATAAGCCGCCTGTAAATCCCGTCTTAAAAAAAGAATCAGCGTTTCTTGAACACCCTGTCCAGTGTCTCGATGAGCAGATCTATCTCTTCCTCGCTCACGATGAGCGGGGGCATAAAGCGGAGCACCTTCTCCATGGTGCAGTTGATGAGAAAGCCTTCCTTGAGACAGGCCGTTACGATATCTTTTCCCTCGAAGTCCAGTTCCGCGCCGATAAGAAGTCCCTTGCCGCGCACGTCCTTGATAAACGGATACTTGACCTTGAGGTCGTTCAGGCCCTGCAGGAAGTGCCGGCTGAGATGCTCCACTGCCTGGATGATGATATTGTCCTCGAGGATCGCCTCAAGAGACGCGATCGCCGCGGCGCAGGCAAGGGGGTTTCCCCCGAATGTGGAACCGTGCGCTCCCGGGGTGAATGCCTGGGCCGCCTTGTCCGAGGCGACGAGCGCGCCGGTCGCCATGCCGCCGCCGAGGCCCTTTGCGAGGGCCATGACATCCGGTGTGATCCCCGAGTGTTCGTAGGCAAAGAGCTTGCCGGTGCGTCCCATGCCGGTCTGGACCTCGTCCAGCATCAGGAGAAGGCCGTGGTGGTCGCAGATATGCCGGAGCGCTTTCAGGTATACGTCGGACGGCACATTCACTCCGCCCTCTCCCTGGACGGGTTCGACGAGCACGGCGCAGGTACGTTCATTCACCGCATGTTCAACCGCGTCAATATCATTGAACGGAACGAATTTGAAGCCCGGGACAAGGGGGGCAAAACCCTTGTGCATCTTTTCCTGGGCCGTTGCCGAGAGCGCGCCCATGGTGCGGCCGTGGAACGAGCCGCTCATGGTGATGATCTCGTAGCGGTCCTGGCGCAGGACCTCGCGGCCGTACCGCCGGGCGAGCTTGATCGCGCCTTCGATCGCTTCGGTGCCGGAGTTGCAGAAGAACGCCTTGTCCGCAAAGGAATGTTTCACGAGCATCTTCGCGAGATTGATCTGCGGCTCGTTATGATAGTGGTTCGAGATGTGCATGAGCCGCTGGGCCTGCTTCTGGAGCGCAACGACAACGCGGGGGTGGCAGTGGCCGAGATTGTTCGTTGCAACGCCCGCGACGTAGTCATAATATTCCCGGCCGTCGGAGTCGAAGACCTTCATGCCCCGGCCCTTGATGAGCACGATTGGCTGGCGCGCATAGGTGTTCATAAGGTACTTTTGCGAGTCGGCTATGATGTCGCCTGTGATCATGAGGTCAACGTAGCATAACGGCCTTGAAAAATCAAATGGAAATTGGTTCGATCCGCGCGGCAGTATTTTTTATTGACAAAACCCGCATACTGTTTTATTATCAATTTTACTCTAAAAATTGCACGGTTAGAAGAGAAAATTCGCATTACTGACAAAGGGGAAAAGCAATGCCTGAGCTGTTCGGAAGGATAAAACGGCTGCCGCCGTACGTTTTCGCGATCGTGAATTCGATGAAGATCGAGGCGCGCAGGCGCGGCGAGGACATCATCGACCTCGGTATGGGCAACCCCGACCAGGGTACGCCTCAGCACATCGTGGACAAGCTGATCGAGGCCGCCCAGAACCCCAAGAACCACCGGTATTCCGCCTCCAAGGGCATTACCAAGCTCCGAGCGGCGGTCTGTGACTGGTACAAGCGGCGCTACGATGTGGACCTCGATCCGGAGTCCGAGGCTGTCGTCACCATCGGCTCGAAAGAGGGATTGTCCCACCTTGCGCTCGCGACGATAGAGCCGGGCGACGTGGTGCTCACGACGACACCGGCCTATCCCATCCATCCCTACAGCGTTATCATCGCGGGCGGCGAAGTGCGCTCGATCCCGCTCAGGAAAGACAGCGACTTCTTTGCCGACATGCAGGAGGCGTATAAAAACACCTGGCCGCGGCCCAAGATGCTGATCATCAACTTCCCGAACAACCCGACGACCACGGTCGTGGACGTGGCGTTTTTCCAGAAGATAGCGGATTTCGCGAAAGAGAACAACATCATCGTTATTCACGACCTGGCGTACGCGGACCTGAACTTCGACGGCTACCGCGCGCCGAGCTTTCTCCAGGCAAAGGGCGCGAAGGACGTGGGCGTCGAGTTCTACAGCCTTACGAAGAGCTACAACATGGCGGGCTGGCGCGTGGGGTTCTGCGTGGGGAACAAGGAGATCGTGGGCGCGCTCATCAAGATCAAGAGCTACCTGGACTACGGGATGTTCCAGCCGATACAGATCGCTTCCATCATCGCGCTGAACGGGCCGCAGGAGTGCGTGAAAGAGATCTCCGACATGTACCAGTCCCGGAGGGATGTGCTCATCGAAGGGCTGAACAAGGCGGGTTGGGTCATTGAAAAACCCAAGGCAACGATGTTCGTCTGGGCCGAGATCCCCGAACAGTTCAGGAAGATGGGCTCGCTTGAGTTCTCGAAGTATCTTATAAAAGAGGCCGGGGTGGCGATCTCTCCGGGCATCGGCTTCGGCGAATACGGCGACGGCCACGTGCGTTTCGCCCTCGTGGAGAACGAACACCGCATTCGCCAGGCAACGAAGGGCATCAAGCAGGCGATCCAAAAATAGGGTCAAGGGGCAGAGAATGCGGTAAAATAAAAACTTCGTCATGACCCATATGTCGCAAAAGTTATATTCAGGCTTTCCGTCGGATAGAATAAGTGAGGTTTGTTAAACTATGCTTAGACCTCGTATCTATGTTGACACATCCGTAATTGGAGGCTGTTTTGATGAAGAATTTGAGGAATATTCAAATCAGTTGTTTGATGAGTTTGTGTCCGGCAGAAAAATTGTTATAGTTTCCGATGTGGCATTGCTTGAACTTGAGGGAGCGCCGGATAATGTCAGGGGAGTATTGGCCGATGTTCCCTCTGAAAATATTGAATATGTTTCTCTCAATGAGGTTCTATTCAGCTTGCCGATTCCTATTTGAAAGACGGAGTGGTTGCTGAAAGCAGTATTTCGGATGCACGGCATATAGCAATTGCATCAGTGGAACGAGTAGATGTTCTCGTGAGTTGGAATTTTAAACACATTGTGAATATAAACCGGATTCACTTGTTAAACTCGGTAAATATCAAGTTGGGGTATCCTCTTCTTGAAATTAGAAGTCCGAGGGAGGTGCTTTATGAAACCTAAAAGGTTCGAGGCGGTAGAAATGAAACGTCAACTTCAAAAAGAGGCGGAGAGGAAATTATCTGCGTTATCTGATAGGGAGCAGCTTGAGTTTTTGCAGAAAAAGTTCGGACATTTAACAAGAAAGAAAGTGAAGGCACACGTTGCCTGATACAGGCTGACAAATGTGTTTTGACGTGACTATTTCTTTTCTTATGCAATCGGTTGCGTCGGGCGGCGAATACGGCGACGGCCACGTGCGTTTCGCCCTCGTGGAGAACGAACACCGCATTCGCCAGGCAACGAAGGGCATCAAGCAGGCGCTGCAGAAGTAAACCGGCAGAGAGCAGAGAGCAGAGAGCAGAGAGCAGAGAGCAAAACCCTATGCTCCATGCGCTATGCCCTATGCCCTATGCCCGCGGTTTCGATTCTCAATATAAGGAGTTTCAGTCTTGGCAAAAACATCAATCAACGTAGGTCTGATCGGCTTCGGCACCGTGGGCACGGGCACGGTCCGCATCCTGCGGGAGAACGCGGACATCATCCGGAGAAGGCTCGGCGCGCCGATCGTGCTCAAGCGCATAGCGGACCTCGATATCAAGAAGGACCGGGGCGTGCCGCTCTCCGGCGTTCAGCTTACGACGAACGCGAGAGAAGTGCTTGACGACCCGGACATCGATGTCGTGGTCGAGCTCATGGGCGGGTACAAGCCTGCCCGGGAGTTCATTCTCGACGCCATCAGGAACAAAAAGCATGTGGTGACCGCGAACAAGGCGCTCCTTGCTGTTCATGGAGAGGAGATCTACAGCGCGGCGGAAAAAGCCGGCGTGACGCTCGGGTTCGAGGCGTCGGTGGCCGGCGGCATCCCGATCCTCGGGGCGCTCAGGAACGGGCTTGCTGCGAACGATTTCGAGTCCATCTACGGGATCGTGAACGGCACGTGCAATTACATTCTCACCCTGATGACGGACGAGGGCAGGAAGTTCGACGACGTCCTCAAAGAGGCGCAGGCCAAGGGCTATGCCGAGGCGGACCCCACGTTCGACATCGAAGGCATCGACTCGGCCCACAAGCTCGCTATTCTCACGATGCTCGCTTTCGGCACGCCGGTGAAGTTCGATGATATTTACACCGAGGGCATCTCGAAGATCAGCCCCCTTGATATCGATTTCGCGCGTGACCTCGGCTACAAGATCAAGCTTCTCGCCATCACGAAGATGGCGGACGGAGAGATCGAGGCGCGGGTGCATCCCACCATGCTGCCCGGGTCGTATCCCATTGCGACGGTAGATGGCGTGTTCAACGCGCTCTCCGTGGTGGGAGACGCCGTGGGATCGACCATGTTCTACGGCAGGGGCGCGGGAGACATGCCCACGGGCAGCGCGGTGGTGAGCGATATCATGGACATCGGCAGGGACATCCTGGCGGGCTGCGCGCACCGGTCGCCGGTGACCGCCTTCAAGGAACGGGCGAATCTCAAGATACGGAGGATGGAGAACATCACCTCCTGCTACTACCTTCGCTTCTCGGCGCTCGACAAGCCGGGCGTGATGTCGCGCATCACCGGCGTTCTCGGCAAGAACAACATCAGCATCTCATCCATGATCCAGAAGGGACGCAAGGCGACAGAGGCGGTCCCGGTTGTGATGATGACGCACGAGGCGGTGGAACGCGACGTGCGGAAGGCGCTTGGCGAGATAGATAAAATGGACTGTGTGGCCGGCCCCACCATGGTGATCAGGGTGGAGGAAGGGAAGCAGGGATAAACGATTGCGGATTATAATCCTTCAGTTACCCGGGGCTGCAGTCCGTTCGCTCTGCCGCGCAAGCGTGCAGATTGCGCAGTAGTGATATGAGGTCAGGTTCTGTCGCAAAAGCACTTTTGCATTTCGAAGATTTGCGGGGCACTTAAAAGCCCGCGTCTAACGCTTACGGACAGCCGCCTCCTATCCCATAACTGAAAGATGACTTGCGGATTGTAGATTGCCGCATGCGGAATGAAAAACGTTGATCCGAAATCCGCAATGGGGGTATCTGTGGGTGATGTAATCAAGGTGGACAGGACGCTGGACATCAAAGGTCAGGTTTGCCCCTATACCTTTGTCCGGTCCAAGCTCGCCATCGAAAAGATAAATATCGGAGAAGTGCTCGAGATCGTCGTTGACCATGAGCCTGCCTCGATCAATGTGCCGAAGAGCATGGAGAACGAGGGGCAGAAGGTCCTCAAAATAGAAAAGACCGGCGAAAAAGAGTGGCATATCTTTGTCAGGAAGGACAAGGAGAAAAAGAAATAGTAAATGCAAAATGTAAAATGCAAATTGCAAAGTTTGGGAAAGTTTAATTTTTCACTTTGCATTTTGCATTCGAACGGAGTTCGTGGTGGAATTTACCGAAGACCAGATAATGCGCTACAGCAGGCACATCCTGCTTCCCGAAGTGGGAGGTGAGGGCCAGGAGAAGATCCTTCAGGCGAAGGTGGTGCTCGTGGGAGCCGGAGGGCTCGGTTCGCCGGTTGGATACTATCTTGCGGCCGCGGGCGTGGGGACGATCGGCGTGATCGACAACGACCGGGTCGAGATGTCCAATCTCCAGCGCCAGATAGCGCATAACACAGGCCGCATCGGCGTGCTCAAGGCGGATTCCGCGAAGGAGACCTTTGAGACGCTGAACCACGATGTGAAGGTCGTCACGCACAAGGAGCGGCTGACGTCCGGCAATATCATGGACATCATCCGCGACTACGACATTGTCGTGGACGGCAGTGATAACTTTCCGACGCGGTATCTGGTGAACGACGCCTGCGTCATGCTCAAGAAAACGCTCGTGAGCGCCGCGGTATTCCGCTTCGAGGGACAGGTGATGACGATCGTGCCGGGCGAGGGCCCGTGTTACCGCTGCCTGTTCGAGATACCGCCGCCGCCCGGCATGGTGCCCTCGTGTCAGGAAGCGGGCATCCTCGGGGTGGTCACCGGCGTGATCGGGACCATACAGGCCACCGAGGTCATCAAAATGATACTCGGCATCGGTACGCCGCTCAAGGGAAAGCTCCTTCTCTGGAACGCGCTGGATATGAGCTTCCGCACGGTGAAGGTGCCCCGAAACCGCGAGTGCCCTGTCTGCGGGGAGAACCCGACGATAACAGAACTGATCGATTACGAGCAGTTCTGTTCGATGAGCCACTGAGGAACCGTAAGGCGTGAGGGGTGAGGTGTGAGGGGAAAGGCAGAATGGTTTTCCTGCCCCCTGTGATCCGTGATGCGAGACGAGGGCATCTCGGCAGATGCTGACGATAAAAAAAACCGATCTTCAAAAGATCTTTGACCACTGCGACCGCGAGTATCCGAGCGAGGCATGCGGCATCCTGGCGGGCAGGAGCGGCAACGTCGAAAAAGTATATACGATGACCAACGCGGAGCCGAGTCCGAGTTTCTACCTCATGGACCCGCAGGAACAGTTTCGGGTCATGAAGGAGATTCGGCAGGAGGGGATGGAGCTCGTCGGCATCTATCACTCGCATACGGAAAGCCGGGCGTACCCTTCAGGCACGGACGTGGGCCTGGCATATTACCCGGAGGCGGTGTACCTGATCGTAACGCTTATGGACAGAAAAAAGCCCGCGGTCAGGGCGTTCACCATTGTGGAGGGGACCATTGCCGAGGTCGAGTTGATCGTTAAGCCGGAGGAATAAGGCGGATGACGTATGTAAAAGGCCTGCGATGTGTTGAATGCGGCAGGGAGTACAAGATCGCGCCCATCTATGTCTGCGAGTTCTGTTTCGGCCCGCTTGAGGTCACGTACGATTACGACGCGATCAAAAGGGACATGACCCGGCAGAAGATCGAGTCGCGGCCGCACAACATGTGGAGGTACCGGGAACTCCTGCCTATTGACGGAGACCCGGTCACGGGCTTTGACACGGGGTATACGCCGCTCATGAATGCGCGGAACCTTGCGAAGGCATGGGGCGTCAAAGAGATCTATCTCAAGGACGACTCCGTGAACCACCCGACGCTCTCGTTCAAGGACCGGGTGGTCGCCGTTGCCATCACCAAGGCAAAGGAGTTCGGGTTCGATACGGCGGCCTGCGCGTCAACCGGCAACCTCGCGAATTCCGTGTC
>Ga0209342_10003974_pt1 | contig 15454 bp, 19 predicted proteins | sample RifCSP16_2_FD_184023 | JGI IMG/M metagenome (GOLD analysis project Ga0209342, IMG submission 184023) | Soil microbial communities from Rifle, Colorado - Rifle CSP2_sed 16_2 (SPAdes) (version 2) | ecosystem: Environmental > Terrestrial > Deep subsurface > Rock core/Sediment | place: Rifle... | reverse complement strand
GGAAAACCTGGTTCCCCACAAAACTGGGAGGTCTGGATGTCTACTCTATTACCTCCATTAATAACTCGTTCTTCGCTGGCACAAGCTTCGGCTTGTTTACCGTAACAAATATTGACTCATTCTGGATCTCGGTTGGAGTCTCAGCAGCAATTTTCTCATACGCAGAGATCGATACGTGCTTTTTCGCAGCAGGCTCGCGTATCTATCGATCCACGAACCATGGCGAGAATTGGACTATCGTGAGCAACACTCTACCAAACACCTACGTGAACTCGTTGCTCGCTCGAGGTTCCAATCTCCTCGCCGGGACAAGCGGTGGGGGCATTTTCTTCACCACGGACAGTGGGCTTACCTGGGCCGAAGCAAACAATGATTTGCGGTTTACTGACGTTACTGCCCTTACTCTTCTTCCCACTGGCCTTTTTGCCGGGACGTGGGGAGGTGGGATTTTCCTGTCCAACGACGACGGCCTTAATTGGACTTCATGCAATAGTGGGTTCCCCTCCGATTCCAGAATTTTAGCTTTGTTGGCCGCTGGTGATACGCTTTACGCGGGGTCGTACTACGGCGGAGTATCGCGTTCAACGGATAATGGAAACACTTGGGTAACCATTGGGTTGTCCGACAAGTTTATCCTTTCTCTCAAATCGTTGGGAGGAAGAATCATTGCCGGCACCGAGGGCGAAGGAGTCTATGTTTCCTCTGATGGCGGAACGAACTGGATCCAACGAAACACTGGCCTAGGGTATTACTTTCCACGGTGCTTGGCTGTTGTCGGTGATACTCTTTATGCCGGAACGGCAAGCTTTATGGGAACGGGAGGTAACGGAGTTTTCCGAATAACAAACACTGATACGACCTGGACTGCCGCTGGTCTTGCCGGCAAACGAATTCTTTCCCTCGCCATCAGATATCCCAACATGTTCGCGGGAACTGATGGAAACGGAGTGTATCTGTCGACAGACGGCGGGGCCAATTGGAATCCCGTGAACACATACCTCGGCGGTTCGCACGTGTCCTCTTTGACCTTTGTTGACTCACTTGTCGTCGCAGGAACTGAAGTTGGCGTGTACCGCTCCGCAAATAACGGGCAAACCTGGAACCTTATTGGAACAGACTTACCGCAAATGCCTGTCAACTCCATGATAGCCATGGGAAACAAGCTATTCGCGGGTGCTTCATACTCCGCAGTTTGGTCCATTCCACTGTCCGAGGTGACCTCTGTGGCGCGCTTAAATGACGGAATTCCCGTTGAATTCGTTCTCGAACAAAATTATCCGAATCCATTCAACTCCCAGACGGCGATTCGATTCTCTCTTGCCAATCGGACATTTGTCAACCTTTCAGTCTTTAATGTTCTCGGTCAGGAAGTCGCAAGACTTCTTTCCAGACAATTCGATGCTGGCACGCACACAACAACCTTTGATGCCGCGGGCTTAACAAGCGGACTCTATCTTTACAGAATCAGCGCCGGCTCTTTTACTCAAACTCGTAAGTTGCTTTTGGTCAAATGATCCTTTTGCCATGGGAGTGCCGCAAAACACATATTGTCGCTGCTGTATAACCGGTCGCTCCCCCCGACTAGATCGGGGGCTGACCCCGCATAACAACATGCGGGGCAGGCTCTGCCCCGCGCTGGGTTTTTGGTAAGGAGAGAGTACAGTGAGGGTCCAATGCTAATCGATTCTGAGGTTTCATTAACCAACAGCAAAAACGTAACTGCAACCGCAGTTCAGAACGGTGCTCGCGGGCTAGCTCCCAACCGTTAGGTCGCTTGCCCCGCTTGACTTTCCATTCCAATGTGTATATATTGACCATATACGAATAATTCACATGCAACTTGCCGATCATATCATAGGATTCGAGTGGGACAAAACTAATCGAGACAAGATTTGGCTTAAACACAGAGTGGCGTGGTGGGAATGCGAGGAAGTGTTCTTTAACCTGCCGCTGTTCATTTTCCCAGATCCCAAACACTCTGACAATGAAACACGATTCTACACGCTCGGGAGAACGGGTGCTTCTAGGCACTTATTCGTGGTTTTCACAATACGCAAGGCTCGGATTCGCGTCATTTCAGCCCGAGATATGAGCAAAAAAGAAAGGAAGATCTATGCCAAAAAAACTCAAGAAGGTGCCTAAGTTTACCTCGGAACAAGAGGAGCGCGATTTCTGGGCTCGGCACGATTCGATTGACTACGTCGATTGGCCGAAAGCAAAGCTGTCTTTATTCCCAAACTTGAAGCCTTCCAGCAAAACCATTTCAATTCGACTACCTGAGTCTTTGCTGGAGAGCATCAAACTCCTGGCCAACAAGCACGATGTACCCTATCAATCTCTTTTGAAAATGCTCCTAGCAGAAAAGGTACAGGAGGCTCTTCAACACACCAAGCGAAAGGGGCAAGCGGCCTAACCGGTCGCTCCCCCCGACTAGATCGGGGGCTGACCCCGCATAACAACATGCGGGGCAGGCTCTGCCCCGCGCTGAGTTTTTAATAGAAACTGAGATTCGGAACGTGCAATGTTATTCGTGAGCAACACTTTCAGAAACGAAACGGAAAACTGGAACCCAACCTCTGTCCAAAACGGGCAGCGTAGGTTAGCTCCCAACCGTTAGCTGGCGGCTTTCAGAGGAGGATATTCATTGAGATACAAATCGCTCATTTACCTTTCGCTCTTCATTGTCCTGTTTCTCCTTGAGGCATGTGATAAGAACAATGTCTCAAACCCGGTTGCTCCACCCGATCCGTCCAACAGCATCTTTCCGCTGAGAGTCGGAAACCGGTGGACCGTACAAACAACAAACTATGATACAACTGGAGCGGTGGTCTATACCCAAGAGGACTCATTACGCATCTTGCGGGACACGACAATCCAAAATGAGCGATGGTATGTCGGATACGGCATTCTCACCAACCGGGCCGATGGCCTGTATGACTATCAACCAAGTTCCAGTTCACCAGCAAGCCTCAAATTCAAATACCCCGTGTCCGCACCATTATCCTACCTCTATCGTGGTGTTACGGTAAAGGTTCTTTCAACCACCGACACAGTGTCAGTTCAAGCAGGTACCTTTATCTGCCATCTGTACAGGACTGGGATTGATAGTGTGAGTTACTTCGACGACTATTACAGTCCAGGGGTAGGCTTGATCAAGCGCGAATCCTTTAATCCCCTAGCCGCTGGTGGGGTCTATAAGTACTTGGAGTACGAGCTCAAGGCGTACCAGCTCCAGTAGCCGCCAGCTAACCGGTCGCTCCCCCCGACTAGATCGGGGGCTGACCCCGCATAACAACATGCGGGGCAGGCTCTGCCCCGCGCTGAGTTTTTAGTAAGGAGAGAGTACATTAAGGGTTCAATGCTAGTCGTAATGAGGTTTTGTGGAGACAACAGAAAAAACGTATCTATCACCTCGGTCCAAGACGGGCGCCGCAGGTTAGCTCCCAACCGTTAGCGTGCCCGGGAAGGAACATTCGCGAATGAAACATGTCCTCTTTCTTCTGTTACTTTGCGCTCTTCCAATGATTGCCCAGGACCAAACTGTCCAAACCAATCGACTTGTGGTATATGGTGAAGGTGCTGTGGATTCTCCGGCCAACCGCGCTCAAACGTCGTTCACTGTTGTTGGTTTGGGATCTTCTATCCGAGACGCCATGGGCGCTGCTCGGGGCAAGTTGGCCGCCATCGCCAAGAAGCTGTTTTCTCTTGGCCTTACCGACAAGAATCTTCTCACCAGCAACTTTTACAGTGGAGACAACCCTCAAGGAAGAGCCTTCCTCTCCTCCAGTAAGGATTTTCGAACACAATTGGATGTACTAATCACCATCGATAGTTTGAATTGGATCGATGACGTGATAGTCGTTTTGGCTGGAAGTGAGGTTGAGCGGCTCTCCAATATTTCCTTTTCTCTGAAGAGCGATTCATTACTCAGAGTTGAAGCACGAGAACGCGCGGTTTCCAACGCGCTCGAGAAAGCACGAATCATGGCATCACAACTTGGCACCCAATTGGGAAGAGTCCTTTACCTCGAAGAGATCTTTGGTCTCCCTCGAGCACCAATTGGTCCCCCTGAAGCGCAATATCTCTCCATTCAACGCAATATGACAAGCACGGTTCGACTCGAGCAACAAGGGATTGCGTTCTATGGTGGTCAAAGATTCACCTCAAATTCCTTTGTCAAAGTGATCTTCGAAATCAGATGACCCGGGCACGCTAACCGGTCGCTCCCCCCGACTAGATCGGGGGCTGACCCCGCATAACAACATGCGGGGCAGGCTCTGCCCAGCGCCGAGTTTTTAGTAAGAAAGAGAGTACAGTAAGGGTTCAATGCTAATCGTAAAGAGGTTTTGTGGAGACAACACAACAAACGTATCTATCACCTCGGTCCAAAACGGGCGCCGCAGGTTAGCTCCCAACCGTTATACGGGGGCACTCTGTCTTATTGCGTTTTGCAGCAAGCTAGGTAAGCTGGCGGGGGCAATGGAATCTTGAGCGGCTATCGCTGTAACATCTGAATGGACTTGCGAATTGCTTGTTCGTCCACTAATCGATCGGTCACGTATTTGTGCAGAATACTTGAGATCAATGTCTGATACGGAAGTCCCTCTTCTTGGGATCGCCGTTTCAACTCTTCCAAGACGTTCTCGGCAATGCGGATATTGATCGTCCGGCTCTTACGGACTCGCTCAATGAGCGATTCGATTTTTCTCCGTTTTTTGGCTGAGACCGGGCGGTAGGAACTCGCGGTTCGCTCGATCTGCCGCTCAAATGAATCAAGTTTGGTAGTCATGATTTCTTCCTTCCATAGATCCGATGAAACTTGCGACTCGGGAATACAGTCTTGAGAACGATGTTGTCGTTCTCATCTACAACAAATGGGACAACATACGTGTATGACTTTATTCTTAGGACAAATATCATCTGACTGGGACGTGTGGGATTTTCGAGGATAGCCGTGTACTGCTTATCCAAAATCATCTGTGCAACATTCTCAAAGGATATTCCACGAGAGGCTTTCAGCTTGGCGTTCTTTGCCTCGTCCCAGAAAATGTCCATGCACGAATATATGACAATCAGTATACATTGTCAAGTACGAAATCGGCGCACGGCGGGTGCTCTCGTTGCTGCAAAACGCTCTCGCGATAGTGTGCCCCTGTATAACCGGTCGCTCCCCCCGACTAGATCGGGGGCTGACCCCGCATAACAACATGCGGGGCAGGCTCTGCCCCGCGCTGGTTTTTAGTAAGGAGAGAGTACATTGAGGGTTCAATGCTTTGAATAAGAAATTTTCCCATGCTATCGTTTTTCTGATGATCCTCGCTGTCAATTGTTCGGGCCAACTGAAGAGGGATTTGCAGCTCTCTTTGGGATTGGGATTTCCAAAAGGAATCATTGTTTCGGCAAAGTATTTCCCAGTCGATGACTTTGCAGTTGAAATTCATGGTGGTGCTATCCCAAATTTGATGAACTTCGGCTTTGGTTTTCACTACTATCTTTCATCCTATGATTCGCCAAATACCTTTGTTTCCGCTCAGATGACTCTCATGGAGGCTTGGAAGGGCGACGTCGCTAATCGTAATGACGTTGAGGCAAAGGGTTTTTCAATATCCCTAATCGATGTCGGACTTGGATGGCAGAATGATTCCGCGACCAGAAGATTCTATGTTCTCTTTGGCCCTGCAGTTGCTTTTATTCAAGAACGGAGTCGTCATCCCGTGTATGGCACACTGTATAAGGACGACGGGATATTCACTCCATTCCTCGATGCCGGGATCTATTTGCCAAAGCTCAATTAGGCGGCAACCTAACCGGTCGCTAAACCTGACCCCGCATAACAACATGCGGGGCAGAGCCTGCCCCGCGCTGAGTTTTTTGTAAGGAGAGAGTGCAGGTAAGGGTTCAATGCTAGTCGTAAAACAGGTTCTTGGAGACATCATAAGAAACGTAAACGCAACCGCAGTCCACAACGGGCGCCGCAGGTTAGCTCCCAACCGTTAGGGTGCGCCGTGCCATTACTTCAATAACTTGGAGGGAACATGAAAAAGATCAGTCTCATCGTCGTCATGTTGGCTATTGTAGGACTTCACCAACTTGCTCAAGCTCAGATGGGTGTTGCCGTCAGCGGAGGCACCGGGCTCTCTTCAATTCCGGAGCGATTCGGTAACTCGCACGTGTCGTTTCTGTCCTCCTACTCTTTGACATCCAGTTTGGACGTTGGTGTTTCCATCGGATTCCAGCATTTTGTGCCCGAACGAACTAGTAATCAGTACACGAATGTGATTCCTTTAACTCTGGAGGGTCGCTACAAGCTCGAATCTGAAGGTGTCCGACCCTATGCTCAGTTGGAACTCGGTGTGGCACAAGTAGACCGAAGATATAAAGAGCACACCCTCTATCCCATTGACTTCTATGAGTTCATGCCCGACGCAAACTACTCACGCAGACACAAACAGTGGTACCCCATGATCTCTATGGGTCTTGGAGCGTTCATACCCCTTTCGAACCAGTTCTCTCTTGACTTTGGATTGAGACTTGGAATGATTACAGGAGGCGGTGCGACCCATCAGACACTCATTTATGGCAGAGTTCCCCAGACTATCTCCGGCATACAACAAAATGCGGATTCCTGGAACTATTTGAGACTTGTCATTGGCATCAGAGCAGACCTCTAATCCAAGTTGCACGCCGCACCCTAACCGGTCGCTCCCCCCGACTAGATCGGGGGCTGACCCCGCATAACAACACGCGGGGCAGGCTCTGCCCCGCGCCGAGTTTTCAGTAAGGAGAGAGTACAGTCAGGGTTCAATGCTGGTCGTAAGACAGGTTCTTGGAGACAACACAAAAAACGTAACCTAAACCGCAGTCCACGACGGGCGCCGCAGGTTAACTCCCAACCGTTATACAGTGGCATCATTATTTTAATGCGTTTTGCCGCAAGTTATTCGCCACCCAGCCTCAACGTGAGTTGAGCGAGGTTACCATGAAAAACATCCTTGAGACATTTGTTCGGATTGCTCTCTTCATTCTCATCATAATTCTCTGGTCGTGGGTGCTCTCTCAACAGTTTTCAAACATCGTGGATATATCAATCATCCTTGGAGGAATCTTATTGGTCTTTCCAATCTCGTGGCTTGGGAGAAAAATTCTTGACAAGAATCCAACACCGAGTCGTGCCACCCGGACATGCGGGGCGGGCTCTGCCCCGCACTTCTTTTTCAGTAAGGTGTAAGTACAGTCAGGGTTCAATGCGAGCTGTAACGAGGTTTTGTGGAAACAACAGTAAAAACGTATTTATCACCGCGGTCCAAAACGGGCGCCGCAGGTTAGCTCCCAACCGTTAGGTGGGCAGGCGGCTAGGCGGCGTGTTCGAGCTGTTTCTGTGCATCGTAGAGGTCGCAGTTGGTTTGAAGATTCATCCAGTATTGAGAACTCGTCTTGAGGACCCGGGAGAGCAAAATGGCGGTCTCAGCCGTCATATCGCGTTTTCCGTTGATGAGCGTGTTCACCCTTTGAATGGGAACGCCCATACGGCGGGCCAATTCAAGCTGCGTCATGCCCTGCGGCTTGAGATAGAGTTCCAAGAGGATTTCCCCGGGATGGGTTGGTCGTCGGTTCTTTGGAATCATAACTGTACTCCTTAGTGATAATCTGTTATTTCAACGTCCCGGGCATTTCCGTCGGACCATCGGAAAATAATGCGAAACTGGTCGTTAATTCGAATTGAATGGAATCCTGACAGCTTCCCTTTCAGTGCCTCAAGTCGATTGCCAGGCGGAAACTTGAGATCCTGTAACGTGCTAGCACCATCCAAAGCGTCGAGTCGAATGACTGTGGCTTTCCAGATTGATCGTGGAATACAGCGCGCAGCCTTGGTGTCGTTCCCGTGAAAGAGATCTTCTGTCCCTTTATCACCGAAATTGAGGATCATGACACAAACTACTACTTTAACGGCAAATGTGCAAGTTAGGTTCCACGCCGTCTGCCCGCCTAACCGGTCGCTAAGCCTGTTTCACGTCTAGCAACCAACAAATATATGTTGACCCAGCCAATCCAATATTGTATGTTTCTCTACCATAGTAACCCTTGCTGTGTTTGTTTGTAGATTTGTGAATGACATTCAAATATACACATCGCACACGAGGCTTACGTGCTTAACATAAGGTCTGCCCACCACAAAACACGGTGGGTAGACCGGCAGGCAGGGGCGCCGCAGGTTACTTGTCCCCCGAAGCCGCTTCACAGGCGCAGGGGGAGCTCCCAACCGTTAGGCAGCCGGGCGCGAGAATGGTACAATACTAGGGAAGATCAGAAGAGACGGAGGTAGTCTTGTGCGCCATGGAGGATGCGATGCACATAGATAGTCTCTTGTTCGATGGTATAGAAGATCAGATAGTTGTCGACAACGAGATACCGGTATCCGAGGCGGGCTAAATCCTCTTCCTTTGGGATTCGACCTAGATGGGGGTGCTTGGCAAGATGAGCAAGGTTCTTTTCAATCTTAGAGGCGACGACTTCCGCAGCAGCTGGCCGGTCCGCAGCGACGTAGGTGACGATCTCGATGAGATCATCCTCTGCGACCCGGAGAAGCCGAACATCATACTCAAGCCGACTCACGGATGCGCTTCCGAAGGTCTTTCATCACCTGACCCAATGAGCGTCCCTTGTCGCCTGCAGCCCGCTGTGCCTGAGCGACAGCGAGTTTGTTGACAAGATCGAGTTTGAGTTGAAGTTTACTATAATGTGCCATCGACATAACGACCATGTCCCCTTCACCGTTGCGGGTGATGAAGATAGGCGCATCCGACTTATGGGCAAGATCGGAGATCTCGTTGGCTTTGTTGCGCAGGTCAGAAATGGGTTTGATCACCGGCATCGCATCCTCCAATTTGAACAATAGCAATATATTATCATTTACATGATAATGTCAAGCTGCGGGGCCCGGCTGCCTAATCAGTCGCTTAACCTGACCCCGCATGAAGATACCGAACGACAGATTTAGCGGGCATTGGCTCGACGACGCAGTTTGGTCATCATTTGCCTGTGCGTAATACCCCTCTTCCCTGCAGCCGATTGAGCTTGAGCAACACCGAGTTTTTCAAACAAGTCAACTTGAGCTTTCAACCGTTCATAGTGATCGATACTCATAACAACGAGATCACCTTCCCCGTTGGTTGTCAGATATACCGGTTCATCCTGGTCGTGGCACACCGGTCGCTCAACCTGACGGTGCCCCGCCCTGAGTTTTTTGAATTTGAGGAAGGTAAATTAGAGGTCAATGCTAGTCGATTCTGAGGTTTCATTAACTAATTCAAAAACCGTAGCCCTCACCGCAGTGCAAAACACCTGCCTGCCGGCAGTGTAGTTCTTCAGCATTTCGGTAACACGAATTGTACATTTTGGACACAAAACCTGGCGTGAACCGGAACTACACATTGCAGCGATCGTCTATACACGGTAATCTCATTCAAGATGATGCACATTTGTAAGATCTGCGGGAACCGCAAAGATAATAGGATCTTCTCTGCCCGCGAGCACATGTTGGGGCTACAAGACGTGTTTGAGTATCTTGAATGTGACAGGTGCGGCTGCTTTCAACTCCTAGATCCGCCCACCAATTGGTCGAGGTACTACCCCGCTGACTACTATTCGTTTCAAATGAATCCTGATCGACCGATCAAGCGTTTACTGAAACGCTGGCGGGCCAAGCATGCTTTGGGGCGCTCCTCCCTGGCCGGCGCTGTCTTGGTACGTCTGTGGGGACCCCCGCCATTTACTCGGTGGATTGCTCCAGCAAACCTACGGGGGCATGACTCTATTCTTGACGTAGGAAGCGGAGTGGGGCAGGTAATTTTAGATATGAACGATGCGGGCTTCTCAAACCTCACGGGTATCGACCTTTTCATCCCGGCTGACCTACTGCTTGGGTCTGGCGTACGTGTGCTGAAGCGCTCTATTTATGAACTGGAAGGACTGTTCGACTTTGTGATGATAAACCATTCGTTCGAGCACATGGACGATCCCCGCTCGACGCTTTTGCATATTGCCCGACTTCTTCGCCCTGGTCATATCCTCTTGATCAGTCTCCCGCTGGCCGGAAAATATGCATGGCGTAAGTACGAGTCTTATTGGGCTCAGCTCGATGCTCCACGTCATCTCTTTCTTCATACAGAGGAAACTATCCGTTTGCTGGCGCGGGAGACAGGTTTCACAGTTCGTGAAGTCCACTATGACTCCACCGCCTTTCAATTCTGGGGAAGCGAACAATACCGCAGGCAAATTCCACTTCACGATCAACGATCGTACCTAGTACACCCTAGACGCAGCGTATTTACGAAGGACCAAATTTCTGGATTCGAGCGAAAAGCCAATGAGTTGAACCAACAGAGAGATGGTGACCAAGCATCCTTCTATCTTGTGCGCCAATAATATCCAAACCGGCAATTGCCCCGTAAGGAGAGAGTACGGTCATTGAGCATGTTCACTATGCATTCGACTTGCCTCCGCCCTAATACTTCTGGTCATGGCAAATCAAGCATTGCTATGTTCAAGATGCATTCGAGGATTTAACAACAAGCGTTCCCGATACTGCCAATCCGCGCAAAATGACCAGAGTCTCATACGTATTTTGGAATAACAACGAGCAGCGCCTGCGCGCTCCCTGGCGTTTGATTCTGTTTCTCTTGCTCGTTTCGGCCATTGCCAACCCTTTGATCCTGCTTCTCGATGCAACAGACAACAGATTTCTGGAAACGACTTTTGAGAATGTTTTCGTAGCACTGGGATTCGTGTTAGCGCTTGCCGTGAGCGCCCGCTTTTTCGAGCACCATCCTTTGAAACAATATGGTCTCTCACTTCAACGATTGTGGTTTGGAGAACTCGGCATCGGGTTTGCACTAGGGGGGGCCATAATGGCCCTTGTCCTTACTCCGCAATATTTCGCGGGGTGGATTCTTGTGGAAGACACCCTTCAAACCACCATACCCGCTACTCCTTTCGTGTTGGCTTTCGCCGGCCAGATCCTGCGATATTTTGGTGGAAGCTTCTTTGAGGAACTATTTTCCCGAAGTTATCTTCTTCGATTGACAGCCGAAACGATTCGAGGATCACGAATACAGCGCGAAGGCGCAGTACTTATTGCCGCCGCCGCGACAGCTTTCTTGTTCGGGCTTCTTCATATGTTCAATCCGGGGGCATCGTTGGTATCTGTTGTCAATCTTACAATGCTGGGATTGCTTTTTGCCTTGCCAATGATAGTAACGGGACGCTTGGCACTTTCAATCGGACTCCATATGGGGTGGAATGTTTTTCAGAGCATGGTATGTGGATTACACAACAGCGGAATACCAAGCAACACTTCTCTTTTGGTCATTCAGCTTGCCGGCCCAACTATTTGGACGGGTGGCTCTTTTGGTCCCGAAGGTGGCCTGGTTGCTTTTCTTGTTATTCTCATTGCTTTCATCTTTGTTGCCGCATGGCTTCAAATCGGTAATCACACTCTACGAACAGATGGTTCATTGGCTGACCCACCTACGCGGGAAAGCTCTGTTTTCCATCAATAAAATTCTGGGGACGAGGAGATCTTATGAACACTCTTCAGGTTGTTATCTTAAACGATTGCCGTGATTGCGTACGGCATTCCCGCGCACACACAGGAAACGAACAACGGTTTGGGCCCGCCACGCCTTTTTGGCGGGATCGGCCTCCAGCCGAAATCCCCAAGGGTCAAGCTCCAACTCCATGTAGAAAAACCACTCGGTGTTCTGGAAGGAGGAGGAAGATGTTCATCACGCGTTCTTTTGGGGTCCCGAGGAGCCCCTCGGAACGAGCTCGATGAGCGCCACGACGTGCAATTCCTTGAGCCGGATTCCTTCCAGGCACATTGCCTCTCCCCCCTGATTTCGAACCCCCAGATGTGATCGCTAACAAGTCGTTGCGAAAACAAGCAGCATCAGCGGTTATTCATCATCCATTCGTCCCAGATGGATTGCCAACATTCAAAGAAAGAGTTACCTTTTAACAGGTAGGACAAACTCCCAACCCGGGAGTATCTGAAGCTTTTGGGGAGTGCAAGAGCTTGTCGTGTTGCCGTGTGGATACGGAATGTGTCGTGTGAAGGCTTGCACTTGGTAAAAGGTGTACCGTGTCAAACACTTTTTTAATGTGACTCCAAGGAGCGGTACGTCCCATCGCTCATTGTCGTAGCGACCGCTTCGCCATATCGAGGGTATCCCTCTTAACCTCTGGGGAGAACGAAAACTCATATGCTGCGATATTCTATCTTAATCATCCTTTTGCCTGCTTGTACCTTGGGCCGTCTCGGCGATGAGAATTGCACGACAACAAAGAGGGGCAACTTTCCGGCTCTAACAACTCCGGACTCTGTGCAGTGGAGTATTGTGGATTTCCGGGAAATCAGCAATTACTGTCTGCGGGAAAAGTTTGTGTATAGTGGATCATATAAGGAGTATCATTTGATCTACTGGTACTACGACGACCCCCAATATTCCTCTGTCGAACATAGTTTTGCAGTGCTCAAAGGGACTTTTTCGCCATCGAGGGCATTTGAATACGCTGGTCGGGGCGGCGTGTTGATGAAAGAAAGTGGCCAAAGAGTGTTCAAATGACCGGTGAGCCTCGTCCTCCTCAGAATAAACGCGAACTACCGATTGTCAGTGAAAGGAGTTATCTTCTTGCAAGAAGGCAGCAATGAATGCTTCACTGCCTCCTTCTCGAACACGAAGTGAATATTCTAAAGGCACGATGAATCGTCGACGGTTTCCTTTTTGGGTGATTCTGGCCGGAGTTGCTGCCGTGGCGATCTACCTTGCAACAGCAACCGGATTCCTGAAAGTGAACACCCTGACCCTGGCGCTGGTGTTCGCGATTGGTCCTCTTGCCATTATCGGCATGCTCAGCGTCTCGGATCGGCTATCACCCAATCGCGGTTCTCTTGCCGTGAGGGCCGGTTTGATATTCCTCATTATTGCCTTCGCCTTCTTCACCATGATGTTGGCTGTCCAACAAACAATCTTCATTCAGTTTCAGCAGTTTCAATCAGACGCACCCAATGAAGAGACAGTACAAACACTCAAATACGTCTTCAAGGGAGTCAATCTTGTACAACTTGGAATGGACGTAGGTTTTGATGTTTTCTATTGTTTCGGGATGATTCTGTTCGCTGCTGCCATGATTCCGCATCCCGACTTCGGGCGTTTTCTGGGTATATTCGGAATAATTTCCGCGGCAGGACTCCTTATCCTGAACATTGCTGCATTTCCCTTCATCCCTGCGGACAGCGGCCTTGTCGACCTTGGTCCTCTCACAGGAGTTTGGTGGCTTCTGGTTATTGGTCAAATGCTCCGATTGAGAAGACGCGAGAAGAAAAGTGTGGCTACACAATGAAGACAATCGGACTTCTGGGAGGAATGAGTTGGGAATCGACGATCCCGTATTATCGGATCATCAACGAAGTGGTCAAAGCGCGGTTGGGCGGGCTCCATTCCGCCAAAATCGTACTTCACAGCGTCGACTTTTACGAGATTGAACAGTTGCAGCATGAGACCCAGTGGGAAGAAGCGGGAAAGGTGTTGGCGGAAGCGGCCGCATCATTGGAACGTGCCGGAGCGGAACTTGTTGTCCTTTGCACGAACACCATGCACAAAGTAGCTCCGGCAATCGAGCGTGCTCTTTCTATCCCTTTCCTCCATATTGCCGACCCCACCGCCGAAGCAATCAAGAAGGCGGGAATCTCCACTGTCGGATTGTTGGGAACAAAATTCACGATGGAAGAAGATTTCTATGTCGAGCGTCTTCGAAAGAAACACGGACTTCATGTCCTTGTACCGGATGAGTCCGATCGACAGACAATTCACGGCGTGATATACGATGAGCTGTGTCTCGGTCAAATCGTAGACAGTTCGCGCAAAGAGTATTATCGGATCATTAGTCGACTTACATCACAGGGAGCACACGGCATCATACTGGGCTGCACCGAGATTTCTCTGCTTGTTAATCCAGGACACGTCGCGGTACCCACCTTCGATACGACAAGTCTCCATGCCGAATATGCCGCGTTTCATGCCCTCGGCGGCGCCTGATCCGACAATAATTCCCCTTCTCCTTAAGTCCATTCGTCCCCGTGTCCGGCATAACTGTACTGCACCGATTTGTTTGTCGTGTTCCCGTTTTGAGAAAATCACAGATTTCCCTACATTTTCAGTACGCAAATCGTCATGACAGTCTCTTTACGAATCGTGTGTCTTCTTGGCATGGTTCTCGCCGGTTGTGTGAGAACAGATTCGCCTTCTCCGTATGGCGCAATTCCCACCGCGCGTCAGCTCCGTTGGCATCAAATGAAGTATTACGCATTCATTCACTTCGGACCCAATACCTTTACGGACAAGGAGTGGGGGTACGGCGATGAACCTGAAGCCGTTTTCAATCCTTCGCAACTCGATTGCCGTCAGTGGGCCAGGACTGCAAAAGAAGCCGGCATGGAGGGTATCGTGATTACCGCGAAACATCATGACGGATTTTGTCTCTGGCCCTCGCAGTACACCGAACATTCCGTGAAGAACTCCCGCTGGAAAAATGGCAAGGGTGACGTCATCCAAGAACTGCGCGATGCGTGCGACGAATACGGATTGAAATTAGGTGTGTATCTTTCTCCCTGGGACCGCAATCATGCCGCCTATGGGACCCCTGCATATCTCGATTACTATCGCAATCAGCTGCGCGAATTGCTCACCACGTACGGTGAGATTTTTGAAGTATGGTTCGACGGCGCGAATGGGGGTGATGGATATTACGGCGGAATGCGCGAGACCCGGCGAATCGATAATACGACCTACTACGACTGGGAGAATACATGGAGCATTGTCAGAGCGCTTCAGTCCGACGCGTGTATGTTCAGTGACGGCGGACCCGATATCCGCTGGATCGGCAATGAGCGCGGATATGCTGGAGAAACAAATTGGTCCACGGTGAAAAGGGGAATTCTCTTTCCCGGCGTCGGTGACGTCAATGACCAGCTCCAGACCGGCCACGAAGGCGGCGACCTGTGGATTCCTGCCGAAGTCAATACTTCTCTTCGCCCGGGATGGTTCTATCATCAGTCTGAAGACGACAAGGTAAAGCCGCTGAGCCAGTTGATCGACAACTGGTATCATTCGGTGGGGATGAACGGCAATTTCATTCTGAATCTTCCCCCCGACAAGCGCGGCCTGATCCATGAAAACGATGTCCAGCGCCTCAGGGAACTGAAGCAATATTTGGATGAGGCTTTTTCAGTAAACCTGACGGGAGGAGCAGCGGTGACGGCCTCCAATATACGCGGCAACGCGGGCATCTTCGACGCTTCGAAAACCGTCGATCAGAATCCTGAGACGTACTGGGCCGCCGATGACTCTGTCACCCACGCATCACTCACGTTCGATTTCGGCGGCCCAGTACGTCT
>Ga0209342_10003972_pt1 | contig 15457 bp, 12 predicted proteins | sample RifCSP16_2_FD_184023 | JGI IMG/M metagenome (GOLD analysis project Ga0209342, IMG submission 184023) | Soil microbial communities from Rifle, Colorado - Rifle CSP2_sed 16_2 (SPAdes) (version 2) | ecosystem: Environmental > Terrestrial > Deep subsurface > Rock core/Sediment | place: Rifle... | reverse complement strand
CAACAGGAACAAAGGTTGATGGCGGTTGTCTGAAAAGGTTATAGCCAAATTGCTTAATCTCTGTAGATATAAAAAGCGGGCTTTTTATTCCTAAAATTTTAAATGCACTGGATATTATATCGGGGGTCCCTATCAAAAATCCTCCGCCAATCTCCAATTTTACCGGAACTGCAATTTTATCAGATGGTATATTTTGTGAGGTGTAGGAAAAATTAATCCCTTCATATTTTTTCAGGGCATCAAATTGTATATCGGTAATTTCTATTCTTTCCGACAAGTATTGCTCAAAGGCTGACTGTTTTTCTACATAAGGACTTACTGGCGGCTGGGGTGGCAATGTCTGAGGAGTGGTTGGCGGAGATATCTGTTGTATGCCCTGCTGCTGCCCCTGCATAAATACTTGCGGGGTAGCACCTTGCGGTGCCTGGCTTGTTAGTATCGGAGCCGTTTGAATCTGTTGTGAAAAGGCAATGTCAGAAAAAACAAATTGGGTAAAAATTATAATTGATATGAAGAAACGCAGGTATTTATTTTTAATCATATAAAACTTATCTCCTTAAAAGTTTATTATCGTAGTTGCAAATAAATTTGAGTGTACTGCAAAAACCCTTTTTTCTCACTTCCGTTAATTTTTCTTTTGCTCTATAAGGGTTGTAGGATTTCAATGGCAAAATCTCCACCCCCAAAAAAATCGGTAGTGTCCCTTAATTTTTGCATGATATATCCTAAATTATGCGTGAATTTTATAAAGCCTTTGTAGTGCGAGGCTTTAGCCTCGCTGAAAGCGAAACTAAAGTTTCGCACTACATCAGACTGTGTGAAAAGTGATTTTAAAAAGCAATTATAAGTATATCATATTCACACTTATTATTTTTTTAACCTGCGGATTTCTGTATATAAAAAATTATAAAATTGCCCTTTGACATAAGTTCCGTTAAAATAAAAAAATCATGGAAAAACTGTCTGTAACTATAATTACTTATAATGAAGAGGGAAATATAAGAGATTGTCTGCAGAGCGTTAAGTGGGCTGATGAGATTGTGGTGGTGGATTCCTTCAGCACTGATAAGACTGTGGAGATTTGCAGGGAATACACGGATAAGGTTTATCAAAATAGATGGTGCGGTTTTGTGGAACAGAAAAAATTTGCACTTAGCAAGGCTTCACATAACTGGATATTGAGTATAGATGCGGATGAGAGGGTTTCAGATGAGTTGAAGGAAGAGATAATAGCGAGACTAAAGTCCCGCACTACTCACTATAATATAGATGGATATTATATGCCGAGGAGGGCATTTTATGTAAACCGATGGATACTCCATTGTGGATGGTATCCTGATTACAAAATAAGATTATTCAAAAAGGATAAAGGTAGATGGGAGGGGACAGGTGGGACAGCTATCCATGAATCAGTGAGGATAGATGGGAGGAGCGGATATTTAAAAGGGGACATTCTGCACTATTCTTTCAGAGATATATCATCCCATCTTAAGACCATTAATAGTTATACATCCATCTCTGCGGGGGAAAAATTTAAAAAGGGTGAGAGGGCGGGTATTTTATCAATGCTCTTAAGACCCCCCCTTAATTTTTTAAAGATGTATATTTTAAAAAGGGGATTTCTGGATGGCATACCCGGGTTTATAGTATCCGTTCTATCTTCCTTTCATGTATTTGTAAAGTATGCAAAGATGTGGGAATTAAAAAGGAATGAACAAAAGAAAAAATAAAAAGTCGTTCAAAAAAGTCATTTTCCAGTATCTACTAATTTAATCACTCTCAGAAATTCATCATTCTCTTCTCTTGTGCCTACAGTAACTCTCAGAAAATCTTTTAAATAAATATCATCACCAAAATTTCTTACAAGAATGCCATTAGACAATAATCTATCAAAAACCTCCTTGCTGTCTTTTGCTGTTTTAAAAAGGATGAAATTCGTTTCTGATGGAAACGGTGTGATATTTGGTATCTGTTTAAGACATGTCATAAGTCTTTTTCTCTCTGAAATAATGGCGTCTATCTGCCGCTGAATTTCAAATCTGTTCTCTAAAATTATACCTGCTATCTCCTGCGAAATTGTATTTGAGTTATAAGGAAGTCTGACCTTGTTTAACTCCCTGCAAATCTCTCTGTCTGCCATCAGGTAACCAACCCTCAATCCTGCCATCCCTATTTTAGAAAGGGTTCGCAATATGATTAAATTTTTCCTGCCCTCCCATCCTCCCCCTTCTAAGGTGGGAGATTTCGGGGGGGGTAAAAATGTTTTTCTTGAAAAATCGTAATATGCCTCATCTATTACCACGATGCACTCCGACATTTCCAGTATCTTTAAAATCCCTTCCTTTGAAAAACAGTTTCCCGTAGGGTTATTTGGATAACTTATGAATATAACCTTTGGTTTAACTCTCTCTATTGCAGATAAAAATTTATCCAGCGGGATTTCCCAGTTTTCGTCCAAAGGAACACCTTCTGGCACAAGAGACAAAGACCTTGCAATAATCCCATACATGGAAAATGTAGGGACAGGAAAGAGAACCCTGTCACCACACTCTCCAAATGCAGTCAGAATCAACTGTATAAGCTCATCGGAACCGTTACCTATTATTATATTATCCGATGAGATACCAACCTGTGAGGAAATAATATTTTTAAGTCTTGATGCAAAAGAATCGGGATAGCGATTTATCTTTATCTTTTCCATCCCTTTAACAATCTCTTTCATCAGGGATTCAGGGAGAGGGTAAGGATTCTCCATAGCATCAAGTTTAATTCGGCAGGGGATATTTTCTACCTGATATGGTTTGAGTTCCCGAACTGTTTTTTTAACAAGATTTTCAATCATTAGTCAATTGATACTGAAAAATGACCTTTTTCTCACTTCCGTTAATTTTTCTTTTGCTCTATTTATTTTAAATTATTACATTATGGAACAAAAGAAAATTTAAAAAGTCGTTCAAAAAAGTCATTTTTCAGTGCGAATCAGTTATTGGTCATTTAAGGCGTATCTCTACAGCCTTTGCATGGGCTGTTAAGCCTTCCACATCTGCTATATCTTTTACAATAGGTGCAATATCTCTGAAGTTCTTTTCCGGGAAGGAAATAAGACTTGAACGTTTTATAAAATCATAGACTCCCAGGGGAGAGGAAAATCTTGCTGTCCCGCCTGTGGGCAGCACATGATTAGGTCCTGCCGCATAATCACCTACTGCCTCAGGTGTATAATTGCCAAGAAATATAGCACCTGCATTTTTGACCTTTTCAAGTAAAGTCCCCGGGTTTTCTACCATTAATTCCAAATGTTCAGGGGCAATCCTGTTTGCTATACCTATGCCCTCTTCAATGTCCCTTACTACAAAACAAAAACAATTCTTCTGCAAACATTTATCTATAATCTCAGAGCGGTCAAGAGATTTTTTCTGAGCTTCAAGTTCTTCTGTCACTTTTACAGCTAACTCCGGAGAATCAGTTATCATGAGAGGATATGCCGACTCATCATGCTCTGCCTGTGAAAGGAGGTCTGCGGCAATAAAATCAGCCCTTGCATTTTTATCTGCTACAATGAGTATCTCGCTTGGACCTGCAACCATATCAATGTCAACATCCCCAAATACCATCCTCTTTGCCTCTGCCACATAAACATTGCCAGGGCCAACAATCTTATCCACACGCGGGATAGTCTCTGTCCCATAAGCCATAGCGGCTATTGCCTGTGCACCTCCGACACTGAATATTTCATCTACCCCCCCGATATCTGCTGCAATCAGCACATAGGGATTAAGTCTGCCGCCTGAGGGAGGAGTGCACATAATTACCTTTTCCACACCTGCAACCTTTGCAGGTATTACATTCATTAAGACAGAAGATGGATACGATGCCTTACCGCCAGGTGTATATACACCCACTATACTGAGCGGCTTTATAATCTGTCCAAGCAGGACCCCATCTTCTTCATAATTCCATGATTTTTCTATCTGGTGCAGGTGAAATTTTCTTATCCTCTCGGCAGCAATTTTCAAAGACCCTAACTCTTTCTTATTTAGAGATGCATAGGCATTTTCAATCTCCTCTTTTGAAACCCTGATATTTTCTGGTGATAAATAATAATTATCAAACTTCTTTGTAAATTTTACGACTGCTTCATCACCCTTTTCCTTTACCTGTTCTATTATATTTCTAACAGATGCCTCAACATCAGCCCTCTGCACACTGCCCCTGTTTACAATCCTGTCCAGAACCTCCTTAAATCCATCATCCCCTGTCTTTAATATTTTCATTTGATATCACCGCGAGACTAAATCGTGAAAACCTTTTTTGAGCGACTTCTTATTTTTTCTTTTATTCCTTAATGTAAAAATCTGACAAAGTAAAACAAAAGAAAAAATAACGGAAGCGAAAAAAACGGTTTTCACGATATAATACTTCTCAACTCTTCTATTATATAACTTACTCTTTCATACTTGGTCTTAAGACTCGCCCTATTTACTATCAACCTCGCTGTAACCTTCATAATCTCCTCCACCTCTACAAGCCCATTTTCTTTCAATGTCCTCCCTGTTGATACAAGGTCAACAATCCTCTCCGATAAACCTACAAGGGGGGCGAGTTCAATAGAGCCATAAAGTTTTATTATCTCTACCTGTATTCCTTTGCCCTTAAAATAATTCTCAGTTATTTTGGGGAATTTAGTTGCCACTCTTATATGCGTCCATTTAGAAGGGTCATCCCCTGCCCTTAATTCCTTTGGCTCTGCAAGTACCATCCGGCAAAACCCAAATTTAAAATCAAGTGGTTCATATAGGTCCCGCCCCTGCTCTGCCAGCACATCCCTGCCAGCCACCCCAATATCTGCCGCACCATACTCCACATAGGTAGGTATATCTGTATCCCGTATAACAAGAAACTTCACATTCTCCTCTGGAAGGGCAGCAAGGAGCTTCCTCGTATCTTCTACTATCACAGAGACATCTAATCCTATTGACTTGAAAATCTCTACTGACGGTTTAAAATTCCTTCCCTTTGGTATTGCTATAGTAATTTGATCCATAAAAACTCCATCATTAATTTACCCTTCTTATCTTCGCACCTAATGCCGATAGTTTTTTTTCAATTGTCTCGTATCCCCTATCAAGATGATAGACCCGATTTATCACTGTCTCACCCTCTGCTGCCAGACCTGCCAATATTAATGATGCACTTGCCCTTAAATCAGTTGCCATAAGTGGTGCGGCAGAGAGTTTTGTAACACCATTTATAACCGCTGTATTCCCTTCTACCTTTATATCTGCCCCCATTCTTCTAAGCTCTGCCACATGCATAAAGCGGTTTTCAAAAACGGTCTCTGTTATCATACTTATCCCATCCGATACTGACATAAGAGTCATGAACTGAGCCTGCATATCCGTGGGGAAACCCGGATATGGGGCGGTCTTAATATCAACGGATTTTGTCCTCCCATTTCCCTTTACCCTTATCCATCCCTCTCCGGTATCCACATATACACCTGCCTCTCTGAGTTTCATGGTGAGGGGTTCTATATGTTCGGGGATGCAATCTTTTATCTCTACATCACCTTCTGTAATTGCTGCTCCTACCATAAATGTCCCTGTCTCTATTCTATCAGGTATTACTGTATGCCCCCCCCCTTTTAATTCTGTCACCCCATCTATCTCTATAATATCAGCCCCAGCCCCCCTGATTGATGCACCCATAGAGTTTAAAACATTTGCGAGATTGACTACCTCTGGCTCTCTTGCAGCATTTTCTATAATAGTTTTTCCCTCTGCAAGAACTGCTGCCATCATAACATTTTCTGTCCCTGTTACAGTAACTATATCAAAATATATTCTGTTTCCTTTAAGCTTCTTCGCCTCTGCCACTACATAACCATGTTCAAGGGTTATTTTAGCCCCCAATGTCTCAAGTCCCTTCAAATGAAGATTTATTGGTCTGGCACCAATGGCACACCCGCCAGGCAGAGATACTTTTGCCTTTCCAAGTCTTGCCAGCAGCGGTCCAAGCACCAGAACCGATGCCCTCATTGTCCTGACAAGGTCATAAGAGGCTTCAGTATTATTTATATGCGATGCATCAACAATAATCTGCCCATCCCCATTCCTCTCTATTTTTACACCAACACCTTTTAATAATTGACATATAGTATCTACATCTTTTAAAAAAGGGACATTATTTATCCTGTTTTCTTTATTAGTCAGTATAGATGCCACGATAACAGGTAATGCAGCATTTTTTGCCCCGCTGATTCTTACAGTCCCGTTAAGCTTTGCACCACCTTCAATGATTATTTTTTCCATGCCATCACTACCCTTTCAATATCTGATAAATCTTTTATGACTTTTATATCAGAAAATTTACTTACTTCCAATATATGTCTCACATCATCTGCCTGTCCAAACCCTATTTCCATTGCAAGACAGCCTCCTTGTGCCCCATCTATAATTCTTCGTATAACTTCCAGTCCATCTTTTCCGCCGTCAAGTGCCAACCTCGGCTCCCAATCTTTTACTTCAGGCATAAGCCCTTTTATATCCTCTGTCGGTATATAGGGTGGATTTGATACAATAATATCAAAAAATCCCCCCTTACCCCCCTTTACTAAAGGGGGGAGGAGGGGATTAAAGGGGCTGTATAAATCACCTTTTAAGAAGGTAATTCTTTCTGCAGCGCCATGGGTTACGGCATTTTTCTTTGCAACTGATAATGAAGCATCAGATTTATCTACAGCAAAAATATGACAATCACGACATTCTACAGCAATACTAACTGCAATATTTCCACAACCCGTTCCAATATCAAGGATATTATTCCTCCTCACCTCAATCCTCTCCCCTATGGGGAGAGGGGGGGGTGAGGGGCGACTGATTACATCAAGGACTGCCTGCACCAGGATTTCCGTTTCCGGTCGCGGTATAAGGGTATCATGTGTAACCTTGAATTTGAGGGACCAGAATTCTTTTTCTCCTATAATATAACTTACAGGCTCATTTCTACCTCTCCGTTCAATAAGCTCCTCAAATCTTCTAATTTGTGAATTGTGAATTGTGAATTTTGAATTTTGATAGAGGTATGTGTGGTCTTTATGAAGGATAAAGCTGAGGAGTATTTCTGAGTCAAGGCATGCGGAGGAAATATTGCAATTCTTAAGATATTCTGTCGCCCAATTCAGAATATCTTTTATTGTGTTCATAAAGTTCCGATTTAAGTGCCTCAGTCTGACTGGCAATAATCAAACTGTCAATTATCTCCTGCAAATCACCTTTTATAACTGAATCGAGTTTATAAAGTGTTACTCCTATCCTATGGTCAGTTACCCTATTCTGAGGAAAATTATATGTCCTTATCTTTTCACTCCTGTCTCCGCTACCAACCTGATTCTTTCTCTCTTTTGCCCTTTCATCAAACTGTTCCTTTTCAAACTTGTTCTTCAGTCTTGCCCTCAGTATTTTAAACGCCTTCTCCTTGTTTTTGTGCTGTGATTTTTCATCCTGCATGGATACCACAATACCTGTGGGTATATGGGTTACCCTTACAGCAGAGTCTGTAGTGTTTACACTCTGCCCCCCATGCCCGCCTGCCCTGAAGACATCAACCCTTACATCTTTCGGGTCTATTACCACATCCACCTCTTCTGCCTCAGGTAATATCGCCACTGTCGCAGCAGATGTGTGTATCCGTCCTGAAGCCTCTGTTTCAGGAACACGTTGAACCCTGTGGATTCCGCTCTCAAATTTCAGTTTGCTGTAAACCCCTTTCCCCTCTATAACTGCAATTATCTCTTTAAAACCGCCTTTCCCTGTCATGTTACTGCTCATAACCTCTACTCTCCAGCCCTGTCTCTGTGCATATGCGGAATACATCCTGAAGAGGTTGGCGGCAAAGAGTGATGCCTCTTCACCTCCGGTCCCTGCCCTTATTTCAAGTATGATATTCTTTTCGTCATTCGGGTCTTTGGGTAAAAGGAGTATTTTTAAATCCTGCTCTAATCTATTTCTTTTAAATTCCAGTTCAGATAATTCATGTGCTGCAAGCTCTCTTAATTCCCTATCCACCTCTTCTTTCAACAAAGTGGTACTACTCTGGATTTCCCTTACTATTTTTTTATATTCCTGATAGGTGCTCACTATATCAGTCAATTCTGCGCGTTCTTTAATCAAACTCAGAAATTCCTGCTGCCTTGCAATAATCTCGGGGCGGCTTATCAATTCCGTAAGCTTATTGTATCTCTCAACTATTGAATCTATTTTTTCAAACATACAAATTTACTAACAACAAACAACTACCTATGGTTGTAAGTTGTTGGTTGTTGGTTGTTGGTTGTAATTTATGCAGTTGTTTCGGCAGTCACAGGAGCTTCAGCCTTCTTAGTCCTTTTATACTTCTTCTGAAACTTCTCCACCCTTCCTGCGGTATCAAGAAATCTCTGTTTGCCGGTAAAATATGGATGACAGTTGGAACATATCTCCACTGTCATATCGCCTACTGTTGTTCTGGTCTTATAGACCGCACCACATGCACAGGTTATAGTGGCATCTACATATTTTGGATGAATTCCCTCTTTCATTTTTTTACCTCCCCTAAAATAAAGCAATGAGCAATGAGCAATGAGTTTTTTTACTCATTGCTCAGCACTCATCACTCATTGCTGTTTTTTATGCATTCATTGCCTCTAAAAATTTCTTATTGTTTTTTGTTTCTCTCATCTTTTCAAGAAGTAATTCCATGCTCTCCACAGGACCAAGCGGATGTAAAACCTTTCTTAGTATCCAGACCCTGTTCAACTCTTCCTTTGATAACAAAAGTTCCTCTTTCCTCGTCCCGGATGCATGTATATCAATAGCAGGGAATATCCTTTTATCTACAAGTCTTCTATCAAGATGAACTTCCATATTTCCTGTCCCTTTGAATTCTTCAAATATAACATCGTCCATTCTGCTTCCTGTATCTACAAGGGCTGTAGCAATAATTGTCAGGCTCCCCCCCTCCTCAATATTCCTTGCAGCCCCAAAAAATCTCTTTGGCCTCTGAAGTGCATTTGAATCTATCCCACCTGACAGCACCCTACCGCTGGAAGGAGCAATGGTATTATATGCCCTCGCAAGACGGGTAATACTATCAAGGAGAATTACAACATTTTTCTTATGCTCTACCAACCTTTTAGATTTCTCAATAACCATCTCCGCCACCTGGACGTGTCTCTGTGCAGGTTCATCAAAAGTAGAACTCACAACCTCTCCTTTAACCGAACGCTGCATATCAGTTACCTCCTCAGGCCTTTCATCAATAAGCAAAACAATCAGGACAATCTCAGGATGGTTAGCAGTTATGCTATTTGCTATAGATTGGAGGAGCATTGTTTTTCCTGTCCTGGGTGGGGATACGATTAATCCTCTCTGCCCTTTACCAATGGGAGCTATAAGGTCAAGGATACGGGGAGAAAGGTCTCCATTATTAGTTTCAAGTTTTACCCTCTCCATCGGATAGAGAGGAGTGAGATTATCAAAGAGTATCTTATCCTTTGCAGCTTCAGGGTCCTCAAAATCTATTGCTTCAACCTTAAGGAGGGCAAAATATCTCTCCCCCTCTTTGGGAGGTCTCACCTGTCCGGATATGGTATCACCTGTTCTCATATCAAACTTTCTTATCTGAGATGGTGATACATATATATCATCAGGACCTGGCAGGTAATTATAACTCGGCGCCCTCAAAAAGCCGAATCCATCCGGAAGTATCTCAAGAACCCCTTCACCATATATTAAGCCATTCTTCTCGGTTCGTGCCTCAATAATTTTAAATATAAGTTCCTGTTTCCTTAAACCAGAAGCACCCTGAACACCAAGGTCCCTCGCAATAACATTAAGTTCAGATATAGTTTTATCCTTCAATTCAGTAATATTCATAGCAACTCCCTTATAAAATTTTAAAAAGTTTAATCACTTCAAAGATAAAAGGAATTTAAGTCAACCAAAGATTTATTGTGGTAAAAAGATAACTCATGAAAAGTTAATGCGAAGCCTTTATGGGTTTGCCTTAATCTTTAAATGAAGCTTATTCTGAGGGGAGTGAAGAATCTATAACAGACAATTCACTGCCTCTGTTTCAGATTATTACATAATTATTTTTTACTTGTCAATCAAATTTTTTATCTAAATTTAGGCTGCTTTTGCATCTCTTTCCTTCAGGTTTACAGATATAATCTTGGATATACCATCATCTTCCATTGTAATTCCGTATAAGGTATCGGCAAATGACATGGTTTTCTGATTGTGAGTAATTACGATAAATTGAGTATTTGCAGACATCTCTCTCAGCATGTCCCTGAATCTGAATAAGTTTGCCTCATCAAGAGGGGCATCCACTTCATCAAGCAGGCAAAAGGGGCTCGGTTTTACAGTAAATATAGCAAACAGGAGGGCAATAGCTGTCATTGCTTTCTCACCCGCTGAGAGGAGGGAAATATTTTGAAGCTTTTTCCCCGATGGCTGGGCAATTATATCAACACCTGTCTCGAGCAAATTTCCCTCGTCTATCAAAATCAGTTCAGCCCTTCCGCCGCCAAATAGCCTTCTGAATATAGTTTTAAAATTTTCATTAACCTTTTTATAGGTATCCAAAAACATATTTTTTGTGGTACTATCTATCTTCTCTATAGTTTGATGAAGAGATTTTATTGAATGAATCAGGTCATCCTGCTGCGTCTTCAAAAAATTGTATCTCTCGCTTACATTTTTATATTCCTCTATTGCAGTCAGATTTACATCGCCAAATCTCTCAATTTCATTCCTTAAAAACTCCAGCCTCTGATTTATATCATCTATATTTATCTCTGTCTCATCAACTTCTGGAATTTCTTCTTTTTTTACATTATGTTCTTCTAATGCCCTGTTTTCAATATGGTTTACCTTAAGATTCAATTCGGTCTTTTTAAGGCTGAGACCATTTACAGTCTCTCTTAAATTATCCAATTCCCGCTCTACAGCCTTTACCTCTTCTTCTACCGTCCTCAGCAATTCATTCTTTTCCCTTGAAGACTCTTCCTTTACAGTTATCTCCCTTTTTTTCTCATCTCTTTTTAAAGACAACTTGTATATCTCCTCTTCTTTTGCAGCAATAGAGCCTTCTATTTCCTTTTTTCTCTCTACCCTTTCGCTTCTTTCCTCCTCTCTTTTATCCATGCGTAAATTCAAATCCTTTTTCTCTTTTTCTATTCTACTAAATTCATTCCCTATCCCCTCCATTTTTACACTAAGGGAGGTCATATTAAGCTTTAATCTGTTTGCATCATCTATAAGCGCATCAAGATTTTCCCTTAAAGCCCTCATGTCCTCTTTAAGGTTATTGCCCTGTGAAACCAGGATATTATGTTGTTCTTCATCGGAGAGCACCTCTTTTTTAACCTTTATAATTTCATTTGTAAATTCGCCTATCTCTATATCAAACTCTCTAACCTCAAATTCAATAGTATCTGCCTTCTTTTTTAGTCTTTCAATTTCATCCTGTATTTTTGAAAACCTGTTCTCTCCATTTATAAGGCTGAACTCTTCATCTTTTATAGAAGTTTCAATCCGTTCTATTTTTATTTCAAGAGTGTCTATCTCAAACTTTATCTCATCCCTCTTTTTGCTTCTTAATTCAAGTTCACTCTTCAATGTCTCTATTTCTGTCCTTATTTCTCCTATCTGCCTCTTTCTTTGCATCAATCCTTCCCCATTGCCTTTTCTTCTCCCGCCCGTAATTGAACCGCCGTGGTCTATGATATCCCCATCCAATGTAACAATTGTATAAGGCACCTCGCTGCTATTCCATATATTCAATGCGCTTTCCATATCTTTTACAATAATCACATCTCTGAGGAGGCACTCTAAAACATCTCTATACTTATCATTACATTTCAGAAAATCAGTTGCCATACCTATTAAACCGTTTAAACCATCCAAACCATTCAAGCCGTTGCCCAAATTTCTCAATGTAAGGGGGATAAATTGCGCCCTCCCTGCCGATTGGGATTTTAGATACTCTACTGCCCTCACCCCTTCACTATGGTTCTCCACAATTACCCCCTGAAGCCTCTCCCCTAAAACAGATTCTATTGCTGTTTCAAACTCAGGTGAGGTTTCTATAAAACTAACCAATACCCCATGAACTCCATTGATAGCCTCTTCCCTCTTCAATTTCATCACAGCCTTCACGCCATCCTCATAACCTTCAAAATTTTGCTGGAGTTCCTCAAAGGAATTTAGCAGTGAATTGCATGTCCCAAGTTTCTCTTTTATGTCTGACAGTCCCTCCTCATGCAGCTTTAGTTTCTCCCTTAATTCAAACAATTGTAGCGTTAAATCCTTACTCTCTTTTTCAAACACTCCCAATCTTTCTTTTACCTCTGATACATTCTTTGAGCTATCTTCAAAATCTTTTTCCAAAACCTTCAGATTATCCTCTATTTCCTTCCTCTCTATCAGTACCCTTTCCTTCCTTTTTTGAATAAAATCCAGTTTTGTCTCAATAGAGGTAAGGTTATTTTTCCTATGTGATATCTGACTGAGGATTCTTAGCATTTCAGTGTCAACTCTCTCTACAGCTGCCTGCTTCTCTGTATATTCTTTATTTCTATTCACAAGACTGCTTTCTTTTTCATTATATTGTCTCTTTAATTCTTTTACCTCTGCTGAATATTTTTCAACCTCCCCTCTTTTTTCACTATACTGACTTCCGAGATTTTCTATCTCCTTCCTTAATACCGCAATTTCCTCTTCCCCCCTAATATCTTCCTTTGCCATATCTTCAAGCTGTCTCTTCATCAGGGAAATGCGCTCCTCATCCCTCTCTATTCCACTTCCGAGTTCAAACTCCCCATGTCTTAAAACAGCTAAAGCCTTCTCGTCAGTGGTCAATTCAGTTCTCAAATTTTCAATCCGATTTTTTAATGAGGAACCCGTTGCCGAGGCTTTTACTTCTTTCTCTTTATAATTGTTATATTCAATCTCTGCCGTATTAAGCTCATCACTTATCTTTTTCAATTCTACGGAGAGAATTTTAAGTGAAAGTTCTTTTACCTCCCCACGATATTTTTTATACCTCTCTGCCTTATTAGCCTGTCTTTTAAGTGAATTCATCTGTCTCTCAAGTTCACTTATTATATCGCCGATTCTAAGGAGGTTCTGCTGAGAGGATTCAAGTTTTTGTATGGCAGAGTTTCTTCTATGCTTATATTTCATAACACCTGCTGATTCTTCAATTATAAATCTCCTTTCCTCAGGTTTTGAGTTTATAATCCTGTGGACCTGTCCCTGTTCTATGATGGAAAATCCACGCGTGCTTATACCTGTATCAAGGAACAGGTCTACCACATCCTTAAGTCTGCAGGAGGTTTTATTTATATAATATTCGCTTTCCCCTGACCTGAAAAGCCTTCTCGTTACCGTAATCTCCTCATAGGCAGAAAGTTCAGGTGAGGACACCATACCATTCAGATTTGCTATCGTAAGAGATACCTCTGCAATATTAAGTGGTTTTCTCCCCTCGCTTCCATTAAAAATAAAATCGTCCATTCTATTCCCGCGGAGTAATTTTGCGCTCTGCTCCCCCAGCACCCATCTTATAGCATCGGATATATTGCTCTTACCACAACCATTTGGGCCAACTATCGCAGTAATCCCGGGTTCAAACTCCAATTTGGTCTCATCTACAAAAGACTTAAAACCTATCATCTCAAGAGATTTAAAATTCATATATCCCCTCCATAAAATTTCAAACAAATTTGAAATTTTAAATTATTTAACATGCAGGTAATCACCAATACGACACATCCATGCCATTTCGTTCTCTGTTAATGGTCCCCTATCAAGCGATATAAGTGCCTCCTTTATTTCTTCCGTATTTTTAGGGCCGCTTATACACACATCTACATTCGGATTGCTTAAAACAAAACGATAACAATCTGAGGCATGTGGAGTCTTTTCCCTTTCCGGCATTTTTTTCGGATTGATGAGTCCTCCCCACCGTGTAGCTGTATATGTAACTATGCCCGGACGATTCAAGGGTTCAAGCCGGTTAAAGACTTCTGTCTCGGCTCCACGATGGGCAGCATTGTAGCGTATATGGAAAAGGTCATAAATTTTTGTTTTTGCAAAATCAGGAAAGGCATTTCTATTGTGTCCGGAAATACCAATAAAGCGCACAAGCCCCTTATTTTTAAGTCGGATACATGCGTCAAGGATATCTTTTTTGGGATGCGAACTATACCACCCAAGCAGAAGTACATCTATATAATCAAGACCTGTTTTTTTTAAAAACCTATTAAAACTCCAATTAAAAAGCCACACCCCCCGCGTATATATTTGTGCTGTGATTATCAGTTTATCACGTTTCCCTTTTCGGCATAGGTTTTTGATTGCCAGATTCATTCCTTTGCGGCGAATTGAACCATGATAGAAATAATTGCACCCTCTTTCAAATGCCATTTCAAAGGCTTCTGCAGGGGCACCATATCCACCTGAAACACCAAGCCTTCCAACCGATACTTTTGTCTTCCCCAGCACACTATATGAAAAAGATTTTGCATCGGGCATAGCAAATTTTTCTCCTGAATGACAGAAAAATTGCTATAGGCACTTCTCTATCTTCAGGATAAATTTTTACCTAAAATATCACAGTTGTAATATTATGTAAAGGGGAAAATACAATTTATTGTATAAAATAATTTTGGGGAATACAATATATTGTGTTTTTGTCTAAAAGGATATTTAGGGTAAAAATGGGGTTTATTCTTCAAATGCCTCGCAGAACTCGTCTGTAATTTGGGGGAAATCTTCGGGGAATTGCGTATTGTATTCAATCATCATACACTTATTCATAACAACCTTTATCTTATTTTTTATTAACTTTTCCGCTGCCTGATTATTTACAACACCGATTTGCATCCATACCACTTTTGCACCTATCTTAATTGCCTCATCTGCAATAGGAGGGACAGCATCATGTTTTCGGAATACATCCACTATATCTATAGGGAAAGGGATACTGCTCAAAGATGGATAACACTTCTCTCCAAGGACTGTATCATGGTTTGGGTTTACAGGGATTACCTTATAGCCCTTTTCTTTCAGAAATGATGCTACGCGGAAACTGTCCCTGTCAGGCTTATTGGAGATACCAACAACTGCAATAACTTTATAATTGGTCAGTATCTCCTTAATCTCATCATTAGTAGAATTGTAGGCAGGAAATTCACATACAGGCTCTGTCATAAAACCCCCTTTTTAAATAAGGCGACTTACCTGCTATTAAATATAAGGCAATATTCCCTATCTGTCAATTATCCACCCAAAATCCTAAATCGGATTTTAAGATACCTCTACCTTGAAGAGCCCGGGGTATTTATCGTCTTCCAACAGAATCCTTTTAACATTCCCCTGCCACAGCTTTATAAATTCCTCTTGTTCAT
>Ga0209342_10003970_pt1 | contig 15459 bp, 12 predicted proteins | sample RifCSP16_2_FD_184023 | JGI IMG/M metagenome (GOLD analysis project Ga0209342, IMG submission 184023) | Soil microbial communities from Rifle, Colorado - Rifle CSP2_sed 16_2 (SPAdes) (version 2) | ecosystem: Environmental > Terrestrial > Deep subsurface > Rock core/Sediment | place: Rifle... | reverse complement strand
CCAGCTGCCGTAATCGTAGAGCCTCGCGCTCTGGTTGGCCAGCGCGTTGTCGCTCGGCAGCGAGCCGCCCAGGCGATCGGCGACGGCGGTGGCGCAGTTGATCGCGGTCTGCAGCGCGCCCTCGGTCCAGCCGCCGGAGTACGAGACGCCATCGCCGGCGAGATAGATGCCCTTGTCGCCGCCGTCGAGGCTCCTCGCGGCGAGGAACTGATAGTAGGCGGCCTGGAGCATCGGCTCCTGCCCGGGATAGTTCAGCTTGAAGGCGCCGTGGTAGTACGGCTCGCTCTGCCAGTCCACGTTGTAGATTTCGTCGTTCATCGGCACCAGATTCGCGCCCCACGTCGGGTCGATCTTGGCGATGATCGAGCGCAGCAGCTTGAAACGCGTTGGCACGTCGAGCCCCTGGAGTTTCGCGGCGTCGTCCTCCCACGTATAGCTGATGAGCACGACGCCGTCGTCGGTCTGCGGGTAGTCGAGCGCGTAGATGCCGCGGGGGAGCTCGTCGGTCTGGATGTTCTGGGGCACGCCGGGCGCCTGCCAGAACTTAGTCGCCGTCCGGATGAACATCTTGGACGAGCCCGTCATGTGCAGGTTGCGGAGCGCCACCTTCACGGGCTCCGAGACGACGTCGGCCAGCCCCGTCGCATACCCCGGCATGGTCAGCCCCATCACCTCCATCGACCGCGTGGTCGTCGCCACGATGACGGCGTCGAACTCGACTGGGCTGGATTGCGAGAAGAACAGCATGGGCCGTCGGGTGCTGGGGTTGTAATCGATAGCGATCACGGGCGTGTTCAGCGCCACGGCGTTCTGCGACTGAAGCGAACCGGTTCCGATGCCGGGAATGGCCACCGTGGTGGTGTAGAACCCGTCGCACAAGCTCGTCATGCCGTTTTCGTAGAGTTGCTGGTTGTCTTCCCACATCGTGAGAATGATGCGCAGGAGTTCGAGCATGTTGATCTCGTACAACGGTCCGAACCCGCCAGAGCCCACGCCCAAGGCGCCGAAGGCGTTCAGGTCCTCCGAGGTCCATGATGGAATGCCCTCGACCACCGCCTGGTAGAAGCTGACGTCCTTGTACTGGGTGATCCACTCCTGCCAGATCTGCTGCACCGTCTTCAGATCGCCGTTCTGCCACGGAGGATAGATCCGGTTCGCGAAGGTATCGATCCAGTCCGTGAACGCGTCGGCGATCCCCTTGAACGGCGCCGGCGGCGGCCCGTTGGCTGCCCAGTCCAGAGCCCGGTTTTCATAGTAGAGGCGGGTGGGCACGCGCCCCGGATCGGGGAAGCCGCCGCTCACCGGCTGCATGTCGAACATGTTGGCGTAGATGCCGAACGTCTTCTGGGCCGGGGGCACGCGCATCGACCCCATTTCGGCGAAGGCCCGCTGCGGCACGCCCCCCCTGGTGAAGTGTCGCGACCAGGCCCGGCCGCCGTAGCGCCCGGTGGCCTCGTACACCGTGGGGACGACCCCGCACTTGAGGAGCTCGAAGGCCGCGCATAGCCCGGCGGCACCCGCACCGACGATGGCCACGCGCTTCTGTGCGCCCTTCGGAATCGGCGCCGACAGCGTGAGGCCGGCTCCCACCACCTGGGTGTAATCGAACAACGTGTCGAGATACGGCCAGGCCACGAAGTCGGCGCGCGGCTGGAACGTCGGGGCGATGTTGCGACGCTGGCGGCTCTCCCGCATGATCCGGTGGATGTTGTGGAGAACGGGCATGATGTTGTCTCCTCTGGCCCATGGTGCGGCCCCGGCCGTGGAGGTCGGAAGTCCGATTGGGAGGCTGAAGCTTGCTCGGAGCCAGCGCCCAGGTGGCCCCCTGGCTGGCAACTGCCGGCCGCCAAGCCGCCCCCCGCCTGGCTGCGCTCCGTATACACCGCCAAGCCTTGCACGGCAATAGCGAAGCGTCTAGGAAACATAAAGGCCCTTATCGGGCTTTGCGCCCGGTACACACATTACCTCCCCACGCGGCGTTACCACGACACAGGACGGATAAAAGCGCGGGTACGGCAGCGAGGATAGGGGGAGATGCGGGGGCTGTCAAGGAGAAAGCTGGCAGGGGTGAAGCGGACGCCTGGGAGGGGACCGCACCCTGGGCGGCGCACACGGCCGCCGCAGCCCGCGCGCTCACCCTTCTTACTTCTTAGCAGTGAGGGGGCACAGCAGATAGAACAGAAAGAAACGGCGATTCAGGCGAGGTAGAGGTCTCTCGCAGTCAGTTCGATGTGGTCTGAGCAGTCCGCTCGACCCTCGCCTTTAACGCTGCGATCGTTTTCACCACAGAGTCCCGCTCTGAGCCCCGGGTGAGGAAGGCAGGCAACGTCGTTTGGGACCCCATCGCGTAGGTCACCAGCACCCGACTCCCGCCGAGTGGCTCGAGCTGCCAGTATCCCCATGTATCGCGGAAGAGGTCGTTGGTCTGCGTCTGGTCCAGACGCCAGCGGATCTGACGATCAGCCCATGAAACGATGTGAGCCACTGAGAATCGGAAGTTGAAGGGACCCACGGCAACGTGGAAGCGAACCAGGGCGCGCGCCCCGTACTGGTCCACCACTCCCGACTCTTTCACCCGTGGGAACAGGCCAGCGTAATGCTCGAAGTCCGTCAGGATTTGCCATACGGTCTCTACGTCGCTCTCGAGGAGTGCCACAGCAGTCCCACCGTTGCCGCGAGGTTCCCCTTCAACAGTCGGGACCTGATTCTTGAAGACGATCTCGCCACGATGGAGACGGGTGAGATCATTTTGTGAAAGGCCCGGCGAGGCAGGAGCAATCGCCGGGGTGAAACAAAGAACAATCAACAGCAAACAGCACAGGATACGAGCCCTGAGAACCTCTCTCGCGTTAGGATCAACCCCCGAGCACGAGACAGGGACCCGGCCCGGCGACAACATCAATTTTTTTTGTAGTCTCATGAAATCCATCGAGCGTCCATATGAATATCGTCGCCGACGGAATTGGGGATGAGGCCAAAATGCTGGAGTATCACCGTCAGTGCGTCACCCGTGGATCCATGAGGTCACGCAGGCCGTCGCCCAGGAGATTCACGCCGAGGACGACCAGCATGAGCATAAGGCCGGGAAACGCCGCCACCCACGGAGCGGAGGTCAGAAAGGTCTGGCCCTCAGCCAGCATGTTCCCCCAACTGATCGTCGGGGACTGAGCGCCGAGACCAAGAAACGAGAGCCCGGCCTCAGCCACGATGTTTCCGCCGACGCCGAGCGTGGCCGCAACCAAGAGGGGCCCGGTACAGTTAGCGAAGAATGATGGCGATGTCGCGGACACCCAACACCCGCGCTGATTGGATGTAGTCCCGACTCTTCACCGACAGCACCTCACCTCTCATCACACGAGCGATCGTAGTCCATCCGAGCAACGTCAGGACAAAGAACACCTTGTCAAGCCCTGGCGCCTGAAAGACCGCGATGAGCCCGATCGCGAGGATGAGCGACGGGAACGCCATCACGATGTCAGTGAATCGCATGAGCACGCTATCCAGCCATCCACCGTGGTAGCCTGCGAGGAGACCGATCAGGAGCCCGATGGCTACGACGAAGATCTCCACGCCAACCCCGATCGCGATCGACACCCGACCCCCGTAAAGGACCCGCGAGAGAAGATCACGCCCGAGCACATCGGTTCCCAAGAGATGGATGGGGCCCGGCGGTGTGAGGCTCTTTGACTCCGTGCCACGAGGGACAGCCAGCGGGTCGAACGGCGCGAGCAACGGAGCAAAGAGCGCGAGCAGTGTCACGCTCAGCACCAGCGAAAACCCGATCCACAACCCCCGATGCCTCGAAGACCTAGGCATATCCTTCCACCAGATTTCGGCTGACCAGCCTCTTTGAGCATTTGTGCCGTGGCGAGAACCGAGCAGCCCAAGGCCCGAGGGAGGAGCCAACCGGAGCGTACGTGTTGGTACGTGAGGATTGGCGACGACCGAGAACGCGGGGATGCGACGGTTATCGGCACGGCATCACAAAGTGCGGTCGAGGGCTTGGGCGAGGAGCTTCAGCTCCCCCATCAACTGCTCGAACTTTTCCAGCTTGAGGGACTGGGGCCCGTCGGACAGCGCCTCTTCCGGCTTGGGATGCACCTCGATGAGGAGGCCATCCGCCCCGGCCGCGATCCCGGCCTTCGCGAGGGGCGCCACATACTCCCAGTGCCCGGTGCCGTGACTCGGGTCCACCACCACCGGCAGGTGCGAGAGCTTCTTCACCACCGGAATCGCGTTCAGGTCCAAGGTGTACCGCGTCGAGGTCTCGAACGTCCGGATCCCCCGCTCGCAGAGAATCACGTTGGGGTTGCCGCCCGAGAGAATGTACTCCGCCGAGAGCAGCCACTCCTGCACGCTGGTCGCCATCCCCCGCTTGAGCAGCACCGGCTTCCCGCACTCCGCCACGCGCTTGAGGAGCGAGAAGTTCTGCACGTTCCGCGCCCCGATCTGCACGATGTCCGCGTACTCGGCCACCACCGGCACTTTCTCCGGCTCCAGGACTTCAGTCACCACCGGCAGCCCCGTCCGCTTGCGCGCCTCGGCGAGCAGCTTGAGCCCTTCTTCCTCCAACCCTTGGAAGGAGTACGGTGAGGTCCGCGGCTTGTACGCGCCGCCGCGCAGGATCGACGCGCCCGCGGCCTTGGCCTTTTCCGCCACGGCAAGCAACTGCTCTCGAGATTCAACTGAGCACGGGCCGGCCATGACCACAACTTTCTCTCCGCCGATGGTGACGCCATCCACTTTGATCAGCGTGTTTTCCGGATGCGCCTCCCGGCTGGCGAGCTTGAATGGTTGGAGGATGCGAACCACCGCCTCCACGCATTCCAACGCCTGAAGCGCTTGCAACCGCTCCTTCCCACGGTCGTCACCGATGGCGCCGATGATGGTCCGCGCCTCGCCCCGGCTCACATGCGGGCGATAGCCCATGGCTGTGATACGCCGTGAGAGATCTTCAATGTCTTGCTCGGTCGCGCGGGATGTCAGGATGATAACCATTGCTCTCCTCCCTGCGCCGTGGCGATAAGCTTCGCATCCCGGCGTTCTCGGTCGTCGCCAATCCTCACGTACAACCGCGTACGCTCCGGTTGGCTCCTCCCTCGGGCCTTGGGCTGCTCGCTTCTCGCCCCGGCGCGAATGGGTGTCAAGATCAAAGGCCGACAGAAACGCAAACTAGCCACCGGGAAAACGAAGAGGCCGCGGATCACTGACCCGCGGCCTCTTTTCGTTCTCTGGCGCCACGGGCGGCTCGGCGTTCTGTTTGCCCGTGGCTCTTAACGTTCGTTACATAGTCCCGTCAGAGCCGGCAGGCAAACCGGTAAAGTAAAAGTAGAAGAAGCTCTGCCCGCCTGTGCGCTCGCTCATGTTCTCGAGTGGTCCTGCGAAAAGGTAGAGCTATCGTACAAATCGATACCCATCGTGTCAAGCTGAATTTCGGGGACCGGGGTTCGGGGATCGGAAATCGGGAGTCGGGCTGCGTCACCGCCAATCCCGAACCCCGAATCCCGAACCCCGCTGTCTTCAGACGGCTGATTTCTTGACTGTTTCAGCTATGCGGCGGTATGATGGCGAGACTACCTCTCAGGAGCATTTCATGGAAGATTTCTATCGAATTAAGCGCCTTCCGCCGTACGTCTTTGCGATCGTCACTGACCTGAAGACCAAGGCCAGGGCGCGCGGCGAGGACATCATCGATCTGGGGATGGGGAATCCTGACCTGCCGACCCCGCCCCACATCGTAGACAAGCTGGTGGAGGCGGCTCGAAAACCCCACAACCACCGCTACTCGGCCTCGAAAGGGATCCGCCGGCTCCGGGTGGCGATCTGTCGCTGGTATGAGCAGCGGTATGGGGTGTCGCTCAACCCAGATTCTGAGGCGATCGCCACGATCGGCTCGAAGGAGGGGTACGCCCACCTGATCCTCGCGCTGATTCAACCGGGGGATGCCGTGCTTGTTCCCAATCCCGCTTATCCGATCCACGCCTATGCGGTGGTCATCGCTGATGGAGATTTGCGATCAGTGCCTCTCACAGGAGGCGAGGATTTCTTCGCGAAGCTCGAGGAGGCCGTGCGCCTGGCTTGGCCGAAACCGAAGCTTTTGATTCTGAATTTCCCTCACAACCCGACCACTGTGGTCACGGATCGCCCCTTCTTTGAGCGTGTGGTGGACTTCGCGAAGGAGCACAAACTGCTGGTGATCCACGACTTCACCTACGCCGATCTGACGTTCGACGGCTACCGCGCGCCGAGCTTTCTGGAGATTCCCGGCGCCAAGGATGTCGGAGTCGAGTTCTTCACGTTGACGAAGTCGTATAACATGGCGGGATGGCGCCTGGGCTTCGCGTGCGGCAACGCGAGCATGATCAACGCGCTCGCCCGGATCAAGTCGTATCTCGACTACGGGGTCTTCCAGCCGATCCAGATCGCGGGCATCGTCGCGCTCGAGGGTGACCAGAGCTGCGTCAAAGCGCTCGTGGAAATCTATCGGAAGCGGCGCGATGTGCTGGTCACCGGTCTGAACAAGATGGGATGGGCGGTGGAGAAGCCGAAGGGCACCATGTTTGTCTGGGCCAAGATCCCGGAACAGTTCGCCCCGATGGGGTCGGTGGAGTTCTCCAAGCTCCTGGTGCAGGAGGCGAAGGTCGCGGTCTCGCCCGGGATCGGATTCGGCGAGTACGGTGAAGGGCACGTGCGCTTCGCCTTGGTCGAGAATGAGCAACGCATCCGCCAGGCCCTGCGCGGGATGAAGAGTCTCTTCGCGAAAGGCTAGCGCCGTGGCGATAAGCGTCGCAGCTCTTCGTTCTCGGTCGTCGGCACCCCTCAACGTATACCGCATACGCCTCGGGGTTCCTCCTCCCTCGGGCCTCGATCTGCTCGCTTCTCGCCACGGCGCGGGTGAGTGTCAAGATCGAAGTCCTGGCAGAAACGTGCGGACGTCGGGCGAACAAGCAGAGTAAAAGACTGAGGACAATCCCATCGGCTTTCAGCCGGGGACGCCTCTCAACCCGAAGAATCCAGATATGACAGAGATCAAGATTGGGCTGCTCGGCCTCGGCACGGTCGGCGCCGGGGTCGTAAAGATCCTCCAGACTCACCAGACTGAGATGGAAGAGCGCGCCGGTTGCCGGCTCACGCTCGCCGCCATCGCGGAGAAGGATCTCACGCGTCCGCGCGAAGGCCTGGACCTCTCCCGCCTCCCGATCACCCCAAGCGCTGAGAAGGTTTTGACCGATCCGCAGGTGCAAATTATCATCGAGCTGATCGGAGGGCTCGAGCCCGCGCGAAGCTTCATCCTGCGAGCCATCCAGGCCGGCAAACAGGTGGTCACGGCGAACAAGGCGCTGCTCGCCGTGCACGGCAAAGAGCTCTTTGAGGAGGCTCGCGCCCGCGGCGTGCTGCTGGGGTTCGAGGCTGCGGTGGCCGGCGGCATCCCGATCATCCGCGCCATCAAAGAAGGGTTGGTCGCCAACCGCATCACGTCAGTGCTCGGCATCGTGAACGGCACGTCGAACTATATCCTGACGAAGATGACAGAAGAGGGGCGCGATTTTGCGTCTGTGCTGAAAGAAGCGCAGGCGCTCGGCTACGCGGAGGCCAACCCCACCTTGGACGTGGAGGGGATCGACTCGGCGCATAAGCTCCAGATCCTCACGCTGCTCGCGTATCGCACGGCTGTGGAGCTCAAGCAGATCTATACGGAGGGGATCAGCGGCATCACGCCCCAGGAGATCGCGAACGCGCGCGAGCTCGGCTACCGGATCAAGCTGCTCGCCATCGCCAAGGCCGCCGATGGGTCGGTTGAGGTGCGCGTGCATCCCACCATGATCCCGGCCAATTCGCCGCTGGCGTCGGTCTCCGGTGTTTTCAACGCCATTTTCATCAACGGCGATGCGGTCGGAGACCTTATGTTTTACGGGCGGGGCGCCGGGCAGATGCCGACGGCCTCTGCGGTCTTGTCAGACATCGTGGAGATCGCGCGGAGACTGGCGCACGGGCTGCCGGCGCTATCGCTGGATCTCCCGACCTCGACCACTCACCCGCTGAGGCTCCGGCCCATGGAGGAGATCCGGTCAGCATACTACCTCCGCGTCATGGCGATGGACCGACCCGGCGTCCTCTCGCAGGTGGCAGGGATCCTGGGGCGTCACGACATCTCCATCGTTTCGGTCCTGCAAAAATGGCGGGCGCAGGCAGAGGCGGTTCCCGTGGTGATGATGACACACGAGGCGCGCGAGTCAGATATGCGCGAGGCGATCGCTGCCATCGACCGCTTGCCCGTCGTGGCCGCCCCCACCGTTGTGATCCGTGTCGAAGGGGGAGACCCCTCACAGGTTCAAGCGAGACCCTGATGAGCTGGCGTGGCGTGATCGAGCGGTATCGCGATTTTCTCCCGATCACGGAGAAGACGCCGGTGGTCACTCTGAATGAAGGGTGGACGCCGCTCCTTCCTGCCACACGTCTGGGTCACGTCGTCGCACCGGAGCTTCAGATCTTTCTGAAGTGCGAGGGCTTCAACCCCACAGGATCATTCAAGGACCGCGGGATGACCGTGGCGATTTCCAAAGCGCTCGAGGAGGGAGCGCGCGCGGTCATCTGCGCCTCCACCGGCAACACTGCCGCGTCGGCCGCTGCGTACGCGGCGCGTGCCGGGTTGACCGCGGTGGTACTGATCCCTGCCGGCGCGATCGCTCAAGGCAAGCTGGTCCAGAGCAGCATTCACGGCGCCAAGGTCGTGGCTGTTCAAGGAAGCTTCGACGACGCGCTCAGCCTCGTGAAGGAGATTGCGGCAGCAAAGCCGGTGACGCTCGTCAACTCCATCAACCCGTACCGGATCGAGGGGCAGAAGACAGCCGCGTTTGAGGTCGTCGACCAGCTCGGCGGCGCGCCGGAGTATCATCTGCTCCCCGTGGGGAACGCCGGGAACATCACCGCATACTGGAAGGGATACAAGGAGTACGCGAAGGCCGGGACGATCAGCGCGCTCCCGCGAATGCTCGGGTTCCAGGCAGCCGGAGCCGCGCCGATCGTGGAAGGGCGTGTGATCGCAGAGCCGAAGACCGTGGCCACCGCGATCCGGATCGGCAACCCTGCGTCGTGGGCAGGAGCGGTCAGCGCCGCGGAGGAGTCGCGCGGCCTGATCGACAGTGTCACCGACGAGGAGATTCTCGACGCCTATCGTCTGCTCGCCCGGCTCGAAGGCGTGTTCGTGGAGCCTGCATCCGCGGCGTCGGTGGCCGGGCTGATCAAACACGCCAAGGCCAAGCGCTTCGAGGGCGGGAGCCGCGTGGTGCTCACCTTGACCGGTCACGGCCTGAAGGATCCGGAGACCGCGCTCAGCGCCGCGGCCCTTCTTCCCATCGAAGTCCCTCCTCGACTGAGTGCCATTCTCCCCCACCTCGGTCTTTGATCCGCTCGTGATCGCGTCAGGACGGCTGCTGAAAGTCCTGCTCGGGATCGCGGTCAGCGGAGCTCTCCTCGGATATTTGCTCTGGAGCGTGGACCTCGGAGTGGTGGCGAACCGCCTGGCTCACGCCCACTGGGGATTCCTCGCGGCCAGCTTTTTCTTCACTGGGGTGGCCATCGTGATGCGCGCCTGGCGCTGGCACTACCTCTTCCCACCCCGCACGCGGTCGTCTCACCTCTTGAACGCCGTCGTGATCGGCTACATGGGGAACAACCTCCTTCCACTCCGCGCCGGGGAAGTCCTTCGGGCGTATGTCGCGTCGCGCCATGGTCCAGGCTTCTGGATGACGATCGCCACACTCCTGGTCGAGCGCGTTCTCGACGGTTTGGCGATCGGCCTGATACTCGCCGCAACGTTCTTACTCATGCCAGTTCCTCAAGAGCTCAAGTGGGCCGCGCTCCTCTTTCTCAGCGCTGATCTTGCCGCCATGGTGATGCTTGGGATCATCACCATCGCCCCTCGCGGCTGCCGGCGACTCCTTGAAGCCATTGTGAGGCGCCCGCGGCTTCAGGAGCGATTGCTCAAGATGTTCAACACTGTCAATGAGGGGCTCGAAGGACTCCGAACGCCCGCTCACCTCTTTCCGATCGTCGCCTGGTCCATCGGCATTTGGGTGTTTGTCGCTGTGTCGGTCTGGACCGGGCTTTTCGCGGCCCGGCTCGATCTTCCCTTTCGCGCGGCGTGGACCGTGCTGGCGTTCATGGGACTAGGCGTGAGCCTGCCGTCGAGCCCTGGCTTTGTTGGCGTGCTTCAGGCCACAGCGGTGCTGGCGCTTGATCTGTTCCAGGTGTCACGCGCTGATTCCCTCAGCTTCTCGCTCCTCTACCATGCTGCGCAGTATTTTCCCGTGACCGTCTGGGGCCTTCTCCTGCTCGCGGTCGAGCAGGTCAGTCTCCGAGACGCCACCAGAGTGGGCACGTCAGGCGGGGTTCGGGGTTCGGGGTTCGGGGTTGGCAAGTAAATTCGGGGTTCGGGATTCGGGGTTCGGGGTTGGCAATTCAATTCGGGAAACTTGACCCTCCAGTTCCGAACCCGTGCCGGCCCTTTACAACTTCTTTTTTCGCGGTGTAGGATGACCTCATTCACATGAGCCTCATCATCCAGAAGTATGGGGGAAGCTCGGTGGCCGATCCTGAGAGGATCCAGGGCGTGGCCAGACGCGTGGTTGAGAGCGCCAAAGCCGGCCACCAGGTTGTGGTCGCGGTTTCCGCCATGGGAAAAACCACCGATCAGCTTCTCGCGCTCGCCAACACGGTGACGCCGACCCCCGACCCGCGCGAGCTCGACATGCTCCTGGCGACAGGCGAGCAGGTCTCGATCGCGCTGCTCGCGATGGCAATTCAGTCGCTCGGCTCCTCGGCCAAATCGTTTACGGGCCAGCAGATCGGCATCGTGACTGACGAGGCGCACACCAAGGCTCGCATTCAGAAGATCGAGACAGAACGGATTCGGCGCGCGCTTGATGCCGGGCAGATCGTCGTCGTGGCGGGGTTTCAGGGCGTAACGCCCGACAACGAGATCTCGACGTTGGGTCGGGGCGGATCCGACCTGACCGCCGTGGCGCTCGCTGCCGCGTTGAAGGCTGATGTGTGTGAGATTTACACCGACGTTGACGGCGTCTACACGGCGGACCCGAACATCGTCCCGGACGCGAGAAAGCTGGGACGGATCTCGTACGACGAGATGCTGGAGATGGCGAGCCTCGGCGCCAAGGTGCTCCAGTCACGCTCGGTCGAGTTCGCCAAGAAGCACAGCGTCCCTGTCCACGTGCGTTCCAGCTTCAGGCCCGACTCGGGCACCCTTGTCATCAGGGAGGATTCTTGTATGGAAGATGTCGTCGTGACCGGCGTGACCCACGACCGGAACCAGGCCAAGGTGTCAATCCTTCGAGTGCCGGATCGCCCCGGCATTGCCTCTCAGGTTTTTGGAACCATCGCGGCCGAGAACATCGTGGTGGACATGATTGTCCAGAACATCAGCCGCGACAACTACACGGACATCTCGTTCACCCTCCCTCGGGGGGACCGGCCCAAGGCCGTGACGGTGCTGGAGCAGGTCGCCCGCCAGATCGGCGCTCAAGGGGTGGCGCACGATGACCGGATCGCAAAGGTTTCCATTGTCGGAGTTGGCATGAGGAGTCACGCGGGAGTGGCCTCGCGCATGTTCTCGGTGCTGGCCAAGGAAGGCGTGAACATCCAGATGATCTCGACCTCAGAGATCGCCGTTTCCTGCGTCATCGACGACAAGTATACTGAGCTCGCTGTCCGAACTTTGCACGAAGCGTTTGTTGGCAAAGAGGGCTCTTCGGTTGAGTAACAACGACGGTTATAAGATCCGACGCGCAGATTATTTCCCCTGTTCGAGCGCCGGCTCCGCCGGCGCCAGCCGATCGGGGGGAGGGTCGGCCTCCCTCGATCGGCTTGTCCGATCGAGTGGGAGAGGGGCAGTTGGGCGTGCCCCCCTCCGAGGGCTACACCGAGCTGGCCGTCCGAGCCTTGCACGAAGCGTTTGTGGGCAAAGAGAGTTCATCCATTGAGTAGCTTCGCCCTCAATCGATTGCCGATGTTGGTGCGCCCTTCGAGAGCTGAATACTGATCGCTGACAGCTAATTGCTGGCTTTGAGATGTACCACCGGCGAGAGCTCTGGCTTCTCTTCCTTCTTGTGCTCGCCCTCGCGGTTGGATCACTGGTTCAACAGCTCCGCCACGGCTTTCCCGAACTGGCCCGGCACTTGGAGTCCCTTGACCAGGAGGAGGAGCTGCCTTCCCATTCAACGACGTCACGCCAAGACGGACAGTCTCCAGGCTCATCCCCCTTTCGCTCCCAGAAACTCTCCCCTTCTGATCAAGCTCTCCAAAGCCCGGTCGACCTGAATCGCGCCGACATCGCGGACCTCCAGCGGTTGCCGGGGATTGGCCCCATCACGGCCAAACGGATTATCGAGGCCCGCGAGCAGCGGGGCCGCTTCGAAGCCATCGACGACCTCCTCACGGTTCCAGGCATTGGCGCGAAGAAGTTTGAAGCGATCAAAGCGCTGGTGACTGTGGAGCCCCCAAGTGGCGGCTGATTCCAAGCCCGACCGTCGTCACCCATGGCATCTCTACGCGATGCCGCTTGCGCCGGTGGCGGCGGCGTTTATCGTCGGCCTTTCAGCCTCTTCCCTTACTCCAGCAGATCCTTGGTGGCTCTACGGAGCGCTCGGCCTGCTTCTTCTCGGCTGCGTCGCTCTTCTCTCGTGCACCCACCCGATCTCGGTCACGTCACTCGTGCTCGGATCATTCGTTATTCTCGGAATGCTCTGGGGACAGGAGGGCTCGGTTCCGCCACATCACCTCGCGCGGAGTCCGCTTCCTCCTGTTGTGACCCTCGAGGCTCAGATCGTGCGCGAGCCTGAACAGTGGAGCCACGATCGAACGCGGCTCGTCCTTGCGGCTGAACGTTTGCTCGAGAGAGGTGAGCTGCGCCCGGTGATCGGGCTGATCCAGGTCACTCTGTACGGCACTCCCCCGCTCCTGACCGGCGGCCAAATCGTTCGAGGCGAGTTTCGCTTGCACCGACCGATCGGCTTCCGCAACCCAGGGAGCTTCGATTACCCCGCGCACCTCGCCAGAGATGGGATCCTCCTTGTCGGAAGCGGACGCGCGGACCGAGTCACGCCGTTAACCGAAGCACGCCCGAACTGGCCGGTCAAGACCAGGTCGTGGATCGTTCGAGAGATCGATCGCCACCTTCCACCCGCCTCCGCCGCGCTTCTCTCGGGGCTGCTCATCGGCGAGCGCGCCGATCTTCCCGCAGAGATGCAAAACGGCTTCCGTCGTGCCGGCGTCTATCACATCCTGGCGGTGTCCGGGTTCAACGTGGCGCTCATTGCCGGATCGGTCTTTTTCGGGCTGGCGATTGTCCGCGTGCCGCGCAGAAGCGCGGCGGCCATCGCAATCGTCGTTCTCATCGCTTTCGCCGTCATCGTCGGCGGGCAACCGTCGGTGGTTCGAGCCACCATCATGGGCGTGCTTTTTCTTCTCAGTGTTGTGCTTGACAGAATGGTGAACCCGCTGAACAGCCTGGCCGCAGCCCTCCTGGTCATTCTCTTCTGGCGACCTCAGGATCTCTGGGAGCCGGGATCTCAACTCTCGTTTGCGGCGACGCTCGGCATCCTTGCCCTCACCGGACGCTTGACCGACTGGTTTGCTCGGGCACGCTGCCCTCGTTGGCTTGGGGGCGCGCTCGCCGTCAGCGTCAGCGCCCAGCTTTTCGTGACACCCGTCATGGTCACCCATTTTCACCAGCTCTCGCTGATCGGCCTCGCCGCCAACCTCGTGGTGGTCCCGCTCGCCGCCATTGCGACAACCCTTGGGATGATAGCGGTTGGCGTGACGCTCATCAGCCAATCCGTCGCTCACTGGCTCTTTGAAGCTCTCTGGCTCATTCTGGTGACGCTCCGCTGGATCGTCTTCTGGATCGCCCGGGTGCCGATGGCGATGATCCATCTCCCGTCATTCCCCGTGCTCGTCACCGCTGCCTTTTACGCCCTATTGGGCTCGCTCCTGCTCGTCGGACGCCATCGGACGGCTCGTGTCGTCGCAGGAGTGCTGGTCACGATCGTGCTGGTAGGGATTCTCGCGCCATGGGTGAGGCCAGCCGATGGGCGACTTCGCGTCGCACTCATCGATGTGGGCCAGGGGGATGCGATCTTTCTCTCGCTCCCGGACGGGCAGACCATGCTGATCGATGGCGGGCCTGGCGGAGGGCCGCGATTCGATGTTGGAGAGCACGTTGTGGCGCCGTTTCTCTGGGAGCAAGCTGTGCGAAAGCTTGACGCGCTGGTCATGACGCATCTCGACCTGGATCATGCCGGGGGCGTCCCGGCGATCCTCCGCCATTTCCAGGTGAGGGAATTCTGGGGAAACCACGTCAACCAGCTCCCTGATGAACTCGCGCGGCTTCTCGCGCAGTCAGGGGTTGTGAGCCGGAGACTTCAGCGAGGAGAACGAATCCGGCTCGGTTCTGCGCAGGTCACCGTCCTCAACCCAGGCTTTCCGCCACTCCAAGGCTCACCCCGGGGACTCGCCTCAGACGAAAATAATAACTCCTTGGGCCTCAGGCTCGACTGGAAGAAGCTCTCGATCCTTCTCGCTGCGGATATTGAGGCCGAAGGCGAGCGCTCGCTGATCAACTCGACGCTGCCGCTCTCGGCTGAGGTGCTGAAAGTCGGGCACCACGGCAGTCGATTTTCCAGCATGCCCGCTTTCCTGAACGTGGTGAGGCCGAGCGTGGCGCTGATCTCCGTCGGGGGCCGAAACCCGTTTCGTCACCCGGCCAATGAACTGTTAGGGCGATTGGAGGCAGCCGACGCGCGCACCTATCGCACCGACCGGGATGGAGCCATTCTTCTGGAGAGCGATGGGGAACACCTCACCATCACGCCATGGGTCTCACGGCAATCACTGACGCTGCCACTTGACCCGGAGCGACGAAACTAAGCCAGCGGTCTCGGGTTTGCCCCTCCGGCTCCAGGCCAGTGTAGGAGGCTCTGCTCTACCCAACCCCTATAATATGGACATGCGCAGTTGAATCCGCCCGCGGAGGTACGCTAGCAGACGTATGCGGCGCCCCGAGATGGGAAGGAGGTTTGGATGAGACGAACGACAGTCTTTGCGGACGAAGACGTGCTGAGAAAGCTTCGCGAGATTGCGAAGCGCGAAAACATCACCCTATCTGACGCCATCAGAACCGCGCTCGAACGTTATGTGTCGCGCCGCCAACCCAAGCGTTCCCGCCTCTCACTCATGGGCATCGGCCGCAACGGGCGAAAGGATGTTGCCGAGCACGCCGAGGAGCTGCTCGGCAAGGGATCCAGCCGCTGATGCCGCCGATCCTCGTCGATACCGGCCCGCTCTATGCGATGGCCGATCGGGATGACGACTGGCACTCTCGAGTTGTCAGGCTCCTCAAGCGTTCACGTCATGAGCTTGTCGTCCGTCGTGAACGCTTGAGGA
>Ga0209342_10003969_pt1 | contig 15460 bp, 14 predicted proteins | sample RifCSP16_2_FD_184023 | JGI IMG/M metagenome (GOLD analysis project Ga0209342, IMG submission 184023) | Soil microbial communities from Rifle, Colorado - Rifle CSP2_sed 16_2 (SPAdes) (version 2) | ecosystem: Environmental > Terrestrial > Deep subsurface > Rock core/Sediment | place: Rifle... | reverse complement strand
GCCCACGGGACGACCGCCTATCAGCGCACGGTGGTGAGCACCATCGGGGCCCTCCACGCGGCCGGGATGGCCGCCGGGATCCGGACGCCCGCCATCTTCGTCATCGGGCCGACCGTCCGCCACGCCTCCGAGCTGGGCTGGTTCGCGAGCCGGCCGCTCTCGGGCGAGCGGCTGGGCGTCTTCGGTCCCGTCGGAGCGCTCGAGGCGCTCCTGGACGTCGCCGGGGTGGAGATCGTCGAGGCGCCGCGGCCCTTGACGCCCGCTTCCCGCGTGGTCATCGCCGCCGCGCCGCTCACCGCGTGGCTCCTCCGGAGCCCCGACGAGGTGGAGGCGCTGGAGGAGGAGCGGCTGATCCCGGGCTTCGGCGCGGACGTGCGCGCCCTCTGTCTCGGGTCAACCACCGCCGAGCGCGCCCGGGCGCGCGGGTGGAGACACGTCATCGAGCTTGCCGAAGGGATGGCACCAGAAGCGGTCGTCGCCGCCATCGGCGACCGCAGTCCACGCGCCGCTTCCGGCGGCGCGAGAAAGGGGTGAAAGATGTCGCTAGTCCCATACCTGCTGGCGTACGCGGGCATCGCCGTGTTCGTCATCGCAGTGGTGGCGCGCATCCGTATGTACTCGAGCATGCCCATGCACTTACGGTGGGAGCTCTATCCCGTCCCGCACGAGAAGAGCCGCGCCGCGCACGGCGGCTCCTACCTGGAGGAGGTCGAGTGGTGGACGAAGCCGCGCGAGGTCTCGAAGCTCGCCGAGGCCAAGGCCATGGCCACCGAGATCGGCTTCCTGGAGGCGCTGCACAAGCATAACCGTCCCCTGTGGTGGAGCTCCTTCCCCTTCCACTTCGGCCTCTACCTGTCCATCGCCGCGACGGTGCTCATGATCGCGGGCGGCGTCCTCTCGCGCGTGGCGGGCGGCCTCATGGCCTCCAGCCTCGGGAGCGTGTGGCGCGCCGGCATGGTGTTCACGGGCGTGCTCGGGTCGGCGCTGGTGATCATCGGCGCAGTGGGGCTCTTGAAGAAGCGGCTCTCGGACCCCGACCTGGCCGACTTCACCACGCCGGCCGACATCTTCAACCTCGCCTTCTTCGTGGTGGCGTTCGGCTGCGCCTTCGCGACCTTCGTCCTCTTCGACCGGGACTTCGCGCTGGCGAGCCGGTTCGTCGGGAACCTGGTCACGTTCAACCTCCAGCCGGTCGCGGGCGGCGGGGCGGGGGTCATGCTGGGGCTCAGCGTGAGCCTGCTCGCGGGGCTCGTCGGCTACATCCCGCTCACGCACATGTCACACTTCGTGGGCAAGTACTTCGCGTACCACTCGGTGCGCTGGGGGGACGAGCCTAATCTCAAGGGCGGACCGCACGAGCCGGCGATCGTCGCCAACCTCATGCAGAAGGTCACCTGGGCGGGCTCCCACATCCAGAGCGAGGGCCAGAAGAACTGGGTCGAGATCGCCACCATGGACTACAAGCAGTACGGGGGAGGAGAGAAGAAATGAAGACGAGCCCCTCGATTCACGACCTGCCGCGGCCCGGTGACGTCTCGGTCTCGCACCTCGACCTGCAGGACCAGGAGCCGCTCCCTCCGCCCTTCGACAAGATCGACCAGGAGCCGGGGATCAAGCCGCTGTCGCAGGCCGCCCGGGAGAAGTACGTCAACCTCGACGACACCATCGCCGTCAACATCCCCAAGCCGAAGACGCAGGAGGAGAAGGATCGCCTGGTCCAGGGCTTCATCTCCGGGATGAGGAAGCTCTTCAACGCCGGCGACAACTGGACGTTCCTGCAGCCGCTCGTCCTCTCCATGGAGCACTGCGCGCGCTGCCAGACGTGCTCCGACTCCTGCCACATCTACACCGAGAGCGGGAAGAACCCCCTCTACCGGCCCACCTACCGGTCGGAGATCTTCCGCCGGCTCTACTTCAAGCACGTGAAGGGCTCGTCCGGGGGCCGCGGTGACATCGAGCTCACCTGGGAGGGCGTGGTAAAGCTCATCGAGCTCTCCTACCGGTGCAACCTGTGCCGGCGGTGCGCGCAGACCTGCCCCATCGGCGTCGACAACGGCCTCATCGCGCGCGAGATTCGGAAGGTGGCGAGCCAGGAGCTGGGGATCCGCCCGCGGGAGCTGCACGAGGACGGGTCGATGCTGCAGCAGAAGGTGGGCTCGTCCACCGGCATGTCGTCCATCGTCGTGAAGGACAACATGGACTTCATCGACGAGGACATGACCGAGAAGACGGGCATGACCTTGAAGACGCCGTGGGACGTGGAGGGCGCGGACGTCCTCCTCATGCACAACGCGGGCGAGATCCTGGCCTGGCCGGAGAACCCTGGGGCCTTCGGCCTCCTCATGGAGGCGGCCGGCATCAGTTGGACGCTCTCCTCCGAGCTCGCAGCCTACGACAGCATCAACTACGGCCTGTTCTATGACGACGTGCAGTACGCGCGCACGCTCATCAAGCACATCTCGGCGGCGAAGAAGCTGAAGGTGAAGAAGATCGTCATGGGCGAGTGCGGTCACGCGCACAAGGGCATGTGCGTCATCTCGGACAGGATCCTCCAGGGCGACCTCAACGTCCCGCGCGAGAGCTGGCTGCCCTTCATGGCGGATCTGGTGAAGCAGGGGCGGTTCAAGTTCGACAAGAGCCGGAACGACTTCCCGGTGACGCTGCACGACCCCTGCAACATCACCCGGCTCATGGGCATCGTCCAGCCGCAGCGCGACATCATGCGCGCCGTCGTACCGGAGCACCGCTTCCGCGAGATGACGCCGCATGGCGTGAACAACTACTGCTGCGGCGGCGGGTCGGGGTTCGCCATCATCGGCGGCCACAACTTCCCCGAGTGGCGATTCCACGCCACGGGCCGGAAGAAGATGCGGCAGATCCTGAACGCCTTCCAGGGCGAGCCGATGGACAAGGAGCACCCGAAGTACGTCTGCGCCCCGTGCAGCAACTGCAAGGGGCAGATCCGCGACATGCTGAAGTACTACGACGCCTGGGAGAAGGCGGGCATCAACTACGGCGGCCTCGTCGAGCTCATGGTGAACGCCCTCGTCGGCGCCAAGCCGGGCTTCATCGACTGGGAGTGGCACTAGACAGCGCGGGCTCAGCGGGCTGACCGGCACGCGTTACGGGCTGCGTCTCACGGCTGATGCCGGGGGCGCAGCCTTTTTTCTTGCCCCTCGACAGAAGGCTCGCGCAAAGGCGCCAAGTCACGCCAAGTCGCAAAGGAAGCTTCGCGCCTTTGCCCCTCTGCGCCTTTGCGCGAGAATCGCTGGACCCGGCCGCTCGAGGTCTCCTCCGAAGTACTCAAGCGACTAGGTGAGTAGCGACGCAGCTGACTCAGCGCAAGGGGCCGGAGCGTTCCCGGGTGGGGGAGGGCGGTGGCATCGCGGGGAGAGGTCGATTGGTCCCGCGCGCCACCCCTTGACAGGACCCGCCGCGATCGTCTCTACTCTCCTAATCAATCTAGTACTAGACTATAGGCCCGGGACTCGGCGAGCGCATTCGACGCGAAGGGAGCTGGCAATGACGCAGACGGTCGTCACGCTGTTCGTCAACGAACCCATGGGAAAGCGGTGAATCTCGAACGTGGACGCCGCCGGTCGGGCGGAAAAGGAGCTGGGTACGGTGACCCGGGTGATCAAGAAGGCCTCGGAGGAATACGCCCTTCAGGTGGATCCGCCTCCCTGTCCCTCGGTGGTGGTCGGAGCTCGGCTGATCGCCGCAAACGACGTGGTGACGTATGAGGCCCTGAGGGCGGCCATCCTGAGCACCGGCGTGCACCAGGGGAGGGCGTCATGAGCATCCCTCTGATGAGCACCCTCGTCGCGCTGGGGCTGGGCGGCGGGTTCCTGTCCGGGCTCCTGGGACTGGGCGGCGCGATCTTCATGATCCCGCTCCTTCTCTACGTCCCGCCGCTCCTGGGCCTGGGACAGTTCGACATGAAGCAGGTGGCGGCCATCAGCATGGTGCAGGTCCTGGCCGCGTCGCTCACGGGAGTGCTGGTCCACAACAAGCACCGATTCGTGAGCAGGTCGCTCCTCGTCTACATGGGCGTGTGCAACGCCATCGGCAATCTCGCGGGCTCGCTATACTCGCAACGCACCAATAGCGCGTTCCTGCTTGCGACGTTTGCGACGCTGGCGGTCATCGCATCGGTCGTCATGTTCGTACCGAGACGCGAGCAAGGTGGGGATGTCCCGCCCGACGAGCTCGAGTACAGCAAGCCCGTCGCGATGGGCGCGAGCCTCGCCATCGGGACCTTCGGCGGGATGGTGGGCGCACCGGGCGCGTTCGTCTACATCCCGGTGATGATCTATCTGCTGAAGATCCCGACCCGGATCGTGATCGGAAGCACCCTGGGCATCGTCTTCCTGGGCGCGATCGCGGGCACGATCGGCAAGATGGCGACCGGCCAGATCCTGTGGCCCGCCGCCGTCGCGCTCGTCGCCGGCACCGTTCCCGGCGCGCAGCTCGGCGGCAACATGAGCAAGAAGGTCAAGTCCGGGCACCTTCGGATCATCATCGCCCTGATCATCGCGGTGACCGGCATCAAGATGTGGCATCAGGTCGCGCTCGGGTGACGGTTCGTGCCTCGAGCCCGGTCTCCCGGAGCCGGCTGCGTGCCCGCAACTCCCGGGTCGGCGGGGCTACCGCTTGACCCGTCGAGCGCGCGGCCTTATTCAAAAATACGGTTGAGTTATGGGGAGGTTCGAAACGTGACGGCTCCGACCGCAGGTCGCCGCTTCAAGGACGCCATCTACGAGCAGTTCGCGCGCGTCGCGAAGGCGCTCGCCAGCCCGCACCGCATCGAGCTCGTGGACCTGCTCGCGCAGGGGCCGAGGACCGTGGAGGCGCTGGCGCAGCTCACCGACATGAGCCTCGCCAACACCTCCCAGCACCTTCAGGTCCTTCGGGGGGCCGGACTCGTCGAGGCGACGAAGCAGGGCCTCTTCGTGACTTACCGGCTCGCCGACGCGACGGTATCCGACCTCTTCCTCGGGCTTCGCACGGTGGCGGAGGGCCGGCTCGCGGAGGTCGATCGGATCAAGCGCGAGTTCCTCGCCGAGCGAGACCAGCTCGAGGCCGTCGACGAGCGGGCGCTGCGGCGCCGCATTCGCGAGGGAGACGTGACGGTGGTCGACGTCCGGCCCAGGGAGGAGTACGAGGCGGGGCACATCCCTGGAGCGGTGTCCATTCCGCTGCCGGAGCTCGTGAAGGAGCTCGCGAACCTCCCGAAGAAGGGAGAGATCGTCGCCTACTGCCGCGGCCCCTACTGCGTGCTCGCCGTCGAGGCCGTGAACTTACTTCGGAAGAAGGGCTTCCGGGCCGTGCGACTCGAGGACGGGGTCCTCGACTGGGCGGCCCACGGCTTCCGCCTCGAAGCGTCCAGCGCGAAGTGACCGCACCGACCCCGAGCGACGCGTTCCTAGACGCGCTCCACGTGGTAGCCGCGCTCCCGCAGGGCTCGCAGGATGTCCTCGACGTGATCGGGGCCGCGCGTCTCGAGGGTGAGCTGCAGCGTCGTGTCGCCGAAGCGGTGCGAGAAGGCGCGGGTGTGGTGCACCTCGATGACGTTGGCGCGATGGGTCGCGATCACCGCCGAGACCTTCGCCAGCTGCCCGGGCTTGTCCTGGAGCGCCACCACGATGCGGACCAGCCGGCCGTCGCGGACAAGGCCCCGCTCGATGACGCGCGCGACGACGTTCACGTCGATGTTGCCGCCCGAGAGGAGGGCGACCACCCGGCGCCCCTCGAGCCCGCGCACCTTGTGGTTGAGCAGCGCGGCCACCGTCACGGCGCCGGCGCCTTCGACCACCGTCTTCTCGCGCTCGAGGAGGTAGAGGATCGCGCTCGCGATCTCCTCCTCGGAGACGGTGACGATCTCGTCTACGTACTTCTGCGTGTGACGGAAGGTGAGCTCACCAGGGCGCTTCACCGCGATCCCGTCGGCGAGGGAGCTCGCCGGCTCCACCGTGACGAGGCGCCCCTCGTCGAGCGAGGCCAGCATGCAGGGGAGCGCCTCCGTCTCGACGCCCACCACCTTCACCGCGGGGGCGGTGGACTTGAACGCCACCGCCATCCCCGAGATGAGCCCTCCACCGCCCACCGGGACGAGCACGGCTTCCAGGTCCGGGACCTGCTCGAGCAGCTCGAGCGCGATGGTGCCCTGTCCGGCGATGATGAACGGATCGTCGAAGGGGTGGATGAAGGTCAGGCCCTCCGCCTGCTCCACCCTGCGGGCCTCGGTGTACGCCTCGTCGTAGTTCGAGCCGCTGAGGACCACCCGCGCCCCGTGGCCGCGGGTGTTCGCGACCTTGATGAGCGGCGTCCCCTCGGGCATCACGATGGTCGCCGGGATGCCGAGCCGTCCGGCGTGGTAGGCGACCGCCTGCGCGTGATTGCCTGCGCTCGCCGCCACGAGCCCCGCTGCGCGCTCGGCAGGCGAGAGGCAGAGGAGCTTGTTGAGGGCGCCGCGCTCCTTGTAGGCGCCCGTCATCTGCAAGTTCTCGAGCTTGAGATAGGTCTCGCACCCCGCGAGCCGCGAGAGCGACAGGCTCTTCGCGCACGGCGACAGGTAGATCTGATCGGAGATCCGACTCCGCGCGGCCTTCACGTCCTCGAGTGTCACCATTCGAGGCGGACCGTACCTTCGAACCGAGGAGCCGGCAACGCCGCGCGACATGCGGATGGCCGGGAGCGTGCGAGGCTCACGCGCGGGAGCGGTCCGGCGAGTCGGTGGCGCCAGGCGGAGGGACGGCAGGGTGGGGGCTACTTGGCCGCTCGTCCGAGCGCGCGGGCGGACCGGCGCAGGCAGAGCCAGCCTCCTGCCGCCAGTGTCGGCGCAGCCGCCGGCCAGGCGCGGTAAGAATGGGAGGCGGTCACAGGTACGGGGTGGTTCGGGTTGTCGGGGTCCGGGGGTTCGGGGCGGAGCCCCCGAGGTCAATGACGGCGAAGCCGGCGGTCCGCGCCCGCTAGCGAGCGAATGCGCCGAAGGCGCAGCCGCGGGGTGCGTCATGAGCGAGTGCATCTTCTGCAGCATCGCGGGCGGGATCGTCCCCGCCCATGTCGTGCACGAATCGGCGACCGCGATCGCCCTCCTGGACCGGTTCCCTGCCGCGCGCGGGCACGTGCTCGTCATTCCCCGGCATCACGCGCCGACGCTCCTCGATCTCCCCGACGAGGCCATCGGGGCACTCTTCCAGGAGGTGAAGGTGGTGACGCGCGCCGTGAGCGAGGCCCTCCGCCCGCTGGCCTTCCACGTCGGCTGGAACCACGGCTTCGAGGCGGGGCAGCGCGTGTTCCACCTGCACGTGCACGTCATCCCCAGGTACGCGCCGGGAGGCGCCGGCATTCAGTCGCTGGGAACTGGCCCCGGGCGCGACGACCTCGACGCCACCGCCGCCGCCATCAGGGACCGGCTCGGCGGGCCGGGCCAGCGGTAGTTCACTGCCGCACGCTCGAGGTGAGCCGCTTCAGGAGGGGCACGAAGAGCAGCATGACCGCTGCCGCGGCGAAGCTCGAGACGACGAAGATGGAGAAGAACCCGAAGTTCGTCGCGCTCACCCGCTGCAGGAAGCCACCGATGCCCCCCGCCTCGACCGCGCGCACCTCGCCCGGAGTGGGCGTATAGGCGGCGAGCGCGCCCGCGATCTTGTTGGCGGCGGCGTTGGCGAGGAAGTACGCGCCCATGAGCAGCGCGGCGAAGCGCGCCGGCGCGACCTTGGTGACGTAGGAGAGCCCGACGGGCGAGAGGCAGAGCTCTCCCAGCGTGTGGAAGAGGTAGGCCGCCGTGAGCCAGAGCGGGCTCACGAGCACCCCCGCGTCCGCGCGCCGGCCGCCGGCGGCGAGGAAGATGAAGCCGACGCCGAGCAGGGAGAGCCCGAGGACCATCTTGAGGGCAGTCGAGGGCTCCCAGCCCCTGCGGCCCAGGGCTCCCCAGAGGCCGGCGAAGACCGGCGCGCCCAGGAGGATCAGGGCGGGGTTCAGCGACTGGAACCAGCTCGACGGCAAGTGGAGCCCGGCCAGGTCGAGGTTGGTGTGCCTGTCGGCGAACAGGTTCATGGAGCTTCCGGCCTGCTCGTACGCGGCCCAGAAGAAGATGACGAAGAACGACACGACGAAGAGGGCGACCACGCACCTGCGCTCTTCCCCCCGGGACCCGAGCACGGTCATGGCGATCACCGCTCCCACGGTCATGCCCATGGCCAGGCCGAGCAAGGTCGCCCCTCCGAGGAGCGAGGCGACGACGGCGCCAGCCACCGCCCCTCCGGCGCCGTCGAGGAGGAGCCGCCGGTCTCCGTGTGGGGCCTCGGCTACGCGGCCTGGCGCCGCCTGCGAGGGGCGGAGCCCGATCCCGGGCAGGTACCTGTCGCGCCCCCAGAGGTAGGCGGCGAGGCCGAGCACCATCCCCACCCCCGCGGCCGCGAAGCCCCAGTGCCAGCCGAACCGCTCGCTCTGCGCCAGGTAGCCGCAGACGAGCGGGCCGAGGAACGCCCCCGCGTTCACACCCATGTAGAAGATCGTGAACCCGGAGTCGCGGCGCGCGTCTCCCTGCCGGTACAGCTGCCCGCACATCGTGGACGCGTTGGGCTTGAAGAGGCCGGTGCCGACGATGATGAGGGCGAGCCCGACGTAGAACATGGTCATGCCGGGGAACGCGAGCGCGAAGTGCCCGGCCGCGATCACCGCGCCGCCGAGGATGAGGGCGTGCCGCGTCCCCATCAGCCTGTCGGCCAGATAGCCGCCCACGACCGGCGTGAGGTAGACGAGCATCGTGTAGGTGCCGTAGAGCCCCGCCGCGCGCGCCGTGTCCCAGCGGAGCCCGTTCACCAGGTAGAGCACCAGGATCGCGCGCATCCCGTAGTACGAGAACCGCTCCCACATCTCGGTCACGAAGAGGAGGCCGAGCCCTCGCGGGTGCCCCAGGAGCGCGCGGTCGTCGAGGATGGATGGCCGGGGAAGGGCGACGTCGACGACGTCGGCGGCGCGGTCGGTGGACAAGCTGGCCTCCTGGCCGATGTTGGGCCCGGGATCCTGCGCCAGGGCGTCGCCTCGGGCAACCATGGCGCGCCCAGGCGGGTGCCCGGTCCCGGTCGCGCCCCGTGATAGCGTCCGTGCGGCGGCCGGGCACGGTCGCCGGGAGGGCGACGATGCGCCTCGTTTCTGCCGAGGAGGCCGTCTCCTGCATCCGCTCCGGGGAGCGCGTCTTCATCCACGGCGTCGCGGCGGCGCCGGGCAGGCTCCTCGCCGCCATGACGGCGCGCGCGCCGGAGCTGCGCGGGGTGGAGCTCGTGCAGCTACACACCGAGGGGGAGGCCCCCTACGCCGCGCCGGAGATGGCGGGGAGCTTTCGGGTGAACTCGCTCTTCGTGGGCGCAAACGTGCGCGCGGCGGTGCGGGAGGGGCGCGCTGACTACCTGCCGGTGTTCCTGTCGGAGGTCCCTCGGCTCTTCCGGTCGGGCAGGCTCCCGCTGGACGTCGCCCTGGTGCAGGTCTCGCCCCCCGACCGCCATGGCTTCTGCTCGCTCGGGGTGTCGGTCGACGTCTCGCCCGCCGCGGTGCAGACGGCGCGGACGGTGGTGGCCCAGGTGAATCCGCGGATGCCGCGCAGTCACGGTGACGGGCTCGTCCACGTGGACGACATCGACCTTGCGGTGGAGGTCGACGAGCCGCTCCCCGAGTTCCAGCCTCCGCCCCTCACCGAGGTGGAGCGGGCGATCGGGCGCCATGTCGCCGGGCTCGTCGAGGACGGCTCGACGCTGCAGGTCGGGATCGGCGCCGTCGCCGAGGCGACGCTAGCGTCGCTGGGCGATCACCGCAGGCTGGGCGTCCACACCGAGATGCTCTCGGAGGGCGTCGTCGGCCTGGTGGAGGAGGGCGTCGTCACCGGCGAGACGAAGCACGTCCACCCGGGGAAGGTGGTGGCGGGGTTCGCACTGGGCACGCGGCGGCTGTACGACTTCATCGACGACAACCCCATGGTCGCGATGCTGGACATCGCCTACGTGAACGACGCGGAGGTGATCCGCCGCAACCCCCGCGTCGCCGCCGTGAACGGCGCGCTGGAGGTGGACCTCACCGGCCAGGTCTGCGCCGACACCATCGGCGAGCTCCAGTACTCCGGCGTCGGCGGCCAGATGGACTTCATCCGCGGCGCCTCCCTCTCCGAAGATGGCAAGCCCATCATCGCGCTCCCCTCCACGACCAGCGCGGGCGAGTCGCGCATCTGCTCGCACCTCAAGCCGGGGGCCGGCGTGGTCACGACCCGCGCCCACGCGCACTTCGTGGTGACCGAGCATGGGGTCGCCGACCTCTTCGGCAGGAACACCCGGCAGCGGGCGGCGGCGCTCGTCGCCATCGCCGATCCGCGCCACCGCGAGGCGCTCGCCGCAGAGGCGCGGCGACGTTTCGGGTAGGGGGCTTTCTCAGGGGAAGAACGCCAGCCCGATGCTCGCCCCGAAGTTGACGCTCGGCCCCGGGAACGAGAACTGGGCGTTGCTCGGCAGGTTCTCCTCCCGCTTCAGTTGATCCTCACCGTCGGGGAAGACCAGGAACCCGGCCGAGACGAGGCCGTCGAACATCCGGCTGAGCCCGAACTGCGCATAGCCGCCGAAGGCCAGGCCGTGGCCGAGGAGCGTGCTGTAGCGGTAGCCGCCCTGGAGCCCTGCGTGGGTCGTGGGCCGGGGGTGGAACAGCCTGACGTAGACGTCCGGTGAGATCTGCAAGCTGCTGTAGAGCTTCAGGTCGATGCTTGAACCCTGATCGAGGGCCAGCAGCAGCGGGGTCCAGCCGACCGAGGCGCGCAGGCCGACGGCCGGCGTCCCCGCCGTCACCCCGGCGCCGAAGCCCGAGTAGGGGCCGATGTGCAACAGGGCACCGATGTTTCGCCGCTCTCCGCTCCGCTGCGGCACCTCGGTCGCCACCGGCTCTGGCCCCGCCGGAGACTGCGGCGGCTGCTCCAGCGCGGGGCTGGCGGTCTGGCCCGGCTGGGCCTCGGCGGACGCTCGCTCGCACCAGGCTGCGGCGAACAGGAAGGTCGCCGCGCACAGGAGGCGGAGAGCGGGCCCAACTCGTGCGTCGATCGCTTCGCGCATGGTTCCCCCAGGAGGAAGCTTCGGTGTGTAGGCGAGAAATACACACTTCGAGTCCGTCTGTCACCAACAGATCAACTGCGCTGCCTGCGAACGGAGGTGGTCGGGGGCGGCGGGGTCCTGCGTGTCATTGCGTCAAGGGACGCCGCCTCCCGACGTTTCCATACAGTGTCGTGGCGAACCCGTTGGCACGCTGGGCCTTGCCCGATAGCGTCGCGGGGATGAGCGACCTCACGGTCCCGAAGCGGCGCCTGCCGGTGACCGTCACGCTGGCCGGGGGCATGCGCCGCGAGGTGATCCTGTTCCTGGCCGAGGGCGTCTCCGGACACGAGGGCGGCGAGCGGCTCTCGGACCTGCTGAATGGCGGGTCCGACTTCATCCCCGCGCTCGAGGTGGAGACGCACGCGATGACGTTCCTCAACCGGGCGGCGGTGCTCATCGCCGAGGCGGGTCCTCTGGCGGAGCGCCCAGCCTCCGACGCCCTCTCCCTCCCGGTCGAGCACGAGGTGGAGCTCACGCTCGCCGACGGGCGCGCCCTGCGCGGCGGCCTGAGCTACGTCCTTCCCCCGGACCACGCGCGCGTGGCCGACTACCTGAACGATGGGACCCCCTTCCTGCCGCTGCACGGTGATGCGGGGGTCCAGCTCGTGAACAAGCTCCACGTCACCCGCGTCGTCCTCGTCGAACGCTGACCATGCCCAGGCTCGACTCCCTCCTCGAAAAGCTGTTCTCGAATCCCAATGCGCAGCTCGTCCTCGAGACGGGCGCAGGCGCGTCGCTCGTCACCGCGACCGGCAGCCTGCCGCTCATCCGGCAACCGCTCACGACGCAGCAGATCGTGAGTGCGCTGGCCGAGATCGTCCCGGGCGACCTGCAGAGGAGCTTCCCCCGCCCGGGCAAGACCTCGTTCACGTACTCCGCTCCCCGGGGGACGGTCGAGGTGCGCGTCGAGTCGCTCGAAGGGAAGGTGCGGGCCGTCGCCGCGGCGTGCGACCGGGCGCGCCCCGGCCTTGACCTGATCGACTTGGCCGAGGCAAGGCCCCCTCCTCCGCAGCCGCCCCCGGAGGCCGATGCAGCCACGGCGAAAGCAGGGCCTGCCGGCACGGCGCGGCCGCCCGCCGTCCTCGCGCCGGAGAGCCCTCGCGCCGCGATGGAGGCGCTCCTCGGAGCCCTCGTCGACCGCAAGGCGTCGGACCTGCATCTCGCATCCGGGGATGTCCCTTCGATGCGCATCGACGGAGACGTGGTGCGGCTCGACGACTACGGGCCGGTCGCGCCGCAGCGGCTTGCCGACCTGCTCTGGTCCATCGCGCCCGATCGCAACCGGGAGGAGTGGCAGCGCTGCCACGACACCGACTTCGCGCACGAGACGCCCGCCGGGCGCTTCCGGGCCAACGTCTTCCTCGACCGCCGCGGCATCGGGGCCGTGTTCCGCCTCATCCCCAACAAGATCCTGACCGCCGAGGAGCTAGGGGTTCCGAGCGCGGTCGTCGACCTGTGCGCGCTCACCAAGGGCCTGGTGCTCGTGACGGGGCCGACGGGCTCGGGCAAGTCGACCACGCTGGCGGCGCTCGTGGACCACGTGAACCGGACGCGGGACGATCACGTGATCACGATCGAGGATCCGATCGAGTTCGTGCACGAGAACAAGCGGTGCATCGTGAACCAGCGCGAGGTGGGCACGCACACCGAGTCGTTCAAGCGGGCGCTGCGAGCGGCCCTGCGCGAGGACCCCGACGTGCTCCTGGTGGGCGAGCTCAGGGATCTCGAGACCATCGCCATCGCGATCGAGACGGCGGAGACCGGCCACCTCGTCTTCGGCACCCTGCACACCAACACCGCCCCGTCCACCGTCGACCGGATCATCGACCAGTTCCCGTCCGACCGCCAGGAGCAGATCCGGATGATGGTGTCGGAGTCGCTGAAGGGCGTCGTGGCGCAGACGCTGTGCAAGCGGGTCGGCGGCGGGCGGGCCGCGGCCCTCGAGGTCCTCATCTGCACCTCCAGCGTGGCGAACCTCGTCCGAGAGGGAAAGACGTTCCAGATCCCCTCGGTCATGCAGACCGGGCGCAGCCATGGCATGTGCACCCTGAACGACGCGCTGCTGGACCTGGTGAAGCGCGGCCTGGTCGAGCCGGCCGAGGCGTATCGGAAGTCGGTCGCCAAGGCGGAGCTGAAGGGCCTCCTCGAGCGCGCCGGGTTCCCCCTCGCCGAAGCTGCCTGAACGGGCTAGAGAGCCAGGCGCGCGGGGCCATGGGGGTCGACGTGATCTCGAGGTTCCTCGCGGACGCGGTGGTCGTATTCCACCTTGCGTTCGTGCTCTACGTCGTCCTGGGCGGCGTGCTCGTGCTGCGCTGGCGCTCGCTGGCGATCCTCCACCTGCCCGCCGCCGTCTACGGCGTGGCGGTGGAGCTCGCCGGCTGGACGTGCCCCCTCACGCCGCTCGAGAACGCGCTCCGCCGCCGGGGCGGACAGGCGGGGTACCGGGGTGGGTTCGTCGAGCACTACCTCTTGCCGGTCCTCTATCCGGAAGGGATGCCCCGATGGATGCCCTGGGCCCTGGCCGCGCTCGTCGCGGGGGCGAACGTGGCCATCTACGGCGTCGCGCTGTTGCGCGGCGGGCGGCGCCGGCCCTGGCGAGGACCGCTGTAAACAGATGGTGACCCGGCCGGAGGCCGTCTTCCCGGATGGGGCCGCGAAGAGGCGTTCGCACGCCCTAGGTGCGACAAAGGAATCGCTCGTCTTGCCAGCTCGGGGGTGGGAGAATGCTGGGCCCCCCGGGAGCCCGCTGCATGACAAATGCCCAGATCCGCACGAAACCCGTGCTTCGCTCAGAGTTCTGCAAGGGCTGCGGGCGCTGCATCGAGTCCTGCCCCAAGGACTGCATCTCGGCCGGGAGCGAGGTCCACGCCGTCAGCGGGCTGGTGCCGGTCGTCCTGCGCCTGGATGAATGCAATGGTTGCCCACTGTGCGTGCAGGCGTGCCCGGAGCCCTACGGGCTCATGCCGGCCGAGGTCGCGGCCGCCCTCGAGGCAGCGGATGGGCTCCGGATCGGGCAACCTCGGCCCCCGGTGACGGAGGAGATCCCCGCCGCGCGAATGGCCCTGGCCGAGGTCCGGCCGCTCGTGCTGAAGGGGACGCACGCCGCGGCGGTGGGAGCGCTGCTCGCCGGCTGCCGGCACTTCTTCGGGTATCCGATCACCCCCTCCACGGAGGGTGCAGAGCTCATGGCGCAGCTCTTGCCGGTGCTCGGCGGGCACTTCCTCCAGGCGCCGAGCGAAGTCGCGACCGTGAACATGCTCTACGGGTGCGGCGGCGCCGGGGTGCCGGCCATGACCTTCACCTCCTCGCCCGGCTTCAGCCTCATGCTCGAGGGCATCTCCTACATGATCGGCGCCGAGGTGCCGGGCGTGTTCGTGGAGGTGATGCGCGCCGGGCCCGGCCTCGGGAACATCGGCCCGGAGCAGGCTGATCTGAAGCTGGCGTGCCGCGGGCTCGGCCACGGCAACACCCGCGCGATCGTGCTCGCGCCGGCCACCCCGCAGGAGATGCTGGACTTCACGGCGCTCGCGTTCGAGCTCTCCTTCCGCTACCGCAACCCGACCATCGTCCTCGCCGACGCCTACCTCGGGCAGATGACCGGCAGGGTGGTCCTGCCGCGCGAGCTGGCGCGCCCGGGAGTGCCGGCCTGGGCGGTGCGCGGCGACGCCGCCCATCGGCGGAACCTCATCACCTCCATCCTCCTCAGCGAGCTCGATCAGGAGGCGCACAATGTGCGCCTCATCCAGAAGTACGCCCGGATGAGCGACGCCGAGCAGCGCGCCGATCTCTTCTGCTGCCAGGACGCGGAGGTGCTGGTCGTCGCGGCCAACACGCCGGCGCGCATGGCCAAGGGCGCGGTCCGGACGCTGAGGGCGGCGGGCGTCGCCGCCGGCCTCTTCAGGCCGCAGACGATCTGGCCATTTCCCATCCGCCACCTCCTCCCGCTGCTCGGCCGCGCGCGCCTGATCGTCGTCGTCGAGGCGAGCGATGGCCAGCTCGAGGACGAGCTGCGGCTGGCGCTCAGCCACGCGGGCGCGTCGGCGGAGATCCAGCACGTCCGGCGGTACGGGGGGATGATGCCGTCGCAGGCCGAGATCGTCGGGGCGATCCGGGACGCGCTGCCGCGGAAGGCGGTCGTGGCGTGAGCGCCTTCTACGAACAGTTCGAGCGGCACGGCCACGCGGAGGGGCTGAAGGGGCACACCACGCACTACTGCCCGGGCTGCGGCCACGGCCTCGTCCACCGGTACCTGGCCGACGGCATCGACGCGCTCGGGATCAAGGACCGCACGGTCGCCATCTCGCCGGTGGGGTGCAGCGTCTTCCTCA
>Ga0209342_10003967_pt1 | contig 15462 bp, 9 predicted proteins | sample RifCSP16_2_FD_184023 | JGI IMG/M metagenome (GOLD analysis project Ga0209342, IMG submission 184023) | Soil microbial communities from Rifle, Colorado - Rifle CSP2_sed 16_2 (SPAdes) (version 2) | ecosystem: Environmental > Terrestrial > Deep subsurface > Rock core/Sediment | place: Rifle... | reverse complement strand
TGGCCGACGGCGCGCCGCACGAGCTCCCGATCGGCGTCCGGGACGGAGCAGCCGGCGAGGTCAGGCAGGTCCTGCCCGAAGCAGACCACCTCCGGGGCGAACGCGCCGCGGAGGATCGCCCGGCTCACCGCCAGCACGTCGGCGCCGGTCAGGACGTTCGCGAAGCACTGCGCTGCCCGTACGAAGCCCCGCGCACAGGAGTCTCTGCCGAGGCGATCGGGGTCGAGCGACACGAGCGACCGTAACAAGTATAACGGACGGTGCAAGCGCTCATCCGAGCCCCCCGCTTGGTGGCGATCCGGACGGGCACCGATGTCTGGCGGATCGGCGGCGCCTTCCGAGATTCGCCAGACATCGTTTGGCGAATTCGCGACTTCGACGAATCGGTCGAACTCCGTACCTACTGATGTCCCGCCCGCAGGCGACCCTCAGGTCGCCCGCAACGGAGGCGAGCAAGGCACATCCTCGCACGTGACAGTGACGTTCAGAGCGGGTCATCACGCGGACGGTGCTGCTTGGAGCGACCCGCTCGCTGCCGGACCGCGGGTTTCGCAGTTCGCAGCTTTCCGTCGGCCAGCGCTGCGGGCGAGCGGCACGTCGAAGCAGGCGACGACGACGGCCGAATGGGGGAGGGCTCCGCATGGCCCCCGTCGCTTGCGCGGACTCGAGGTCCGCGGCGCGGCCGCTCGCGGCGGCGCAGTCCTTCGCTGCCAGTCACGCAACACTCGGCGATCATTCGAGATCGCCTCGCGGGCTCGACGCTTGCTCAGGGCAACAGCATGCCTCGCGATTCCGGATCCTCTCGTGAGCGCCTGGGCCGACTCGATCACGTGGCCTACGCGTCCCCTCTCGCGCCTGCCTCCCGCCGTGGAGCCGAAATCTTAGACGCACCGTCTGGCCCAGACGCATCGTCTCGCGGCCCTGCCAGATCCGGGTCTCGTCATGTGCGCGACGCGCCTACCTCGCGCAGTGGTGTCACGGGCGGCGAACTAGTGCTTGACGGTCAGGCCACGTGTGGCACCAGTAGGCCTCTAAGACTCACAGAGCGGGAGGGTAGGCTATGCGTCTCGGTCTAGCCGGGTGCGGAGCTGTTGTCTTGTTTGTCGTCTTGTGCGCCTGCGGGGACTCTCCGTCCGCCCCGTCGGCCTCGGGGAATGAGGCCGCCGGTGGCGGCGCCGGCCAGGGGTCCGGAGGCGGGGCGGGTGGAGGCGAGGCTGGCCATCCCTGCACCGACGTCCAGAGCGACCCCTACAACTGCGGCGCCTGCGGCGTCGCCTGCTCGTTCGCAAACGCTACGCCGCTATGCCTGAGCGGGACCTGCGCGCGCGGCGTCTGCTCCTCGGGATGGCACGACCTCGACGCCGACCCGAGCAACGGGTGCGAGGCGAGCTGTTCGGGCGCGAGTTGCAATGTCGGGACCGGCTCGGAGGCGCGGACGGTGACGCTCTCCGCGCCGCCATTGCCCGAGAGCGGCGTCGTCGCGAGCGCCTTCTCGAATAGCGGCCCGGTCGGTGCCGGCGCCGAGGACCCGCCGCCGGTCGATCTGTCGGGGATCCTCGGCGAGCCGACGCCGCTCGCCCATCACGACGGTGACCTCGACAACCCAATGGATGCGTTCGTCTCGAACCAGAACCCGCTGATCGAGAACCTGATCGGCTACCAGGCGGTCCTGCACTGAGCGGGATCGCTTCTTTGCAAGGGAGCGTGAGATGAGAAAGCTCGTGCTGCTGGCGGCCTTGATGCCTGCGCTGGCTTCGGCCCAGGCGCAGCCGGTTCCGTCCAGGTTAGGCTACCAGGGGCGGCTCGTCGACAAGAGCGGGGCGCCGCTCAACGGGACGCATCAGGTCAAGTTCACCGTCTACAGGGAGGCGAAAGAAGGCACACCGCTCTGGGATGAGACCCAGAAGCTCGCCCTGACGAACGGGTTCTACTCGACGTTCCTGGGAGCGGAGAAGCCGCTGCCGGTGGGCTACGGCTCGACGGTGTTCGACGGGTCCGACCTCTACCTGGGAATCGCGGTGGACGGCACGGAGGAGCTGACGCCGCGGCAGCAGATCGGGGCGGTGGTGTACGCGCTGCGGACGGCGTGGGCGGTCAGGGCGAAGGATGCGGACCACGCAGACGAGGCAACGCACGCGGCCACCGCCACCAATGCTACCAACGCCAGCAACGCAACGAACGCGGGGTATGCCACCACGGCCGGGTCGGCTCAATCGGCCACCAACGCCGCCTCCGCCAACAGGGCAGACTACGCCGCCAGTGCGGGGACCTCCACCAACGTTGGCGGGGGTGGCACTGTGAGCGCCAGAGATGTGAACGCGTACAATCTGAGAGTAGACGGCGCTGCGACCGTGAAGGGCCTCGTGATGGGTGGTGCGAGAGTCTACAGCGCCGTAATGGCGTCGAACTGCGAGGCGTGGGGGGATGGCACTTGTTCTGGCTCCCACCCGAACTTCTCACTCGGGTGCAAGAGCGGGACAAGGCGCGTGGTCGACACCAACAGCGTCCTGTGCGTTCAGTGACGTTGCGGCACGAACGGTGTGAATGCGACTGAAGCGACGTGCTCGCCGGCGCTTCTCGACGGCTTTCGACGGCTGGACAGGGGAGTAATCATGCAGTCTCGGAACTTCATGGTGGTCTGCTTGGCAGCCGTCGGCCTCTCCGCCATGTCCTGCGGCTCCGAGGGATCGGGCGAGTGCGGCCCCGGCCGCGCCTGCCCGGTCTCGTGCAGCGCCGACGCCGACTGCGCAGCGGGCCAGGGCGAGGTCTGCTCGAGCCAGCTCTGCGGCCAGCGCCGTCCCACCTCTATCGACTACACGCGCTGCAGCCTCGACGCGGACTGCTCGCGGGGCGACCACTGCTCGCTCGGCGCGTGCACGCACGATTGCCTCGCGGATCGCGAGTGCACGGGCGGGACGGTCTGCAGCAGCCGCGGCCGGTGCATCGCGGCGGACGACGCCACGAAGCCCGCGCCGGTGGTGCCGCCAGCCGACGCCAACCCGGCGATCTCCATCGGAGGCGAGCCAGCCGGGACCACGGCTTCCCTCGACTTCGGCACGCGACTGACGAAGCTCGCATTCACGTTGAGCAACGCTGGAGAGCAAGCGTTCGCGTTCCGCCTGCTCTCCAGCCGCGCCTGGCTGTCGGCCTCGCCCCACGAGGGCAGCGTGGCGCCAGGGGAGGATGTCGAGATCACCGTGACCCTCGACCGTGAAAGGGCCTCCGCGGACGGCGGGCAGGGGGCGTTCATCGCCGTGAACACCAGCGCCGGCTACCTGCGGGTGGGCGCGGTGGTCGCGACGGAGCTGACCGGTGCCTGGGCAGGGTCCCTCCACGTGACGGACCCGGTCGACCTGGGCGAGCAGCAGCTCGTCGTGAACCTGAAGCAGGTGGGCTCCGTCCTGGTGGGCCTCGTAGACAAGGAGCGGTCGCCGCTCTACCCGGTGGCGTCGGCCGTGAGTGGGACGATCTTCCCGGGGCCGGACGACGACGTGGTGTCCTTCGGCTTCGATCTCGCGGCCGCGGGCGGGTCCGACTGGAACCCAGCCCTCCCCCAGGTGGTGGTGCGCCACTTCACGTTCAACGGCAAGCGCGAGGGCGGCACGAGGCTCGTGGGCACCTTCCAGGAGTCGTTCGAGGGGATCCGCGACGACCTGCAGTCGGCGCTCCATGGCGACGCAGTCTTCACGGTGAGCGGGGGGTTCCCGGAGGGAGGGGTTCCCGACAGCGACCCGGGCCTCGCGATCACCAAGGCGGGGAATCCCATGGTCGACGCGGCGGGTCATCCCAAGGCTGCCTACGCGTCCTGTGGGGACACGTGCGCCAACGGCACGTGTTTCTCGGCCACGCGCTTCCCCTTCTACAGCGCTTTCTACCAGGCCGCCGCGGCGCACGATCCGACGAAGAGCGACGACCCGTACCAGACCATCGACGACTGTGCCTCGGAGACGACTCAGTGCAACCTCGATCTCAGCTCTCTGCTCTGCGCGCAGTACTGGGCGTGGTCCAGACTGCCCGCCGACCCGGCGTCGCTACTCGACACGCTCGAGGTCACGGCCGACCACGCGCTCTACCTCGGCAACGCCTACGTGGCGCAGGCGATGGACGCCTGGTACGACCCGTTGGCTCCGCTTCAGTCGGAGATCGACAACCTCGCCAAGGCGGAGCGCGTGTTCGTGCGCGGCCTACACGGTGCGGTCTCGATTCCGTCGGGCGGCGGGTACTCAGCCCTCACCGGCCCGGTGTCCCTCCTCGACCCGTTCTTCGTGGGGGTGGTGAGCCACCTGCCTCCTGCGGCTCTTGCCGCGGGGGGCGCTTCATCCAGGGTCGTCGCGCTCGGTGATAACGGCAAGTACCGGGCCGCCGGCGAGCCCGTGCGTCGCGCGCTCCGCGCCCTCGAATCGGCACTCTTCGCCGCGTCGCAGCGCGCGGACCGGCAGCGTCGCATCGGGAAGGACGCCGCCGCCGCCCTGTCGGTGCGTCAGGCGGCGGTCCGGACCTGGATCGACCTGGGAGCGCTCGCGCCGCCTTTCTCCGCGTCGGGCACCATCTGGAAGGACGAGATCGCGGCGATCCGAGCGGCTCTGCGGGAGGCCACGCGCCGCTACCGCGACATCCAGCAGGGCCGGAACCTCTTCGGTTACGCGCCGCGCTACGTCCCGTTCCTGTGGAGCAGCACGGCCGAAGGGTCGACGAACTACAAGCAGATCAAGCAGAACGCCGACTCGAATCTGGCGACGTGGAAGGAGGCCTATGCCTCAGCGCAGAGCGCCGGGCGCGCGTTCGAGCTGTCCGCAGTCGACCTCGTCGGCGACCTGGAGAAGCAGGTCTGGGTGATGAACCTGGAGCTGGGCGACATCTGCGGCGGCGACGTCACTGATATCAGCCAGTGCCCGACGGACATGAACGATCCGGAGCCGCGGAGCCAGATCGGGCAGCAGGCGCTGGAGGTGCTAGCCGCCGATCTGCGCATCGACAGCGTCGACCAGCAGATCGCGAACGTCTACACGTCGGTGGAGTACGAGAGGCAGCGTGCCCGGGATGTCGCCGCAGCGGACGAGGAGGAGTTCGCCTTCGTCCTGGAGAACGGGGAGAAGATCTACGCCGACGACGAGGCGATCCGGCAGATCGAGGCAGCCGAGAGGGCTGCGCACAGCCTCTTCGGCGGATTCATCGGCGGGTCCTGGTTCTCCGCGGCGATGGGGATCGCCGGCGCGGCGGGTGAAGAGATAGCCGCGCAGGCGAAGGAGAAGTACGAGCATGACAAGGCGCGGCGGATCGCCCTCCAGAACGCTCGCCCGTACCGTCTCGCGGCGACGATCGAGCTGCGCAACTCGCAGGCCAAGGTGCTGACCGACCTCCTCCTGGTCTACACTCTCAGCTCCGACAGGGCGATCGCAGCGATCAACCGGCAACAGGCCATCGGCCGCCTCAAGGCGCTCCACGTCAGGGCCGACGCGCTCCTCTCCGAGCGGGCGCGCGTGAAGGCGCTCACGGACCAGAAGGCGGCATACCTGCTCCACTACCGCGTCTTCGCGAGCGCGAAGCAGAGGGAGGCGGCAACGGCATTCGAGTCCGCGCTCAAGTGGAGCTATCTGACCGCCAGGGCGGCCGAGTACCAGCAGACGGCGACCTTCCCTGGCTGGAGCAAGCTGTGGGGCGTCCGCGATCCAGGTGCTCTCAACATCGTGCTGGGAGACATCCAGAACTGGACCTTCTGGTCGCAGCCGGCGCAGAAGAACAAGGACGCGGTCTCGGTGCGCGACGACATCCTCGGGATGAAGCTCGCGGTGAAGGACGAGACAACCGGAGAGGAGATCTCTCCCAGCGAGCAGTTCCGGCGCTTCGTCGCCGATCCGGCGAACCGTGACGAGCACGGCAACTTCCACATCAGGTTCTCGACGAACGACCTCCAGAACCCCGTGTTCTCGTCGCAGGTGTGCTCGGACCGGATCCAGGCCATCAGCGCCAACCTCATCGGCGACAGCCTCGGGGCCGGGGTAGAGAGCGCCTACGTGAAACTCGTCCAGGGGGGCACGACGTTCCTCCGCGCGTGCGCGCGAGGGGAAGACGGCACCGCGCCGCTCATCGAGTACGACATGACGGCCAACGGGAACGGCCCCGCGACCGCCCGTGTGTACGCCGCCATCAACGCGCCGCTCGACAGCACCACGGCCTTCGTCCCGAACGTCGAGCTGCAGGAGAGGGCGGTCCTGGCGAGTAGCTGGGAGCTCGTCTTCGACCTGTCCGATCAGGGGAACGGCGCGCTGAACCTGCTCGGCCTCGACGACATCCAGCTCGTCTTCGGACACGAGTCGTACACGATCCAGTGAGGCGCCCCATGCGCTCAGCCGCTCTGGCGCTCATCTCGCTCGGGATGATCCTCACCGCACCACCAGCCCGCGCCGCCGACAAGTCCTCCACCCGCCCGAACGTGATCTCGGTGCCGAAGGGCCCCGGGAGCATCGAGGGGCTGGGGGAGTCGTTCGAGGCGAACCTGAACTCCGGCTCGGTGCGCGAGACGGTGAAGATCGACCTGCCGCCCGGGACGAGCGGCCTCGCGCCGTCGCTCGCGCTCACCTACGACAGCGGCCAGGGGAACGGCCCGCTCGGCATCGGCTGGTCGCTGGGGCTCTCGACGATCCAGGTGCAGACGGAGAAGGGGCTGCCTCGGTACGACGGGACGGATCGGTACCTGCTCGACGGCGCAGAGCTGGTGCCGGTGGGCGGTGAAGTCTACCGGCTCAAGATCGAGGGCCGCTTCGTGCGCGCGCAGTGGAAAGGCGACCACTGGGAGGTGGACGCGCCGGACGGGAGGACGCTCAGGTACGGCGTCTCTTCCAACGGGCGGGTGTCGAGCGCGGACGAGACCCAGGTCTTCTCCTGGGCGCTCGAGGACATGATCGACCGCTTCAGGAACCGCATCGGCTACTTCTACGAGAAGGACGGCGGGCAGCTCTACCTCACCGAGATCCAGTACAACCGGCGCACCGGGGCCGCGGACAACCGGGTGGTTCTCGAGTACGAGCCTCGGCCGGACGTAGTGACGGACTGCCGGCCTCGCTTCTGCGTCGAGACGGGGAGGCGGTTGCGGGTCATCTCGGCCTATTCGCGAGGCCAGCTCGTCAGGCGGTACCGGCTCGACTACCAGGAAGGGAATGGGCTCTCCTTGCTCTCGGCGGTGACGCAGTACGGGAGCGACGGGACGACGGCGCTGCCGCCCGTGCGCTTCTGGTACAGCGCCTTCTCGCCGGAGGGGGCGCGGCCGTTCGAGATGCAGTCGGTCCCCGGTCGGATCCCGGGCCCAGCCGCGGGGAACGACGAGCTCGTGGACATCGACGGAGACGGCTTCCCGGACCTCCTGCACGCGGAGACCGGGGCGCACTGGTATCACCTCAACCAGGGCGGCCTGCGCTTCGGGGAGCAACGAGAGCTGTACCTGGCCGGCACGTGCGAGCGCGGCGCCTGCGCGAGCCCGTCGTATGAGCTCCGCGATACCGGCGTCGAGGTGGCGGACCTCGACGGCGACGGGCTGCCCGACCTCGTGGCCCGGGTGGGCACCGACTTCCGCTACTTCCCCAACCACGGGGATGGGCGGTGGCAGCCGTCGGTCGGCCTCCGCTTCACGAAGAGCACCGACTCCGGCTTCGCGTTCGAGGACGCGAACATCCGCCTCCTCGACTTCGATGGCGACAAGCTGGTGGACGCGGTCCGGACGAATCCCGACGGGACCATCTCGCTGTGGCGGAACCGGGGCGATGGAGGATGGGAGCTCCTGGATCCGGCGCCGCAACCGCTGGGGAACACCGCCCTCCACTTCGAGGACGCGAACGTGCGGCTCGCCGACATGAACGGCGACCGCCTGCTCGACCTCGTCTACGTGCTCGAGGACCCGAGCAGCTCTGTCATCCACGCGACCTACTGGCCGAGCCTGGGCTTCGGCCGCTTCGGGGATCCGGTGCCGGTTGGAGGTGCCATCCCCGTGAAGTCCGGGCCGGGAGCGAACCAGTTCCTCGCCGACGTGAACGGCGACGGGCTGGCGGACCTCGTGCTCGTGGATACGGACCATGTGGACGTCTGGCCGCTCCTCGCCTCCGGCGCGTTCGGCGAGAAGATCGTCGTACAGGGCACGCCCCACCGCGACGCCACGAAGACGGCGGTGCGCCTCGCCGACATGAACGGCAACGGCTCGACCGACATCGTCTGGTCGACGCCGAGCGAGCAGCGCCTCGAGTATCTGGATCTCGCGGGGGACCTCCGCCCGAACCTCCTCGTGGCGGTGGAGAACGGGCTCGGCAAGGCGGTGACGTTCCGATACGGCTCCTCGGGCGCGGAGTACCAGGAGGCGCGAGAGGCGGGGCAGCAGTGGGCGACGCGCGTCCCCTTCCCGGTGCAGGTGTTGACGGAATCGATCGTGAGCGACGGGCTCGGTCACCGGCACGTGACGGGGTACCGGTATCGCGACGGCTGGTACGCGAAGGACACGCGGGAGTTCCGGGGCTTCGAGAAGGTCGTGAGGACGGAGCTGGGCGACGCGAGCGAGACGACCGCAGTCCAGATCCACGAGTTCGACCTGGGGCAGAGCGCCGAGTGCCGCAAGGGGTCGCTCCTCTCGCTCGAGCAGCGGGCGGAGGCGGAGACGGGAGCGCTCCTCCTGCGCGACACGTATGCCTACGCGATCCGTCCCCTACCCGCCGACAGCCAGCCCTACGCCTGGGCAGCGCGGACGAAGCACGAGACCGAGCACTGGGAGGGCACCGGCACCCCCGTGACCACGCGGGAGGAGTGGACCTACGATGACTACGGGAACGTCACCAAGCACTGGGAGTGGGGCATCGTAGATCCCACGGCCGACGCCACCAGCGGCGTGCTCGCCAGCCACGACGAGCGGATCACCACCAGCGAGTACGCGAACGACGCGAACACGTGGCTCCTCGGGCGTGCGACGCGGACGGCGGTGACGGACGCGGCCGGCGCGGTGCTCTCGGACACGCGCACCTACTACGACGGGGAGCCCTTCGTCGGGCTCCCTCACGGTCAGCTCGGAGCGGCCGGCGCCCCCACCCGCACCGAGTCCTGGGTCTCGGGCGACCGCTGGGCCCAGACCGAGCGAGTGCAGCACGACGAGTACGGCCTCGTCACGGCGACGCTCGACCCGTTGGGCGCGCGCCGCGAGATCGACTACGACCCCGAGACGCACACCTTCCCGATCGCCGAGCGGGCCTTCTACGGCGATCGCGTCCTCACCTTCGCCGCCGAGTACGACCTGGCGCAGGGGCTCATCACCACGTATCGCGACCCCGCCGGCAGCGAGACCACTTTCCAGTGGGACGCGCTCCATCACCTCACGGCCATCGTGAAGCCAGGCGACAGCGCAGAGAAGCCGACGCTCGCGATCGAGTACGGGTACGGGAACCCGCTCTCGCACCTGCGAGCGATGAGCCGGGTCACGTCCGGCTCTTCGGACACGGTGGAGAAGTGGTCGTGGTACGATGGCCTCGGCCGCGAGCTAGGCACCGTCGAGCTGGCCGAGGGGGGACGCACGGTCACGAGCGGCCAGAAGGAGTTCGGCCCGCTCGGCCGCGTCGTGCGCGAGTACGAGCCACAGTTCACGGACGGCTATCAGCTCGCCGCGCCCGCTACGAAGCACACGGCGCACGCCTACGACGCGCTCGGCCGCGAGGTGCGGACGGTCTTGCCCGACGGCTCAATCACCGAGCGCCGCCACGCGCCGCTGGCGATCGAGTACTGGGACGCGGAGGACCTCGACCCGGCCTCGCCCCACGCGAACACGCCGCGCACCGAGCGGCTCAATGCGCTCGGCGTGGCGCAGGTGGAGGAGCGGCTCGGGCAGCGCTCGCTCGTGACGCGCTTCGACCGCGACGCCAAGAGTCGCATCGCCTCGGTCGCCGATGCGGTCGGAAACGCCTCCACCTGGCGCTTCGACGGCCTCGGACGCATGGTGGAGGTAGACCATCCGGATGCCGGGGTGACGAGCTTCGACTTCGACGACGCCGGGAACCTGCGCCACCGCACCGACGCCCGCGGCGCCTACGTCGCCACCGACTACGACCCGCTCGGCCGGCCCATCCTGGAGCGGCTCATCGCGTCAGATGGCGCCGAGGAGGAGAAGGTCGCCTACCACTACGACGACCCCTCCCCACTCTTCCAGGGCGACGTCGCCATCGGGGAGCTCTCCTGGGTCGAGGACGGCGCGGGCGAGGAGCACTTCAGGCGTGACGAGCGCGGGCGGCTCGTCGAGTCCGTCCGCAAGGTGGACGGGAAGAGCTACCGGATCGAACGCGCCTACGACGACCTCGACCGCCTGACCAGGCTCACCTACCCTGACGGCCATGCGCTCGATCGACGGTACAACCCCCGAGGCCTCCTGGAATCGGTCCCGGGGGTCATCACTTCGATCTCGTACGACGCGCGAGGCAAGTTCACCAGGCGCGAGCACGCCAACGGTTCGGTGACGAGCGCCGCCTACGACGATCTGGAGCGGCTCTCGACGCTCGAGACCAAGACCCGAGGCGCGACCGCCCAGTCGCTCGGGTACCGATACGACCGCGCAGGGAACCTCCAGGCCATCGACGACGCGCTCAGGAAGACCGGGCCCCTCGCGGCGGGCCGGGAGTACGGCTACGACGACCTCTATCGCCTCGTGTCCGCTGTCGGCGGCGACCGGTCCTGGACGTACGCGTTCGATGACGTCGGCGACTTCACGAAGAAGAGCGACCTCGGCGACTACACGATCGGCAAGGCGCACCAGATCGTGTCGGCGGGTGGGAAGACGTACCGGTACGACGAGGCCGGGAACATCGTCGAGCGGCCCAACTCGAAGCAGGCCTTCGACGCGAAGGGGCGCATCAAGTCCCTGACGCTCGCCGACGGCACGGTCGTCGCGTATCGATACGACCACACCGGCCGGCGGGTGGTGAAGGAGAGCCAGGGGCCGAAGGGCGCGCACCGGACGGTGTACGTCGGCGAGGCGTCGGAGGAGCGGGACGGAGAGTCGATCGACTACGTGATGGCGGGCCAGACGCGGCTGGCGCGGATCGGCGGTGGCCGGCCCACCTCGGTCGCGACCGCGGTCCTCTCACACGCCCCGCCCTCGCTCAGCGCCGTGGCGTTCTGCCTCTTCTTCCTGGCGATGGTCTTCGGGCTCGCGCGCTCTCGGGAACGAGCACGCTCGGTCGCGGTGCTCGCCTCGGTCTCCAGCTTCCTCGCGTTCGTGATCTCCGGCTGTTCGTGCTCGAACGACCCCGCGGCGCCCATCCCCGGCACGCATTACCACGGCGACCACCTCGCCGGGACGGCGTTCCTCACCTCCCCGGACGGGAGCGTGGCGGCCGAGATCGCGTACGACCCCTGGGGATCCCGGATCGTCGGCGCCACCGAGCCGTATTCGTTCACGGGGAAGGAGTACGAGGCCGACACCGGCCTCTACGACTTCGGAGCGCGCCTGTACGACGCGGTGCTGGGAGTGTTCCTCTCGCCCGACCCGGTCGCGCTCACGAACCCCGAGAGACTGCTGGCCGACCCGCAGCTCTTGAATCCGTACTCGTACACCAGGAACTCGCCCGCGACGTACGTCGACCCGGATGGGCGGGAGCCACTCCCCGCAGCAGTCGCCGGCGGTCTCGCCCCTGAGCAGCCGGGAAGGCGAGCCGGCAGCGACGGCGTGACCAGGAATTACATCTGCGTCTCGCTGAGCGGGAGCTGCGGGTCGTCTCCCTCCGCGGCGATGCCATCGGGTGGGAGCTTCGGTCCTGCCGGCGCGGCGGGAGCAGGGGCGCTGGGAGCCGCGGGCCGGCAGGCGCCCATCGGGTCATCGCAGGGCAGCCGAGCCGGCGCGTTCGCGGTGGGAGGCGCTGTCGCCGCTGGGCTTGCCACTGCTCTCGCTCCCCGGACCGCCGGTCCCGCGCTGTCAGGCGCCGCGACCGGCGCAGGGATGGGGATGCTGACCGGCAAGGGCGCCGCGGTGGCGATCGGTGGCGCGCTGCTGGGCGCCGGGATCGCAACTGGACTGAAGGCAGCGGGGTTCGCCGTTGCCGGTCCGATTGGCGGTGCTATTCTAGGTGCTGCTTCGGGCATGCTCGTGACTGGGATCACGCAGTATGTGATGACAGGTCGTTTCGACCGCCGCGCGATACTGCTTGCAGGCCTCGCTGGCGGTGTGTCGGGCGCGCTGGGTGGAACGCTCGATCTGGCAACTGCCGCCAGTGCAGGGCAACTCCTTGCAGCGAAGGCGCTCCTGGCCGCATCTACTGGTGCCGCCGGGGCTACCTTTGGCTATGCGGTCAGCCAATGACGCATTCCATGGTGATGGCCACGATAGCTCAGGGGTTCGACCGGAGAAGCTTCATTGACTGGGGCATGGTGGCGTTCATGGTCCTGGGCGGTCTGTTCCTTACTTGGGTCGGGTACAGGTTCTTCGTCGAAGGGCCTATCGTGAAGACGGCGGTTGGCACGTTTTCGATCCGCGCGAAGTCACGGTTGGGATTTGTCGCGCGGGCAGCATTGTTTACCGCAATTGGACTTGGCAGCGTTGCAATGGGACTGCTCATCATCAGCGACATGCTCTACGGCTGGCCCTGACTTCAGGGCACTGCTCGCCAGCCGGCAGGGCGGGAGGCCCGGCCCCCGCCCTACCCGGCACGTGGCCGGTGCGGGACGGGGCAGGACAGCGCGCCGTGCTTCTCGTCCCATTGCTGGTGGTAATCCTCCGCCACCCAGAACTGCGCCGCCGGCGCGATCTGGGTGGTGATGGGATCGGCGAGGCGCTTCTGCTCCTCCGCGCGCGAGGCGAGCGCCCTCTCCGTCTGCTCGGCGCCGAAGGTGAAGATGGCCGACCGGTACTGGTCGCCGCGGTCGGGGCCCTGGCGGTCGCCGCTGGTGGGGTCGTGCGTGCTCCAGAAGAACTTCAGCAGGGCCTCGTAGCTCACCCGCTCCGGGTCGTACTCGACGAGGACTGCCTCGGCGTGGCCGGTGGTGTGCGTGCACACCTGCTCGTAGGTGGGGTTCTGCGCCTGGCCGCCGGTGTAGCCGACGGCGGTGGCCACCACGCCCGGCACCTTCCTGAACCGCTCCTCCACTCCCCAGAAGCAACCCTGGGCGAAGATGGCGAGCTGGTTCTTGCCGGAGGGGACGAGCGGCGTGCCGTGGCCGGCGCGCCCGGGGTGGGTCCCGCAGCTCGGATTGCCGATCATCCTGTCGCCCTCCTGTCGTCCAGGCGCGGCCCGTGCCGCGATCCAAGTCCCCGCCAAGGCCGCCGCCGCGATCGTGCCGAAGAGCAACGCCGACCTCATGGGCTCGTCCCGCGCCCCGCCGTCTTCTCGTCGCCCGCCTGGAACGATTTCAGGTATTCGCCGTAGCCCTCCGCCGCCAGCCTCTCGACCGGGATGAAGCGCAGCGCGGCCGAGTTCATGCAGTAGCGGAGGCCGGCGGGCTCCGGTCCGTCCTCGAAGACGTGGCCGAGGTGCGAGCCGGCCAGCCTGGATCTCACCTCGGTGCGGGAGGCGAGGAGCTTGCGGTCCGTGCGGGTGGCCACGTGGGCGGTGTCGAGGGGACGGGTGAAGCTCGGCCACCCCGTGCCGGAGTCGTACTTGTCGAGCGAGCTGAAGAGCGGCTCGCCCGAGACGACGTCCACGTAGATGCCGGGGCGGTGGTTGTCCCAGTACGCGTTGCGGAACGCCGGCTCGGTGCCCTCGTGCTGGGTGATTTCGTACTGCTCCTGGGTGAGGCGTTTGCGCAGCTCCTCGTCCGACGGCTTCGTGAACTGGGACATCGCGGGCACCTCCTTGGTAGTAGCGCGCGGCGGCTCGCCTCCGCCTCCTCGCGCCCGGCAGGCCACCGCCAGCCCGAGGGTGGCGGCGAGCGCCAGGCTGACGGAGATCCGGTACGTCACGTGAGGCATGGCTCAACTCCTGCGCGGCGCCCCGAACGCGGCCGGTGACGGCGTGCGCCACGTCTGTACGTACCGTCTCGAGAAGGGTGACCATCGTTTCATGCCCAAAACGGAGCCCCCGCGCCAGACCGACATCCATGAGCCGGAGGAGCGCTCGCCTCTACCGGACGAAGCGGACCTGCGGGGGCCCGCTCGTCCCCACGTCAAACGCGGAGAACGATTTCCAGCGCGCGGCACCATCATCACCCGATCGGGACGACGAGAGAGCCATTCCCGAAGCGCGCGGGTAAGATGCTGTCCGTGGCCCAGGTTCCGGACAGGGTGAGTGATCCAACGCTGACGGAGCTGCTCCGGAGGCTCGTTCCGGCGTATCGGCCGGAGCGCGTCTACCTCTTCGGCTCGCGCGCGCGTGGCGAGGCCGGGCCGGACAGCGACTATGACATCCTGCTCGTCGTGCCGGACGACGCGCCGCCCGAGCGCCGGCGCGCCCGGCTCGCGTACCAGGTGTTGCGCGGAACGGGCGTCGCCGCCGATGTGCTTGTCTGGACACGCCGCGCCTTCGAGGAACGACTCGGCGTTGTCACGTCGCTGCCCGCAACGGTGGTTCGCGAAGGGTGGGTTGTTCTTGGCGACTGACCCAGCCGTCCTCGCCGAGGCCCGCGCCTGGCTTCACAAAGCCTCAGAGGACGTTCGTGCGGCGGAGGTGGCTAGAGCCGCTCAGCCCCCGCTGCGCGGCGCGGCGGTGTTCCACTGCCAGCAGGCAGCGGAGAAGGCGATCAAGGGATTCCTCACGCTCCAAGCGCGGCTCTTCCGCAAGACGCACAGCATCGAGCTGACGAGGTATGATTTGCGATGATGGTGCAAATGACGATCGAGATGCCCGAGGGTGCCCTCGCCTCGCTGCACAAGGACCCGGAGAGCTTCGCGCGAGAGCTGCGCCTTGCGGCAGCGATCAAGTGGTACGAGCTAGGCGAGGTCTCCCAGGGTCGTGCTGCCGAAATCGCGGGCGTGTCCCGCCAGGAATTCCTCGCGGCGCTGGGGAGGTACCGAGTGAGCCCCTTCCAGTACACGCCCGAGGAGGCCTTGGAAGAGGCCGGGCGTGGCTGATGTCTGGATCGTCAACGCATCGCCGCTGATCGCGCTTGCCCATGCCCACAAGCTCGAGCTGCTCGAGAAGCTGCCCGCCGAACTCGTGGTACCGGAGGCCGTGGTCGAGGAGATCCTTGCGGGCCCCGATGACCCCGCGCACCGTGCGCTCGCTTCGGGCTGGGGGCCAAGGCGAACGGCAGCCGTGCTCCAAGAGGTCGCAGAGTGGGGCCTCGGCAAGGGCGAGAGCGCAGTCCTAGCGCTGGCCCTCGAACTCGACGCGACGGCCGTGGTCGACGATCGTAGTGCTCGTCGCTGCGCCAAGACGCTGGGCATCTCAGTGATCGGCACCTTCGGCGTCATCGTCCGCGCCAAGAAGCATGGCCTGATCGCAGCCGCCCAGCCGGTGATCCGGTCGGTCGTGGATGCCGGGCTCTACTACGACGATGACGCCATCCGGATCACCG
>Ga0209342_10003966_pt1 | contig 15462 bp, 16 predicted proteins | sample RifCSP16_2_FD_184023 | JGI IMG/M metagenome (GOLD analysis project Ga0209342, IMG submission 184023) | Soil microbial communities from Rifle, Colorado - Rifle CSP2_sed 16_2 (SPAdes) (version 2) | ecosystem: Environmental > Terrestrial > Deep subsurface > Rock core/Sediment | place: Rifle... | reverse complement strand
CGAGGGAACGGCATACGCCTCGGGGTTCCTCCTCCCTCGGGCCTCGATCTGCTCGCTTCTCAGCACGGCGCGAGTGGACGGCAAGAATAAAGTGTGGCAGGGACGCGCAGACGATGATTGCTAGAAGGCTGGAGACGAGAGCGCTTGGGGTTGAGGGCGTGATTCAAGCGTTGGATCGCTCGCCTGAAAGGGTTGATCCGGCGATCCACCGTGATGTTGAGACGATCCTCTCAGCCGTGAGAAGCCGGGGTGATGATGCGCTTCTGGAATTCACCCAGCGCTTTGACGGCGTGCGGCTGACCGCCAAGGAGTTGGCGATCTCACAAGGGGAGTTCGAGTCTGCCGCGGCCTCGATCGCTGCCGACGCGCTCGCTGCGCTCAGCTACGCGCGGGACCGGATCGCCGAGTATCATCGCCGAGCGCTCCCGACCTCGTGGTGGATCGAGGATCAGCACGGCTCGCTCCTCGGTCAGCAGGTGAGACCCCTGGATCGAATCGGGATCTACGTGCCGGGGGGGCGCGCGGTCTATCCGTCGACGCTTCTGATGACCGCGGTCCCCGCTCGGGTGGCCGGAGTTCAGGAGATCGTGCTGGTCTCACCGCCGCGGCCTGATGGCTCGCTCCACCCGGCGCTGCTCGCCGCGGCCCAGGTCGCGGGGATCAGCGAGGCGTATCGCGTCGGCGGAGCTCAGGCCGTGGCCGCGCTGGCATACGGGACCGCCACGATCCGGCGCGTTGACAAGATCGTCGGGCCTGGGAACATCTACGTGGCGCTGGCCAAAGCGAAAGTCTTCGGCCAGGTCGGGATCGACATGCTCGCCGGGCCGAGTGAGGTGGTGGTGGTCGCTGATGCAGGTGCCGATCCTGCGTGGATCGCGGCTGACCTCCTTGCTCAAGCCGAGCACGATCCGATGGCGCGATCGCTCCTTCTCTCGCCGTCCGTTCCGTTGATCGCGGCAGTGGAATCGGAGCTCGAGCGACAGCTCGAAAGCGCCTCACGGCGCGAGACCGCGTTGAAGTCACTCCAATCGAACGGCGCCCTGGTCGTTACCCGTGATCTTGACGAGGCAGTGGAGATTGCGAACGGGCTGGCGCCCGAGCATCTGGAGCTTCAGGTGGCGAACCCGTTTGAGCTGCTGCCGCGGGTGCGCCACGCGGGTGCGATTTTCCTGGGGCGTCACACTCCCGAGGTCATCGGGGACTATGTCGCGGGTCCCAATCACGTCCTCCCAACAGGGGGGACCGCGCGCTTCTCGTCTCCCTTGGGGGTTGAGGATTTTGTCAAGCGATCGAGCGTCATTCACTACTCTCAACAGGGGCTCGAAGAGGCATGGCCGCATGTGAGAGCGCTCACGCAGATGGAAGGGCTCCATGCTCACGGCGAGGCGGCCCGCATCCGCCTCCAAGAGCCGAGCTAACGGAATGGTCCAGGCAACGAGTGGCCAGTCGGAGTCGAGGCAGGCGCGGATCGAGCGGAAGACTCGAGAGACGGAGATCCTGATCCAACTCAACCTGGATGGCAGCGGCGAGTACAAGGTGGAAACGACGATTCCGTTTTTGAACCACATGCTAGAGGCCATGGCCAAGCATGGCCTCTTTGACCTCACGGTGGACGCGCGCGGCGACACGGAGGTGGATCTCCACCACACGGTGGAGGACGTGGCGATCTGCCTGGGCAAGGCGTTCAAGGAGGCGGTCGGCACGGCGCAGGGGATCATGCGCTTCGGCACCGCGTCGGTTCCGATGGATGAGACCTTGGTGACGGCGGTGGTGGACTGCTCGAACCGCCCTTACCTGGTGTGCAACGCGCCGCTTGGTCACGCCAAGATCGGGAACTTCGACGTGGGAATGGTTCAACATTTTTTCCGTTCGTTTGCCCTGAACGCGGGTGTGACGCTGCACGTGAATCTCCACTACGGGGAGAACCTTCACCACATCATTGAGGCGATCTTCAAGGCGTGCGGCCGCGCGCTGGCGGAGGCGACGCGGATGAATCCCCGCGTGGCGGGCGCGATTCCCTCAACCAAAGGGAGCCTCTAACGTGAAGCGTGAAGCGTGAAGTAGTGAAGCGTGAAGAGTGAAGCGTGAAGCGTAAGAGGGCACGGAGCGCGGGCGGGCGGCAGCCCGGGTGCCCGCGCTGCAATCAATGCGCGGGAGGCACGTTCTCCCCACGAATGAAATGATCGCCATTGTTGATTACGGCAGGGGAAATCTCGGAAGTGTCGAGAAGGCAATCACGCGGCTTGGGGAGCGCGCGCTGGTCACGCAGGATCCGCGCGAGGTGGAACGCGCGGATGCGCTGATTCTTCCCGGCGACGGAGCCTTTCACGACGCGATGAGGAATCTGGAGGTCTTGACCCTGACCGAGCCGTTGAAGCAGTCGCTCCGCGACGGTAAGCCCTTCCTGGGGATCTGCCTCGGCTACCAGCTCCTCTTTTCCGAGAGCGAGGAGTTCGGGCAGGGCAAGGGGCTGGATCTGATTCCCGGCGTGGTGCGGCGCTTTCCACGAGGGCTCAAGGTGCCGCACATGGGGTGGAACCAGGTGGAGCACCGGGGCGAGATGCGGATCTTGGACGGGATCCCGAGCGGCGCCTACTTCTATTTTGTTCACTCGTACTATCCCGAGCCCGCGGAAGATGGGCTCAGTGTCGCCACCTGCTCATATGGGGTCACCTTTCCGGCGGCGATCACCAAAGCGAATCTCTTCGGAACGCAGTTCCACCCCGAGAAAAGCCAGACCTGGGGGCTCAAGCTGCTTGAGAACTTCACTCGACTGGTGAAGGGGAACCAGGCGTGATAGTGATCCCTGCGATCGATCTTCGAGGCGGCAGGTGCGTCCGCCTGGTCCAGGGGAAGCCTGAGGCCGAGACGGTCTTTTCAGACGACCCGGTGTCGATTGCCCAGCATTGGGCGAGCTTGGGCGCAAAGCGGCTCCACGTGATCGACCTTGACGGCGCATTCGCCGGCGCGCCGAAGCAGGCAGACCTCGTCCGCGAGATCGTGAAAGCCGTGTCCGTGCCGGTCCAGGCTGGCGGAGGGTTGAGGGACCTCGAGAGCGTGGAGGAACTTTTTGATGCCGGCGCGAGATGGGCGCTCGTGGGGAGTCGCGCGGCGCGTGACATGACGTTCCTGATTGACGTCTGTCGCCGCTTCCCCAATCGAATCATCGTGGCGGCGGATGCGGTCCACGGTCAGGTCGCGGTGGATGGGTGGAAGAACGTCACGGAGCAACCGATCGAGAGTTTGGCGCGAGAGGCCCGGCGCGCCGGCGCGGCCGCGCTCCTCTATACTGACATCCTGAAGGACGGGACTGGGAGCGGCCCCAACATCGAAACGACCAAAAAGGTCGCGGCCCATTCAGGACTCTCCATTATCGCGTCGGGAGGGATCGGAGCCTTAGACGATTTGAGACGGCTGGCGAGGATACCGGGCGTGATCGGGGCCGTGATGGGTCGGGCACTCTACACGGGCGCAGTCGATCTTAAAGTCGCCCTTGCAGAGTTTGAGCCGGAGAAGCGCAAAAGGAAGCAGTGATGCTGGCGAAGCGGGTGATCCCGTGTCTCGACGTCAAAGATGGCCGGGTTGTGAAGGGAGTGCAATTTCTGAATCTCCGTGATGCCGGGGACCCGGTGGCCGCGGCCCAGGCATACGACCGGGCCGGGGCGGACGAGCTGGTCTTCCTGGATATCACCGCGTCTCACGAAGAGCGCGAGATCATGCTTAATGTCGTTCGCCAGACTGCCGAGGGCATCTTCATGCCGCTCACGGTTGGAGGCGGTGTTCGAAGCGTTGATGACGTTCGTACTCTGCTTCGAGCCGGCGCCGACAAGGTCTCGCTGAATACGGCCGCGGTGGAGCGCCCTGTCGTGCTCAAAGAAGCTGCGGAGCGCTTCGGGAGCCAGTGCATTGTCTGCGCGATTGACGCGCGTCAGGTTCGGGGTTCGGGGTTCGGGGTTCGGGGTTCGCAGAACGGAGAATCGAATCCCGGACCCCGGACCCCGAACCCCGCACTGCGAACCCCGGACCCCGAACCCCTGAAGTGGGAGGTTTATACCCACGGTGGGCGTCGGCCCACGGGGCGCGATGCGATCGCGTGGGCCCAGGAGGCCGAGTCGCTGGGCGCCGGAGAGATCCTCCTGACCAGCATGGACCGGGACGGCACGAAAGACGGATATGACCTCGAGCTGACCCGCCGAGTGGCTCAGGCTGTCTCAATCCCCGTTATCGCTTCCGGCGGGGCCGGCAATCTTGAGCATCTCTATGACGGGCTCACCACTGGCCAGGCGGATGCAGCGCTTGCGGCGTCCATCTTTCACTTTGGCCCCTACACGATTAACGACGCGAAAACATATCTCAAAGAGCGGGGCGTTCCTATCAGGCTTGAACTATGAGCGGTCAGCGATCAGCTATCAGCGGTCAGCAGTGGATTGTCTCGGTGATGGCTGACTGCTGATTGCTGAAAGCTAAACTATGAAAAATAGTGACGAGCTGAAGTTTGACAAGGATGGCCTCATCGTCGCGGTCGTGCAGGAGGCTGAGACGGGTGAGCTTCTCATGGTTGCGTGGATGGACCGGGAAGCGATCAAGAAGACTCAGGAGACGGGGCTCGCTCACTTCTGGTCCCGCTCACGTCAGGCGCTCTGGCAGAAAGGCGAAAGTTCCGGCCACGTTCAGCACGTTGACGCGATCTTCGCTGATTGTGATCACGACGCGCTCCTGCTGCAGGTGCACCAAGAAGGTCCTGCGTGCCACACGGGGAGCCGGAGCTGCTTCTTCCGTCAGCTCAACGGGGCGAATCGTTCCCCGGAGCGCGGGGATGGCGTTGAGACACTCGATCTGGTCGAGCGGGTGATCCAATCGCGAAAGGCCGAGCCTCAGCCCGGCTCATATGTCTCGGAGCTGCTTGCCAAGGGCGAGCCACAGATTTGCCGGAAGATCGGTGAGGAGGCGACCGAAGTGATCCTGGCTTCCCTCACCAAGGAGCCTGATGAGCGGCTGGTCGCCGAGATCGCTGACGTCTGGTTTCACACGATGGTCTTGCTTGGAGGGCGTGGGATTTCCGTACGCCAAATCTTTCGCGAGCTGGCCCGACGTCATCGCGTAAAGACGTCTGTCCGTTCAGGCGACGGGGGGAAGGCTGGTTGAATCGTTGCGGTTGGGAGCTCGTGCTGTCGGGGGAGGGCTCGTCCCTCTTCTGTTGTGGCTTCTGTTGTGGCTGAGCGGGTGCAGCGCGAGCCGGATCGAGAACGGAGTCTTCTTCTCGAATAAGGGGTACCACGTGGCGCTCCCGCTGATTGGGTGGCAGGTGGCAACGAATCAGGAGGCAGACCTGGTTCTCGAAGCTCCACGCCGTCACGCCGTCATGGCCGCGCACGCCAGCTGCGGAGGAGTCCTCCCGACTCGGGATCTCCCAATTCTGGCCCGCCATCTGCGGTTCGGGGTCGAACGGCTCGCGCTCATCGAGCAGAAGACGGCCGCCGTGGCCGGGCACTCGGGGCTCCGCTCGCGCTTTCTCGGCAGTCTGGAGGGGTCCAGCGTCGAGATCGAGCACTACGTGCTCAAAGCGGGCGGGTGTGTTCACGATCTGATCTATGCGGCGCCCCCTGAAGAGTTCTCCAAAGGGCAGGATGAGTTTTCGAAATTCGTCGGAAGTTTCGCCCTCTATGGAGCGCAATGATGTCGATGGCAGCAGTGATTCGAGAGCAAGGACGGCGGGCAGCCTTCTACTACGGAGGGTTGGGGCTCTTGACCGCTCAGGTCATGCGGAACCTGGCGCTTCCACCCGCTTACTTTCGGTTGGTGGTTCAAGAGATCGACAACATGGGGGTCCGCTCGCTGCTCGTGGCCACGACCGCTGCGATCTTTACCGGCATGGTGCTGGCGATCCAGGGCGCCGTCAACATGGCCCGCTTCGGCGCCGAGCTGTACATCGGGCCGCTCGTCGCGCTCTCGATGCTGCGAGAGCTTGGACCCGTGCTGACGTCCATCCTCGTGGGGGGCAAGGTCGCGTCGGGGATCACCGCCGAGCTCGGCTCCATGAAGGTGACCGAGCAGATCGATGCGCTTCGGGCGATCGGCGTAAATTATGTGAAGCGGCTCATTGTGCCCCGGCTCTTCGCGGCCCTGATCGTCTTTCCGCTGCTGACCATCGTGGCGGACCTCGTCGGGATGATCGGCGGGATGCTGATCGCGGTGTTTGAGCGACGGATCGATGTGGCCCTCTACTGGAACACCATCAGCTACTGGGTGGTGCTGAAGGATTTTCTCACCGGTGTCGGCAAGACGTTCTTCTTCGCCGTGATCGTGACCCTGATCGGCTGTTACAACGGGCTGGCCACCCGCGGGGGCACGGAGGGGCTGGGGCGCGCCACCACCCACACGGTGGTCCAGGTCACGCTGGCGATCCTGGTGGCGGATTTCTTTCTGACAAAGCTGTTCATCTTCCTCTTCTGGTGAGATGGCGACTCCGGTGATCGAGCTTGAGAATGTCTGGAAGGCCTTCGATGAGAAGGACGTGTTGAAGGGGATCAGTTTGAGCCTCTCCGAAGGGGTCACGCTCTCGGTCATGGGGGGGAGCGGGGAGGGGAAGACTGTGCTGCTCCGCGTCATCGCGGGACTGATCAAGCCAGACGCGGGCATCGTGCGCCTCTTCGGTGAGAATATTGTGCCGCTCAGGGAGGAAGCGCTCCTGCCAATCCGGCGGCGGACAGGGTTCGTCTTCCAGGGAGCCGCGCTCTTCGACTCGCTCACGGTCTTCGAGAATGTGGCGTTCCCGCTCCGCGAGCACACCGGGATGAGCGAAGCCGAGATCGCCGAGCGCGTCTCTTCTTGTCTTGCTACGGTGGGGTTGAGCGAAGCCGCGGGGCTGCTCCCGGCTGTGATCTCGGGGGGAATGCGGAAGCGGGCCGGCATCGCGCGGGCGCTTGTGATGGAGCCTGAGGTGGTGTTCTATGACGAGCCCACCGCGGGCCTGGATCCCTCAAACGCGAGGCTGGTTGGCGAGTTGATCGCAAAACTCAGGGGCGGCGTCTGCAAAACCGCTGTCGTGGTCACGCATGACCAGGAGTTCGCGACGTTCATTGCGGACCGAATGGCGATCCTCCACGACGGACATATTCTCGCGGATGGGCCACCGGAGGCGATCGTCGCCTCCCCGGACCCTGAAGTCCAGGCATTCCTGGCAGGGGAGATGAGGGTGACATATGGTCAGTGAAGATCGTCGTCAGGTCGCGCTTCAGACTCGGGTGGGAGCGTTTCTCCTCACCGCGCTCATTGTGCTTCTGACCCTCGTCTACTTCCTCGGACGGTCCGGACAATACTTTGAGGCGAAATATTTCGTCAACGCAGAGTTCGAGGGTGTCGGCGGGCTGGTGGACGGCGCCACCGTGCGTCTGGCCGGCGTGCCGGTGGGGCGGGTTTCGAAGATCAGCCTTCCGGCAGAGAACGGGGGGAGGATTCGCGTGGTCCTGGGGTTGACCAAGAAGGTGCAAAACAGGATTCGCAAGGACTCAGTCGCGCGCATCGAGACGTTGGGGCTGCTCGGTGACAAGATCGTGGAGGTCTCGCTCGGAAGCCCTGACGCGCCGCCTCTAAAGGAGGGTGAGACCATTCGGACTCAGGAGCCGATTGAGGTGAACCGGCTGGTGGGGCAGGGCGCTGAGGTGCTGAAGGATGTGGACAGTTTGGTGAAGGAGCTGCGCTCCACGGTCCAAACCGTGAACGACTCCAAAGCGCTGGACGATCTCTCGGCAGGCTTGCGCGCGAGTCGAAGAATTGCTGAGGAAATTGAGAAGGGCGATGGGTTCCTTCACGGCCTGGTCTACCACAAGGGAGGAGGGGGCGCCTTTGGGGATCTGGCTCGCGCAGGCGGGACGCTGTCCAGGATCGCGAGTGAGGTGGAGCAGGGCAAAGGGACGCTGCACGCGCTGATCTATGATGAGCCGCTCGCGCTTCGCCGCCTCAATGAAGTCCTGGAAGTCACGCGCCGGCTCCTGGCGGACACCGAGCGAGGAGAGAGCGCGGTCGCGGTCCTGATGAGTGAGCAGAGCGGGCGCGCGGCAAGACAGTTCCTCCAAGCGATGGAAGACCTCTCCGCGCTTACCCGCGAGGTGAAGACCAGCGACGGGCTTCTGCAGACGCTCCTCTTCGACCCCGAGTACAAATCGGTCGCGCGCGATCTACAACTGCTGGCGAGAAATCTCCGTGAGGTTTCAGAGCGGTTGACCAAGGGTCAGGGCCTGCTCGGGAGCCTGATCCAGGGCGAGTCTGGCCAGAGCGTCTCCTCAACGCTCGAGGACCTTCAGGTCGCGATCAAGAATCTCAGGGGCATCACGGACGATATTGCGTCGGGCAAGGGGAGCCTGGGCGCCCTGATCCAGGATCCCACGGTCTATGAGAACTTGGCTGCGGTGCTCGAAGGGGCCCAGCGGAGTGTGATCCTCAGGAGTCTGATCCGGTTCACGATTGACAAGGGAAAGGATTCTGCGGCCCCTGGAAAGGATGCCCGGTGAAAGAAGAGACCCAGTACCGCTGCCAATCGTGTGGGTATGGCGCCAGAAAGTGGCTCGGACGATGCCCCGACTGTGGCGAGTGGGGGAGCTTCGTCGAGGAGCGGCAGCCGCGGGAGAAGAGACGGAGCCGGGCCGTACCCGCCGGGGCGTTACCGGTCGAGTTGAAAGCCATCGAAGGGGAGTCTGGCGAGCGCTTCCCAACCGGAATCTCAGAGCTGGACCGGGTGCTCGGTGGTGGCGTGGTTAAAGGATCTCTGGTCCTCATCGGAGGAGATCCCGGGATCGGAAAGTCGACGCTCATCCTTCAAGCATCTCAATCGCTCGCTGATCTGGCCGGGCCTGTCCTGTATGTGTCGGGTGAGGAGTCAGCGGCCCAGGTGAAGTTGAGGGCGGATCGGCTCGGCGTTCGGGCAGCGGGGCTCTATTTCCTGGCCGAGACATCACTGGAGAACATCGAGCACCAAGCTGAGCATCTCGCCCCACGGGTGCTCGTGATCGATTCGATCCAGACCGTCTACCTCGCGGACCTGGAGTCAGCGCCGGGGAGCGTGAGTCAGGTCAGGGAGTGCGGGGCGCGCCTCATGATGCTGGCCAAAGGGAAAGGGATTGCCACGTTCCTCGTCGGGCACGTCACGAAGGAAGGCGCGTTGGCGGGTCCGCGTGTGCTCGAGCACCTCGTGGATAGCGTGCTCTACTTCGAGGGGGAGAGCCATCACGCGCACCGGATTCTCCGCGCGGTAAAGAATCGCTTCGGGTCGACCAACGAGATCGGGATCTTCGAGATGACCGATCGCGGGCTCCTCGAGGTCAAGAACCCCTCAAGCTTCTTCCTGGCCGAGCGCCCTCAGGGGGTGACAGGGTCTGTGATCATTCCCGGAGTCGAAGGAACCCGGCCGCTCCTTCTGGAGCTTCAAGCGCTGGTCGCCCCCGCGAACTTCGGGAGCCCGCGGCGGACAGTGCTGGGCGCGGATTACAACCGGGTTTGCCTCCTGCTGGCGGTGCTGGAGAAGCGGGCCGGCTTTCCGCTTCAAACTCAGGATGTCTTCATCAATGTCGCTGGAGGGGCGAAGATCACGGAGCCCGCGGCTGATCTCGGTCTGATTATCGCCGCCGCGTCGAGCTATACCAACCAGCCGGTGAGCCCGGATGCGGTGGTCCTGGGCGAGGTGGGACTGACCGGCGAGGTGCGGGCGGTCTCTGGGTTTGAGGTTCGTCTTCGCGAAGCGGCTGCGCTCGGCTTTCAGACGGCGATCGTGCCGGCAAAGAACCTTTCGGACGGCGTGGCTGCTCCATTGAGCTGTCATGGGGTGGCCACCGTAGAGGAGGCGATCAATCTTCTCCTGGGGTAAGCCTTATCTCATGGGTCTTACGGCGTTTCGCTCTGCTTGTTCGTTGTTCGAGCGCCGGCTCCGCCGGCGCAAGCTCAGGGGCGGGTGCGGCGCTTTTCGCTGCCCCGAGCGCGGGCTTGGCCCGCGCAAGCTTGGGGGAGGTTCGGAAGGGGGGCGTGCCCCCCTCCGAGTAAAACAAAGGATGCGGCGATGATGATTGTGTTGCGGCTCTTATTCATCTGCCTGACGATCTACGGTGGAATCGCGCTCGGCTTGGCCCTGGGGTTCTCCACACCCTGGCCCATCTTGGGCGCCGGAGGCGGCGTCGTGGGGCTGTTCGTTCTGCTGGTGGAATTCGCCCTTCGCCGCATTTCGATTGATCATCTCTTCTGGAGTATGGTGGGCATTCTCGCCGGCCTCTCGTTGGGGCAGCTCCTTGGGGCGGGTCTCGCGCTCCTGGTCCCGGATCTCCCGAGCGTGCTTGCGCGGGGCGCCCTCTCGCTCGTCTTCGGCTACCTTGGGGCCGCCCTCGCAATCGCAAAAGCCGATGAGCTCGAAGGGCTCTCGGTGAAGCTCTTTCCGAGAACGTTGGCCAGACGGGAGACGCTCAAGCTCCTTGACACCTCCGTCATCATCGACGGCCGCATTGCGGATCTCTGCGAGACCGGCTTCCTCGAAGGGACACTGCTGGTCCCCCAGTTCGTGCTGCGCGAGCTCCAACAGATCGCGGACTCGTCGGACTCGTTGAAGCGGAATCGCGGCCGCCGAGGGTTGGACGTGCTGCAGCGGATGCAGCGAATCCCCAAGGTGAGAGTGCAGATTCACGACTTGGATTTCCCTCAGGTCCGTGAGGTGGATCGGAAGCTCATCGAGTGCGCGAAAGTGCTCGGGGCCAAGGTGGTCACCAACGACTACAACCTAAACAAAGTGGCCGAGCTCTCCGGCGTCCAGGTGTTGAATATCAACGAGCTCACCAATGCGCTGAAGCCGGTCGTGCTCACCGGCGAGACGATGCACGTGCATGTCCTGAAGGAAGGGAAGGAGGCCGGGCAGGGGATTGCGTACCTCGATGACGGCACCATGGTTGTGGTGGATCACGGAAAAAAGTACCTCGGTCAGAGCGTGGACGTGATTGTGACCAGCGTGCTCCAGACCACGGCTGGCCGGATGATCTTTACGCGGCTCAAAGAAGAAGAATATTCTCGCTCCAGCGAAGATCGGTAAGCGGGGGGAGATCAGGACAATCAAGGCGAAACGCGATTCGGGGCGGCGGGTCGTCGCGATCATTCCGGCAGCCGGGCAAGGGAAGCGCCTCGGGGGGAAGACCCCGAAGCAGTTCCGATCGTGCTGCGGAGCACCCCTCTTCATTCAGACCCTGAGGCGTCTTGACGCGGCGCGGTCTGTCCGCGGGCTGATCGTCGTGGCGCCACCTGACAGTGTCAAGAGAGTCGGCCGTCTCCTGGCCCGTTTCCGCATCAAAAAAGTTCTGGCGATTGTGCCCGGCGGAAAGGAGCGGCAGGAATCAGTCTGGCTGGGGCTCCAGGCGGTCCCTCACGAGACCGAAGTCGTCCTGATTCACGATGCGGTGCGGCCGTGTGTGACCCCGACGCTGGTCGAGTCAGTGATTCGCGAGGCCGAGCGGTTTGGCGCGGCCACGTGTGGGCTCCCGGCACGGGAGACCGTGAAGCGAATCAAGGACGGCTGGGTCGAGGAAACGCTCAGCCGGGAAAGCCTCTGGCTCACGCAAACGCCTCAGGCCTTCCATCGCTCCCTGCTCTGGAAGGCTCACGAGAAGGCGCGGGGAGACGGCTTTCGGGGGACCGACGACGCGGTGCTGGTCGAGCGGATGGGCGTGAACGTCCGCATGGTGCGCGGCCTTCAAGAGAACATCAAAATCACGACAAGAGAAGATCTGACCTTGGCCCAAAGAGTCCTCAGGGAGCCCGTGAGATGACGCGGGTTGGCCTGGGATTTGACATGCACCCAATGGTGGCGGGGCGCCCGCTCGTTTTGGGCGGGGTCACAATCCCGTCAGACGTTGGCCTCAAAGGACACTCGGATGCCGATGTCCTGACTCATGCAATCTGTGATGCCATGCTGGGCGCCTTGGCGCTCGGGGACCTCGGCCAGCACTTTCCGGATTCAGACCCCCGCTATCGAGGGATCTCGAGTCAAACGCTGCTCAGGGAGTGCCTGGGCTTGGTGACCGCTCAGGGCGGGCGAGTGGTAAACATCGACGCCACACTGATCGCGCAGGTCCCAAAACTCTCCGGCTGGTTCAGTGAGATGCAGAAGCGGCTCGCCGAGACGTTGAACATCCCGCCGGGACGGGTGAGTGTGAAAGCGAAAAGCCCTGAGGGCTTGGGGCTGCTCGGCCGGAAAGAGGGGATCGCCGCGCTGGCCGTGGTCACCGTCGAGGTGGAGGCGTGCCGATAAGCGTCGCATCCCTTCGTTCTCGGTCGTCGGGACTCCTCACGTACAACGTGTACGCTCCGGGTCGCTCCTTCCTCGGGCCTCGGCCTGCTCGCTTCTCGGCACGGCTCTACAAAGGATATTGAGCTGCTGGCAATGAAGATCTACAACACGATGACCCGCGCCAAAGAAGAGTTTGTCCCGCTCACGCCGGGCGAGGTCAGGATATACGTGTGCGGCGTGACGGTGTACGACCTCTGCCATATCGGTCACGCGCGAAGCGCAATTGTTTTTGACGTCATACAACGCTATCTGCGGTACAAAGGTTACACGGTGACATTCGTCAAGAACTTTACTGACGTTGATGACAAGATCATCCTTCGCGCGCAAGCACTGGGTATTCTGCCTCTTGAACTAGCCGAGCGGAATATTGTCGAAACGCGCCGGGATATGGCCGCGATTGGGATTCAAGCACCGGATATCGAGCCCAAGGCGACCGATCATATTCCACAGATGATCGCGCTGATCGAGCCGCTGATCGAGCGCGGCTTCGCGTATGCCGTTGACGGCGACGTCTACTTCGAGGTTCGCCGGTTTCCCGCCTATGGCAAGCTCTCAAAGCGCGAACTTGACGAACAACTTCCGGGGGCCAGAGTTGAGATCGATGAGCGCAAGCGAGATCCTCGCGACTTCGCGCTCTGGAAGTCGGCAAAGCCCGACGAGCCGTCTTGGCCCAGTCCGTGGGGACCAGGCCGGCCGGGCTGGCATATTGAATGCTCCGCGATGTCCATGCAATACCTCGGCGAATCCTTCGACATCCACGGCGGTGGTGAAGACCTCATCTTCCCCCACCACGAGTGCGAGATCGCCCAATCAGAAGCCGTCACCCAGAAACCGTTCGCGCGCTACTGGATTCACAACGCCTTCGTCAACATGGGCGCTGAGAAGATGTCCAAGTCCCTCGGGAACATTCTGACTATACGGGAGCTGATAAGGCGGCATGACCCAGAAGCATTGCGGCTGTATCTTCTCAAGACCCACTACCGCAATCCCGTCGAATGGTCAGAGGAACACGCGCGTGCAGCTAAAACTGATCGAGAAAGTTTGCGCGCCATCGTCGCAGCGGGCGAAGCGTCAGACCCGTCAGGTACGCGCGTGTTCGAAGCTTGCGGCGGCGTCAATGCTACTGAAGCAGCTGCAACGCGTCTCGTATCCCAAATAAGTGATAACCTGCTGCGCGAGAATGTTGAGCAATGCGTTCAGGGGTTCCAGGGGGCGATGGACGACGATTTTAATACGCCGCGCGCATTAGCAGCGCTCTTCGCGTTAGGCGATGTGCTCAATAATCGGCGACCGATACAAGGAGTGGAAGCGGCTGAGCGCGATGACTTTATATCTGGAACCGAGGTTCTTTTGGTTCTCGCTCGGGTCTTGGGCCTTCTGGAGCGCCGCGGGGGCTACACGTTTTCTGTTGTTCTCGAGGGCACAATGCACGTTAGTGGATCGGTGAGATTGGAGAAACTGCCACGAGAACTCCGACAACGCATTGAATCGCTGGTTGAGGAAAGGGATCGCATGAGAACGGCTCGTGACTGGAGACGGGCTGATGAGCTTCGAAAGGAACTCGAGGAACTCAACGTGAAGGTCGAGGATACCCCATCTGGTTCACGCTGGACATTCATTCCTACAGACCAAACCGAATGACTAACTGCAGTGGAGTAGGCGGTTCCTAAAAGGTGATGACCGGGATTCTCTACGGGATTCATCCCGTGGTTGAAGCTCTCCGGAGCGGGACGCGGCCGTTGGAAGAGGTCGTGTTGCTGCGGAGCGGGAACCCCCGGCTTCAAGAAATCGCCAGGTTGACTCAGGCGGCTGGCGTCAAGCTTTCGTATCGGGAGAGGGACGCGCTCACCAAAATGGCCGGCAATCCTCATCATCAGGGCGCGGTCGCAAGAGTGGGAGAGCCGTCCGCCCTCACGCTGGACGAGCTGCTTGAAATTCCGGCTGCCCGTGGGGAGCTTCCTTTTTTTCTCGCGCTCGATCAGGTGCAGGATCCCCAGAATCTCGGTAACCTGCTCAGAACCGCGGAGGCGGCCGGGGTCCACGGGGTGATCCTCCCTGAGCGCCGTGCTGCGCCTTTGACCGACGTGGTTGCCAAGGCGGCGGCCGGCGCGTCGGAGCTGCTGGCGGTGGCCAGGGTGACCAACCTCGTCTCGGCCCTCAACCGACTGAAACAAGAGAAGATCTGGGTCGCCGATACCGTAACGGCTGGAGGGGTCTGGCCCTGGGACGCCGACCTTAACTGCTCGCTCTGCATCGTGCTTGGCGGTGAAGCTAAAGGGGTGCGGCCGCTCGTGCATCAGACGGCGGATTTCCACCTGAGCCTCCCGATGCCGGGAAGGGTTTCCTCGCTCAATGTGGCGTCCGCCGGGGCCGCGCTCCTGTACGAGACCCTTCGTCAACGGATGAGCAAAGAAAAACATTGACAGTGAATAGGTCGAAACCTATTATGAAGTTTTGTCTGTCGCTGGCGTAGCTCAGTTGGTAGAGCGGCTGACTTGTAATCAGCAGGTCGGGGGTTCAACTCCCTTCGCCAGCTCCATTAATGAAGAGTTTTTCTTGGGGTGGGCGGGGTTCGGGGGCGGAGAAGCGGGGCGGTGGGTTCGTGCTTTCCGGGGAGGTACCCAAGTGGCCAAAGGGGGCAGACTGTAAATCTGCTGGCTCATGCCTTCGGAGGTTCAAATCCTTCCCTCCCCACCAGTCTGGAAACAACGCTCAGAGGGGCGTGCGGGAATAGCTCAGCGGTAGAGCGCCAGCCTTCCAAGCTGGGGGTCGCGGGTTCGAATCCCGTTTCCCGCTCCAGTTTGATGAGGGACTAGCAGGATGCTGGGAACGTCGTGACGAATCTCGCGCTGAGACTCGTATTGCACTCAGGTGCCCATGTAGCTCAGTCGGTAGAGCACGTCCTTGGTAAGGACGGGGTCACCGGTTCAAGTCCGGTCATGGGCTCCAGACTAGGTCGGGAGAGAGATCGGTGGTGGGGTCCATAAACTGAAGCCCTTATTGGTGAGGCCAAGAAACCAAGGAGGACGCTGGCATGGCCAAAGCGAAATATGAGCGGACGAAGCCGCACGTCAACATCGGGACGATTGGGCACATCGACCACGGCAAGACGACGCTCACCTCCGCGATCACGAAAGTGCTGCACACGA
>Ga0209342_10003965_pt1 | contig 15463 bp, 17 predicted proteins | sample RifCSP16_2_FD_184023 | JGI IMG/M metagenome (GOLD analysis project Ga0209342, IMG submission 184023) | Soil microbial communities from Rifle, Colorado - Rifle CSP2_sed 16_2 (SPAdes) (version 2) | ecosystem: Environmental > Terrestrial > Deep subsurface > Rock core/Sediment | place: Rifle... | reverse complement strand
TCAAACGCCTCCGCCATCTCAAAGTCCACGCGGTCGGGCTTAAACAGCAGGTGACGGTCGTCAAGTAGGACGTGGAGGCGGGTCCCCGGCGGATTGAGAGAGTCCAGCGTCACCGCGTCGGAGTCGGCCGACACGATGGAGTACCGCCGACCGCAATAGGCATTCATGGTCGTCGCATCATCGAAGCGGCGAGCCGGAATGCCAGACGCGATGCAGATGCAGCTCTTTCCGCATCGCCCGCCTGCATCAAGTCGGCGACGCTCTCCATCTGCGCGCGCGAAGGCGCCGGATAGGAACCGCCTGGGCTGCATCAACCGAGCGGCGGCCCGCACACAACCCGCACACGTGGCGCGCTCGAACCAAACGGCCGAAGGCACGACCCTGGATCGTGCCGTGTCCGGCGCAGATCGGGCACGCCACGCGGTACGCCGCCGTCGCATCGACCGTCGGCCGAACGTATGAATACTATAGTGTGCAGACCTATAGTGTGCAAGCCGCCACGATGGCGGAGTGCCAGACGAACTGCCGCGAACGATCGGTCGACGTGTTCGCGAATTGCGTCGAGGGTTGGGAGTCTCGCAGGAGGAACTCGCCGCCCGGTCGGACCTCCATCGGAATTACGTCGGCAGTGTCGAGCGCGGCGAACGCGATGTCGGAATCATCGCGCTGGCACGTCTAGCAGCCGCACTGCACGTGTCGCTGGCGGAGTGTTTTGCTCCATGTCGCCACAAATCTAGTCGGCGCGCATGAGCCGACGCGGCCTCTACGGGCAAGATCAACGCGACGCGTACTCGAAGCCGATAACAGACACTCGCCTCGTTAGAACAAGGTCAATCACCACGGCGGATGCTACGGCCGCCGACGCCATCCCGAATGACACTGCAAGGGTGCTCTCGCCCAGGAGGCCGAAGAGCAGCGTGGCGACGGCACCGGCCGCCCACAGCCGTGCGATTCCCCGCGTGGTCGTTTTGCGGTACACCAGCACTCGTGGTTGCTTTCTTGGCATTCTGCCATCGCGACAATCCGTTACTGGCATCCGCGAATAGCGCAGCGTCGCATAACCAAGGACTGTGGCTGCGAACTCCCAGTCCTCACCATCCATTCGAGGCCGCACCGACAGCAACTGGCCGCACGACGCACGAAGGCGATCCAAGAACTCTGATTCAGTCGCCGACTGGGTTTGACCCTCGGGTGTTTCCCCACTTGTGTTCAATTGACCGAGCCACCTTACACATCGTCGGCAGATTGCCATCTTTTCACGCAATCTGCCTAATCGCCTGGCCAGCGGTTGGCAGACGATTGCCGGAATCATCAACGCATGCCATTGCCACTCTAAATGCTCGCCGCGCCGCCGCAGCTCGGCAGCGGCAATCCGGGCCGCCGCAAAGACCACGAGCAGACCGATACCTACCGCCACCACAACCATCGATGCCGAAACCGCCGGCCGCCGGCCGAGTGCTGCGAGAATGAGCAGGATTGCCGCGACCGCCACGCCGTTTCCGTCAAGAGCAAGCTTCCTGAGCACACTCTCCTCGAGTGGGAACATCAGTTTTCGCGCGCGGCGATCGCGCGCTCCAATGCGCTCATTCTCACGCATGTTCTCGAATCCATCTTTCCGGGTGTTGCTGTAAACCCCTGTGGGCCACTGAATCTCGCCGTCTTCACGGAACTTCGTGGGCCACTTCCGTTCAAGTCTCACTTCCCCCCGACCGTATGAAAACTGCTGGCGAAGAAACGCCCACAGCGTGCGCCGCGGATAGTGCCAAACCAAAGCGCTTGCGTGGAACCCGATCGTCCACCCCTGTTCCATCAGTCTCCAGCAAAGATCCACGTCATCGCCGGCGCCGAATGCTTCGTCAAAGCCGGCGATTTCGTTCAAGACTTCCCGGTAGACGGCGAGATTGCAGCCTGCTGCGTGCGCGCACTCGTTTAACCCTTTTCGAACAGCCTCCGGATTTCCAGGAACCGATCCGAGCAGGCGTCTTCGTGGCGTTAGCGACCTCGGGGCTATCAAAGCACCACCGACTGCGACGTTCGACGAGGTCATCAGGCGAATAGCGACAAACCACAACCACCTTCGCGCGGGGAACGCGTCGGCATCGATGTAGACGACGATATCTCCGCGCGCCTCCTGCAATCCTGTGTTTCGCGCTCTGCAAAGGCCTGGCTCACTCCGAACGACCTTGACCGGATGTTGTTTCGCCTCCTCGAACGTACCATCTGTCGATCCGTTGTCAACAACAATGACCTCCACGCGCGGATAATCCGTCGCTAAGAGTTCACGGATGCATTCGTCGATATAGGACTCCTCATCACGACACGGCACAACTACGGATATCATCGGCCATGGAAATCCTTTCGGAAACGGCAGGTCCTCTAACACGAGGCGGTCGTCATCACGACAACTGCGGCCTTGGAGGACGAGGCCTGCGGCGCCTTCAAAGCACAATTGGCGCAGGTGCCAATTTATCTGCAGCAGGGGCTGGTGCTGTAGGGCGGAAACTAGCTTGAAGAGCACCGGCTTTTGTGGCGCAAGGAGATGGGCGTATTGCGCTTCCGCTGTAACCGACGTGAGATCCTGGCCGTGCAATTCGTAGATCAGAAGGTCAAAGGGAGCGCTGAACCGTTCCAGCACTTCACCCGGACCCTCGAGGGCGACCGCGACTCCATTCAGGAGCCGACGTATTCGATCCACGATCCGCAAGAGAGACTTTTCAATCCCACGTTGTGAAAACTCGAGTACGTTAACGCAAGAATCGAACCGTAATACGATTACGTCAGGTCGTAACGTCCTCTCGGTTCCGAGCCTCTCTTCCGGAAGCTCAAACTCCAGTGCGGCAGCCCGTCCTGAAAGGACGATATCCTCTGTAGTCAAATCCACGCGCACGAAGCGGTGCCCTGACGGTGCTCGTTGAACGTGAGCCGGCGCGCCGATGACCCCGGTAAACCCGTAACCAAGGGCGCGCGAAATGTCGTCGTCGCCGCAGGATGAGGATTCCAAGTCATAGAGCTTTGGGAACGCCACTGCGCCGCCAGCTTCGAAATCCTTTCCGATCAGCCGCAGCGCATTCGGTGCGCCAGCGGCGATGGCCACAGTGCTCGGCGAGTCAGCCGTGCGTACGTTCATCGCGCATTCCACAGTCGCTCAAACGCGTTAGCGTTAGGTAGGGCGCCGCCGAGAAAGACGACGACCGGTTCGCCGCCGGTGGCGAAAACCGGGTTTCGCGCGAACGCCAGATTGCGATGTCTTCCGGTGATCGTAAATGCGATTCGAGAGGCATGAGAGCGAAGCACATTGTCCGTGCAAGTAATCCCATCTGTTGTGCCCGCGATGACAAGCAGCGGCGAGGCGCTGTCGCAGGCAGTCACGACGTTGTCGATGATCGCGCTATCCGCAGCGGTGCCATCGATATGAAGGTCACCATATTCGGTGGTGCTGCCGTTGTTGATGCAGACGTTATTGACGACAAGGTTATTCCCAAACGGGTACGCCGCTCCTCGATAATTGTACAGCATGATTCCAGCACCCATGTTCGAATGGGCGACGCAGTGCTTTATCAAAGAATCGGTAACACCGCCGTCGAAATCGAACCCGCCCCCATCCAGGTCTCCGGCGGTACGATTATGCGAAGAGACACAGTGCTCAAAGCGCACGCGACGCGAGTTCGCGGCCCAGAGTCCACAAGGCCCTCCGACACCTGAGTCGCAGGCGAACCCATTGTTCGATGTGCGGGTGTACCGCACGCGCACGTCTGACGCATCCTCGATCAAGATTCCGCTGCCTGAGTGCGTCCAATGTCCGGCGATTCCAGAATTCTTCGAGGCGTCGACTCGAACGAGTTGCACGCCCTGATGGCTGTACGGACGGTCTGCACAGACGTCGTTCAGGATGTAGTGCAACTTCTTCGAACTGTGCGTATTCCGGCCCATCATGAACAGCCATTCCGGTCGAAGGTGAACACCGATTCCGACCGATGCTGAACACTGATTCCGGTCATCATGAACGCTGATTCCGGCCATGATGAACACGGATTCCGGTGATCGTGAACGCCGGTTCCGGTCAAGCTGAACGCTCGTCGGTAGCGGAGCGCTCCTGGATCCTTTTTCCCGAAGGAAGGTCCCAGGATGGCGGCCACGAGGCTACCGATGCGAAGACTTCGCGAACTGCTTCGTCTCAAGTACGACGCCGGGCTCAGCCACCGCGCCATTGCGCAAGCGTGCGCGATGGGGTTGGGCACGGTGACGACCTACCTGCAACGCGCGGCGGCCGCCGGTCTGGCGTGGCCGCTGCCCGAGGACCTCGACGACGGGGCGCTGGAAGCGCGCCTGTTTGCGCGGCCCGCGACGCCGCTGGCCCGCGACCGCGTGGTCCCGGAGTGGGCGCAGCTCCACCACGAGCTGAAGAAGCCCGGCGTGACGCTCGCCCTGCTGTGGACCGAGTACCGCGCGCAACATCCGAGCGGGTACGCCTACAGCCAGTTCTGCGAACGGTATCGCCGCTGGGCGCGCGCGCTGAAGCCGTCGATGCGCCAGGTGCATCGGGCGGGGGAGAAGTTGTTTGTGGATTTCTCCGGGAAACGGCCGCACTTGGTCGATCCGACCACCGGCGAACTGGTCGTCGTCGAGCTGTTCGTCGGGGTCCTCGGCGCGAGTGGGTTGATCTACGCCGAAGCGACGCGCAGCCAGGATCTGCCGTCGTGGGTCGGCGCCCACGTGCGGATGCTGGACTACTTCCAGGGGAGTGCCGCCATCTGGGTGCCCGACAATCTCAAGAGCGGCGTCACGACCGCGCATCGCTACGAACCGGAGATCAACCGGACCTACGCCGAACTCGCGCAGCATTACGGCGCCGTGGTGATCCCGGCCCGGGTGGCGACGCCGACCGACAAACCCAAAGTCGAGGTGAGTGTCCAAATCGCCCAGCGTTGGGTCCTCGCCGCCCTCCGACATCAGACCTTCTTCACCCTCGCCGACCTCAATGCTGCGATCGGCGCCAAGGTCGACGCGATCAACCTGCGGCCGATGCAGGGCCTCGGCGTCAGTCGGCGCACGCTCTTCGAGCAAATCGATCGGCCCGCGCTGAAGTCGTTGCCGCGCACGCGCTACGAGCTGGCGACCTGGCAGCCGTGTCGCGTGAACATCGATTACCACGTCCAAGTCGATCACCACTTCTACAGCGTGCCGTATCAACTGGTCCACGCGCGCGTCGAGGCCCGGGTGACGTCGCTGACCGTCGAGGTCTTCTTCAAGGGGCACCGCGTCGCCGTGCATACGCGCCTCACCGGCCGAGGCCGGTTTTCCACGCAGGTCGCCCACATGCCGCAGGCGCATCGGGCGCACGCCGAATGGACGCCGTCGCGCTTGATCGCCTGGGCGGACCAGACCGGCCCGGCCACGGGCCGGCTCGCCGCCGGCATCTTGGCGCGCCGCCCGCATCCCGAACAAGGCTACCGCGCGTGCCTCGGGCTGATGCGCCTCGGCCGCGTCCACGGGGCCGATCGGCTCGAAGCCGCGTGTGATCGGGCGGAACGGCTCCGCTCCTATCGCCTGCGCACGGTCGAGCACATTCTCACCAACCAGCAGGACCGGCTCCCGCTCGAGGATCCCGCCCCTGCGCGACCGGCGCTCACGCACGAGAACGTGCGGGGCGCCACGTACTACGAGGAGGCTTATGCTGACGCATCCCACGATCGAGAAGCTCCAGGCCCTGCGCCTGATGGCGATGGCCGAGGCGTTTGACCAGCAACGCAGCTCGAGCCAGTATGCCGAGCTCAGTTTTGATGACCGCCTCGGTTTGCTGGTCGACACGGAATGGACGGCGCGCGAGCGCCGGCGTTTGTCGCAACGGCTTCGCCATGCAAAGCTGCGGTATCCCGCCTCGCTCGAGGATGTCGATTTCAGTACGCCCCGCGGCCTGCAGCGCGAGGCGGTCCTCAGCCTCGGCACTGGGGCCTGGATTCGGGATCACCACAACCTCCTGATCACGGGGCCAACGGGGATCGGGAAATCGTGGTTGGCCTCCGCCTTCGTCCAGAGCGCGTGTCGCCACGGCTTCTCGGCGACGTACGTCCGGGCGCCGCGGCTGCTCCACGAGCTGGCGGTCAGTCGCGGCGACGGCTCGTATGCCCGGCTGCTGACGAAACTCGCCAAGCTCGATCTGATCGCGATCGACGATTGGCTGCTCACGGCGCTCACCGAGGCCGAACGGCGGGATCTGCTGGAGGTGATCGAAGATCGCAGCGAACGGCGTTCGACACTCATCGCCAGCCAGCTCCCGCCGACCGCGTGGCACGCGGCCATCGGCGAGCCGAGCGTCGCCGATGCCATCTGCGACCGCGTCCTTCATCAGGCGCACCGACTCACCCTGAAAGGGCCCACGATGCGCGACCCCGGGACCCGGCGCGGCGGGAAGGCGCCCTCGTGATCCGGCTCGCCACGACCCCGGTCGGGGGGATACCGGGGGTCGGCTCGGTGCGCGCGCGTCGCTCCTGGGGCATCCTACGCGGTCGCCGACCGATGAAGAGGCCTATGGATCGTGCCGGACCTGTGGAAAACGCACAAAGCGCGTTTCCCACAAGGTCCTTGGACGGCGCACAGACCGCGCCGCCCACAACGCTCCACAGGCCGTCATCTTTCGGGTTTTCCGGATGAAGAACGAAGAGCGTAAGATCACGGCGCCCCTGACGCGCGCAGAAAGGAGATCGAGACCGCTAGCCTGCTCGTCGCTTCGCTCCGATGAGTGATCGGCTTGCCCGGAATCGGTGATCACGATGCCCGGAATCGGCGTTCATCTTGGCCGGAATGCGCAACTGCGAGCGATTAGCGACGTACTTGTGAAAACGATGCCGCCGAGTACATTCCCATCGGCGGACGAATTGACGACCGAGACGTCGCGACAGCCGACACCGCTTCCTTCCGCCAGTGCAAGGATGCCGTAGCCACCAAAGCCTGTAATGTGGAGAGAGTCGATCCGGATGTTGCGCGAGCAGCGATTGGAACAGCTGATGAAGAGCCCGTGTGACGTCGTTCGCTTGTACCCTTCATGAACTAGGGCGATGCGCTCGACTCGTATCGACTCGCAATCGCGAACCGTTATCGCCGTGCGTGCGTTTGCCACCAGCGTCGATCGCTCTGAGCCCGATGATGCGATCACGACGCCGCAGAGGCATTCTATGGTGAGTGTGTCGATTAGGTGGAAGACATCACCTTGTCTAAAAATCAGGTGGTCGCCGTTCGCCAAGGCGACATTGCGAAGGTTGGCCGTGGTGCGCCAAGGGAGTAGTTCGGACGTTCCAGCATTTCCGTCACTGCCGGAGCTTGCGAAGTAGTACGAACTCACGAGACCTCTCAGCGCGCCCGTTTTCGAATCTTCACGCTGAACCAACCATGCTCACGGGGCACGATCGTGACGGAGGCCGAATTTAGTAGGTGGGCAGTTACATCCCTCGTGTAGCCGCGCCGTGAGATCAGAAATCTCCCGTTTCGGTGGGATAAATCCCATTGGTGCAGGCCGTGATATTTCGCGTTCCCGCCCTCGTTGGCGGCGTGTGTCAGAAAGACGTAGCAGCGCGGACGAAGCACCTTCAACATTCCGTCTAACGCCGCAATCGGGTCGTACATGTGGTCCAAACAATTGCGCGCGTTAACAAGATGAAATGTGCTTGCCGGGAATTGGTCGCCGATGGCCTCGGCCTGACACCGTTCAGCGGCCACGGGCGGAGCGATGCGGAGACTTGCGAGCAGAGCATTGTATTCGTCCGCGAAGGCGTCGATCGCGGTGATCGTAAGCGTCCGCTGCGACAAGGTCTTGCCGACGACGGTTAAAGGGCCACAACCAACGTCAAGCACTCGCAAACCTCTACACGAGACGTGAGAGAGCAAAGCGGCGTGCTCTGCGGCAAGTGGCGACCGCGGATTGACGCGAAAGGCATAGTCCTCTGGCCATTCGCCGCCTCTCGACCTTAGCCATCGCTTCCACCATTCCAGCTCGTGCCGCGCACCCGATTTCCAGCGCCGACGGACCTGATGCGGCGATCGGTGGTGGTCTGCTGATCCTGAGAAGCGATTGGTCGACTTGGTTATCCGCATCAATGGCCGCCGCGCGGTTCGCCACTGGGCCCGTCTTTGGCCCTAAACGGCAGAGCTTAGCACGGCCTGCGGCGTTCCTTCCGCGTTCCCGTCTTCACACACTCGTGCCGGATGCAGGAGAATGGCACCATCGGCTATAATCTGGAGCGTTTGCCTTAGTGGCTTCGGCCCAGTCCACGTCACGCGATTCTCAATCTTGAGTTCGCGTGCCCTCTCCATCAGCACCGCCTTCATTGCCCCTTCGCCCACGATCGTTAGCTTGAACCGAGGAGGAAGCGAAGCGAGGCAATCCAACGCAATATCAACACCCTTCTTGGGAACGAACACTCGCAACCAATACGAGTCGCCAAGGGCTCGTCTGAGATCGCACCGGTAACAGTTGCGGGTCAATTGGCACGGGTAGCACTCCCACCGTGTCGTCGACGTTGACGCTCCGCTTAGCAGCCCTTCGAGTATTCTCCCATTGCCAACATATTGCCAAAACGCCGGTGGAATCCGGAGGACTGCAGTGGATTCCCGAGAACTGAAGGAACGCCGTAAGAGGTTGGGATTCAAATCCTTAGAGCCAGAAGTCGCGCGCCATCAATTAGTTAGATAGGGTCGCTCGTAGAATTCGAATCCCTGCCTCACCGCCATCCGCCTTCGCTCGCGCTCTCGATTCACGCGCGCGAGCTACGGCGGGATGGCTCTCTGACAGGATGAAGTCCCGCCGTAGCGGCGGAAAAGGCAACACGCCGCGATGGCGGACGAATCCCTGCCTCACCGCCAATTTACCCCCCGGTTTTATTGATCGTTTTCACGTCCGCCGGCCCGTTGCCACCCTTGGGCCTCAGCCGGGGCGTCCGAAATTTGTATACATTCTTCGGACAACTGTCCGTGATGCCATTTGTCCGAAATGTGTATACAAACATCGGACATGAGCGACCTCAAACAACACATCCTTGACCGGATCGCACAGCGTCCAGGCGCTCGGGTCTGGACACCGGTCGACTTTCTCGACCTCGGCAGTCGCGACGCCGTCGACAAAGTCCTTCAGCGCTTGGCCCAAGCGGGCCACCTCCGCCGCATCGACCGCGGTTTGTACGACGTACCTCGGGTCAACGGGGACCCTGGATTCAGGAGCGTCCTTCCCGCTATACAGACATGTGATACCGTTTATACAGACGGAGACGCCATTGCCAAAAACAGCTGTGCACCGTACGAAACGTGCCACGGCGACCGCGCCCCGGCGCGTCCGACGTGACCGCTCGGGATGGGTTCGGAAGAACGTCGTGATGGATCAGCGAAAGCTCGATGTCGCTCGTCGCGCACTGGGTGTCGATACCGAGACGGAGGCGATTGACCAGGCACTCGACCTCGTCTCATTCCGTGAAGAGCTCGCGAAAGGGTTCGCGGCCGTTCGCCGAAGCGGCGGTGTTGAGGATGTGCTCGAGGGTCGGCACAAAGCGTGAAGTACACCCTGGATACAAACGTCTTCATCGACGGCTTCCGCAGCGAGGACGCCCAGGCCGAAGTATTCGCGTTCTTGAGCCGAGCGCTCCCACAGACGTATCTGAGTGCGGTCGTGATGCAGGAACTCGCCGCAGGAGCCCGGTCGGCTGACGCCGCGCGCGACCTGCAGCGAGGCGTATTCGATCCGTTTGAACGCCGCCGTCGTGTGTTCGCACCGTCCAGTGCGGCTTTCGTCAAGAGCGGCCGCGTCCTTGCCGCGGTGGCTGCAAGCGACGGCCGGCAGCGGCTCGACGAGAAGCCGGCGCTCCGCAACGACGCGCTGATCGCCGCCTCGTGCCGGGAGCAGGGGATCACGCTGATCACGAGGGATGGCGACTTCAAACGGCTCGCGCGATTCGTGAAGGGCTTTCGTTACGCGCCGCCGTGGCCGACGTTCGGCGATCGCGGCTGACGTGCATCGCGAGCTCGCCGCTCCCGACCGAGGAGTCCAGCAGAAACCGGACACCCCGCTGCACGGACGTCCAGACGAAGACTCGCGATCGGTCGGCTACACGCGTCGGCGCTTATGCGGCGGCGGGTGGTCCGCCAGCCAGCCGCACGCGCCTGGTGTGTCCTGCCACATGTCGATGAGCCATGTCGCGCAGACCACGGCGTGGTCGCGGCTGTACGGCCGAAACGCCGCAGGGGGTGCCGGCAACGCGCGCTCGCCAGTCAGATAAGGAACGACGGCTGCCAATTCGTGCACCGCATCGGCCCGCAGGGCGCGCGATGACATGGAATCGCCCTCGCGGCGGAACGCCACCAGCGCGGCCGCGTACTTCCAGTCCGGACTCTTGTCATCCTTGAACTGTTCGATCAGCGCCTGGGCATCTGCGTCGCGCTGCTCGTCAATCAGGCATTCGAGGAGCCGGTGGCGCACGCCCTGATTGTCCGACGGATTCAAACGCAGCATGTCGCGATAGTGCTCGATGGCTTCGCCAACAGCGCCGGCGGCTTCCAGGCAGTCGGCCAGCGCGAATCGCGCGCGCATGTAGGGCCGGGTTTCAACGGCTTCCCAGAAATGCCCGGCGCTGGCCGCAAACACGTCAGCTCCAAGAGCCCGCTGGCCCGCCGCCACCGCTTCGCGAAACCGCCCGACAGCGCGATCAAGATCGATGGCGCGCGCGCCGAGGGCTGACCAGGCGTCGGCGCAATCGGGATAGATCGCCAGGGCTTGGCGAGCCAGTTGGATTTGGCGTCGACCATGGCTGGCCACCGCCCGGTAGGCCAGTTCCTGCGCGCGCACTTCAACCGGCATGGATGTTTGGTTGGCGCCGTTCGCGACGGCGGGTTCGGCGCCCATGGCCTCTTCGACGAGGCGCGTGACGTCTTCAGGCGTGTCCGCCGAGCGCGCCGCCCGGTTGGCTCGGCGCAGGACTTGCTCCATCTGGAATCGCAACTCAGCGACTCTGCGGCCCTCGTCGAGTGGCGCGTTGCTGTCGTCCGTTCCGGCGATCTGCTCGAGCAGCCGCGGCAGCGACAGCCCGACCGTCACGGCACCCTCGGCGGTGTCGATCTGGCGCGTCCATTCGCCCGCGTCGAACTGATCGTCCGTTGTCAGGGTCAGCGCGCGCAGGATTGCCTCGAGATGTGCCAACCGTCGGGAATCGGGCCGGACGAGGGAGTCCGTCGGTAGAACCAGGCCGGGCCGCGGATAGGCGTCGACCGCAGCGACGGGCAGCGCGAGATCCTGCCACGCATCGACGTCCGCGAATGGCAGGTAGTCGATTGGATCAAATGCCACGATCCACATGCGCGGCTTCCTGCCCGCGGTCGGCGGGTTGCGCCGAAAACGCTCGAACTGATTGCGGCTCCTGTAGAACATGATCCCGCGTGTTTCGCGCGACGTGCCCGTGACCACCAGATAGCGCATCTCAGGGTCAAGACCGGGGACGTCGACCGCGACCAGATCCTCCGGTTGGAGCGCTTCCCACGGCTCGCTCGTGTAGAACTCACACGCGGCCTCCGCGAACCGCCGCACGTGCTCGACCGTGACGCCAGGCGTTTCCAGGAGACCGCGCGGCAGTGGACCTGTTTGGTGCTCACCGAGCTCGCGCAAAGCCTCGTTGACTTCAGGCAGGTGCTCGACGACGGCGATGGCCGTGTCGCGATCGTCGAGCACTTGCCGAAGCTCTTCGGCGAACCGCGCATTCGGCACTTCGATCCTCGCCGGGCGTCCCAAGAGCTCACGTTCGTGTTTCTTGCCGAATTCGAGCAGCGCGCGCACTGCGAGTTCCGCGTTCGCCGTTCGGGGCTGCGGCTCGATGAGGATCCAGATCAAGCCGGTGCGAGCGCTCCGCCAGAACGCACCGATTGGCCGGTACGGTGGGTCGTCTTCGCACTCCTGGATCCACATCGGCAGACGAAAAAGTCCGCCCTGCCATGTGTCCGCACTTCGGACCGCCAGGCGCTTGTAGCGAGCAACATCGAGACTGGCCGCGGACATCGGGACACGATCTTAACGCAACACGGCGTCGACTTCTGGCGCTGTCGGCACGTTCACCGCGACCGAACTTCTGCGAGGACGGGATCAAGCCAGGCGCCCAGTAACCGGCGGACGTCGTCGAGGTTTGTCGGCAGGGCAACGCGCTCTGCTTCCCTCCGATAGCTGACCGCCAGTTCGTGCGGAGGTGGCGGCAGCCGATCGGGGACGGGGTGCGTAGCACGTCGGTCGAACACGCGCCGAATCACGTTCTTGAGGAGCACGGCGTCCACCCGCTCATGCTGGAGTACCAGCATAAGATCCACGAGATCTCTGCCGCGAGTCGTGCCGCCACCCTTGTACGTGCGCGTGAAGGCATGCAGCTTCTCCGCAACCTGGCGCTCCAACGGAACGAGAAGCACCTCGATGGGGCCGAGGCCGAGTGCCGTCAGGAGTCCCGGTCGCCGGGCGCGTTGAGCATCCCATGGATCGGGGACGCTGATACTGACGTCGACCTGAAGCGGCTCGAATGGGCGTCCGACAAGGGAACTTTCCACTTTGTATCGCACGGCGAGGCCGACACCCGCTTCGCGGAGTTCTTCGCTGCCGGCGATGGCGAAGGCGAAGCGATCACCGAGATCTTCGACTGCCGCTCGCTGAAGGTCGGCACGGGCCGCTTCGACGCCGTACGCGTGATCCGCATCCAAATCGACTGAGACTCGGGCGTGCTCACCGAGTCTGGTTTCGAGAGCCATGCCTCCCTTGAGCGCCCAGCGGTCCGGCGCAACCTCCGTGAGCCGCACGATCAAGCGCTCCAGGGCGGCCTGGCGACGGATGATGTATGCGGGAACTCCGAGTCGCCGTGCCCTCTCGCGCAACGTGGCCTCGACCGCCGCGCGAAAGCCGGCGGGAGTGGCGTACTCACGCACCTTGGCCCGCCTCCTCAATGGCTCGTTCGACAAGCTGTCGAACACGCGCCGAGCGGCGCCTCACAGCCGTGCGCAGTTCGTTCGCTGACAGGAGACCTGTCGCGAGTGCCCGAGACGTTGCCTCGACAACCACGCTGGGATCGGCGCCGAGATCCGCAACATCGGCAACGGTCCGAGCGGGAGCCGTGACCTGCACGCCGAAGCGGCTTGTGATCTCCTCTCGTCGCAGCGGCACCGTTGTCGTGTGCAAAGTGACGGCGGCTGTCGTTTGTGCGGTGCGTGGCCGGCGCTCGCGAGGCAGAGTGAGGTGGATCTCGTGCGAGCGGGACGGCGCCAATTCGTACAGCGCGAGCGCGGTGTCGTGTGACACCACCCCTCCACGCGAGGCGAATCTGAGCCAGGCCGCGACGACGTCTTCGTGGGAACTGGCCGGTACTCCGACCAGTCGGTAGAACCCACGGCTTAGACGGTCGACGTGTCCGGCGCTGACATGATGCACGAGGCTGCGAGCGCTGTAGCCGAGCTCGCGGGCCTGCACGGCCGTGAAACAGCCGGCCTGCCCGGCGGCGAGTTCGAACAACCGCTGGAGCTTGTCCGTTCGTGAGGTAGACGGCCTCGTCCGTGCCATGTCCCATTCAGTATACGCCACACGTAATTAAACATGGACATCGTGGCTCGTCTGTCCGAACATTCGCGGACTTCGGACGCTTGGGGCGATCCCTCCGCCTCATTGCGGTCGGCAGGCTGGAACGCCCGCCTTTTTGGCAGCGTCGTCCAGGCAGGCCGGGCAAGCTCTCCCCCTTTCCTCCCTTTTCGCATAGACTGTCGCACTCTCAATCGAAGGAGTGTCGGATGCGCCACGCCCTGACCCTGTTCCTGTTGCTCGGTCTCGCCGTCGAATGCGGCGCGCAGAGCCTCTATCTCGACCGCGGGCAGCGCGGCGTCGAAGTCAGCAGCGGGTGGTCCGTCGGCCCGTCGTCGAACGGGATCGAAACGTTCGCGAGCATCGGGTTCGACGGGCGTGTCGACGTGGGCATGGGCGTCAGCCGGTACACACTCACGTTCGATGACGGCTCGAAGTCCAGCTTCCGCGAGTACGCACCGTTCGTCCGCACCTTCGTGGTGAAGGAGACAGCCGGCGGTGCGCCCGTCAGCCTGGCGGTGAGCGGCCAGGTGTTCATCGACGATTTCAACAGCGACGATTCCGGGCACTACGTGCAGATCGGCACGATGGTGTTCAAGAACCTGAAGCTGTCGCGGGGCTGGGCGATGCAGCCGTTTGCGGGGTTTGCCTTCGTGGCGGAGTCCTACACGTTCGGCGGCGGCGACGCCGACCGTGCGCAATATCTCACGCGCGACTTCGGCCTGCACTTCACGACCGCGATGGATCGGCCCTGGGTCCTGCGGCTGACCGTCGCGGAACAGAGCTTCCGTCGAGAAACGTATCGCGGCGCGCGCCTGGCCGTCATCCGGCGCCTCTGAGCGGGTGGGGCGTCTGCGCTCGACAGCACCCCGACCACAGCGGAGACGTTCTGATCATCCGTCCACGAAGGGATCGACCAGCTTCACCCCCGCCTTCTTGAAATCCCCGACGTTGTGCGTCGCCACGATCAACCCGTTGTGAAGGGCGGTGGCGGCGATCAGGCTGTCCTTGATCGGCATCGCCCGCCCTGACGCCCTGAGCGATGCGAGCAGCTCCGCCCAGCGCAGACCGGTGTCGGCATCCCACGTGAGACACTGCAGCCGCTGAATCCCCGCGTCGAACCACCGTTCGAGCCTGGCGCGTCGTTTTCCCTTCGGCAACAGCAGGATCCCGAATCGAATTTCTCCAATGATGACCGGATCGACGACGACATCGGCCTCGTTCTGACGCAGCCACGCGAGAACGCGGGGGTTCGCGTCCGCCTTCGTCGGCTCGCTCAGGACATTCGCATCGACGAGGTACTTCACAGAGTGTCGGTGGATTCCGATTCGATGGAAACGGAGAAGTCCTTTTCGGGGCAGGCGAGCAGCCAGTCGACGAGGCCCTCGTTCGGGCGGGGGTTGCGCCGAATGAGCCGGTACTCGCCGCGGTCGATGCGCTCGACGGTGAACTCCTGTCCCGGTTCGATGCCGTCCTGCTGGCGCAGCTCGGCCGGCAAGACGATCTGGCCCTTCGAGGAGACGGTGGTCTTCATGGAGGTAAGATATCGTCTTACCTCGACGGAATCAAGTCAGAGGGGGCCGTCTTCGCGCGAGGGCGCGAGACGGTCCGTGTCAGGTAGATGAAATCCCCCAGTGGCGACGCGTCGTCGTTCGCCGCGTTGGCCGCGAGGTTGAACTGGACGGGCGCCGTCGAGACTGGCGCGATCCACTGAAGTGTCCACGAGATCGCGCCCGGGGCTGGTGCGGCTGAGCCGGCGGTCGTGTGCTGCACGAACAGCAGAGCCGGATCCTGCTGACCCTCAACCATCTGCAGCCGGCCGTCCTTCGCGACGATCCACGCGCCCGCCTGTTTCCCCTTCCGTGACCCTGACGCGAACCGCGCACGATC
>Ga0209342_10003964_pt1 | contig 15464 bp, 15 predicted proteins | sample RifCSP16_2_FD_184023 | JGI IMG/M metagenome (GOLD analysis project Ga0209342, IMG submission 184023) | Soil microbial communities from Rifle, Colorado - Rifle CSP2_sed 16_2 (SPAdes) (version 2) | ecosystem: Environmental > Terrestrial > Deep subsurface > Rock core/Sediment | place: Rifle... | reverse complement strand
CCTATAATAGGGCCATGGTACGGGATACGAAAGAAGAGAGACTGCGGTCCAGGACCAGGGACATATCGCGGTTCTATAATGAGAACGGCAGGATGCCGAGCTTCTCGGAGATCGGGGAGATGGCGGGCCTGCGTTCGAAGAACGCGGTCTCCAAGCTCATCAACAAGCTCGAGCAGCTCAAGGTCCTTGAACGGGACAAAAAGGGCAGGCTCATACCGGTATCGATCGCGTCTTCCGTACGGGTCCTCGGCACGGTGGAAGCCGGGTTCCCGAGCCCTGCCGAGGAAGAGCTGGCCGACACCCTGTCCCTCGATGAACTCCTCATCCAGAATCGCAAATCCGCGCTATAAACCCATCAAGCCAAAAAGTGAGCTCGCAATCGCGGGGGTCGTGACGGCCGTGGTGAGGAAATACAAATAGAACAGAGCCGCAGGGCCGAGGGTGAGCATGACCATGCGAAATACTGCTGCGGGGTTAGCGAGCGAATACGATTATGTTCTTACCTTGAGAATCGAGATTCCCTGTCCCGCCCGAGCGGGACTGCAGGGAGCTTCAATAAAAAAGGCCAACTGTCATTTTTCAGACAATGGGCTTTTTATTTGATTCGCCTTACGATAGCAGGAGACTCAGGCTTTCTTCTTTCTCGCCTTCTTTATTCCGTAATTAAAATAAATAACGAGACCCAAAGCAAGCCAGACAAAGAGCCGGATCCACGTATCCCGGGGAAGGCCTGACATGACATAGAGACAGGTGAGTATCCCGAGGATGGGGGTTGCCGCCCCTCCCGGCGCTTTGAACACACGCGGGGCATCGGGATCAGTGTACCGCAGGATCAATACGCCTGCCGAGACGATGGCAAAGGCGAGGAGCGTTCCGATGCTCACCAGCTCTCCCACGATGCCGATGGGAAGAAGGGCGGCCGCGATGGCCGTAATGATCCCGGTGATGATGGTGTTGATATAGGGTGTCCTGAATTTAGGATGGACCTTTGCTGCAAAAGGCGGCAGAAGGCCGTCCCTCCCCATGGAAAAGAATATCCTTGTTTGTCCGAGAAGAAGCACGAGAACGACCGAGGTCAGGCCCGCGATGGCGCCGATCTTCAGCAGGGGAGAGAACACCTGAAGATTCATGGCATCGAGAGCGACCGCCAGCGGAGCCGGAGTATTGAGCTTTGTGTAGGAGACCACGCCGGTCAGGACCAGGGAGACCGCCACATAGAGGATCGTGCAGATGAAGAGACTGCCGAGAATGCCGATGGGCATGTCCTTCTTCGGGTTTTTCGCTTCCTGGGCGAGGGTCGAGACCGCATCGAATCCGATATAGGCGAAGAAGATCACGCCTGCTCCCCGGAGAACGCCGCTCCAGCCGAAGACGCCGAAGACACCCTTGTTTTCCGGAACAAAAGGATGCCAGAGCTCGGGCTTGATGAAGAAGACGCCGACCAGGATGAAGGCGAGGATGATAGCCACCTTGAGAAAGACGATAAAGGCGTTGAAGGAAGCCGATTCCCGTATCCCGATGACGAGGATGACGGTGACGAAGACGACAACGAAGACCGCCGGCAGATTGAGGAGCGCGCCGGTAGTGGCCCAGCTCTGCGTCTCCACGTTGTACAGGAAGGGCGGTGACGTGAGCGCTTCGGGGAGAACAATGCCGAAGCCCTTCAGGAAGCTCACGAGGTAGCCTGACCATCCGATGGCCACGGTCGTTGCGCCGAGGCTGTATTCCAGAATAAGGTCCCAGCCGATGATCCAGGCAACGAACTCTCCCAGGGTCGCGTAGGCATAGGTATAGGCGCTGCCGGCAACGGGGATCATGGAGGCGAATTCCGCATAGCAGAGCCCGGCAAAGACGCACGCAATTGCCGCGATGATGAAGGAGAACGTGATGCCGGGACCCGCGACCGCCGCGGCGGCATGGCCGGTGAGCACAAAGATGCCGGCGCCGATGACAACGCCGATCCCCAAAAGTATGAGGTCGATCGGACCGAGGGACCTTTTCAGGCCATGCCGACCCTCATCAAAGGCCTCGACCGTCAGCTCGGCAAGGGTCTTCTTTAAGAAAAGTCTCTTCATAAATGTTCGGCAATAATGTCATATCCTGACGGAAAATGCAACCATGTTTTTTCAAAGCTTCATACCTGCCTTGTAGTGAAGGTCACCCCGCACGCTGAGTGACGTTTGCAGCATTCTCGATCGGAAGCCTTTGTTACTGTGAAAAAGTAAATCGTAGAGATATTCCCGCAAAGTTTCGGGGCGAGGGAAAAAGTATTAGGTATCAGTTTGAATACCTTTTTATACCTCACGGCATCTTGACAGTACGCGACTGCTATGCTATTTTATTTCAATACTACGGCATTCTCACCACGGCATCCTTCTGCCATACAGTTAAGCAAATCTGCAATTCGTGATAAGAGCGCGTGATCTCTTGACGGCACGCGGCATTCCGCATGTTTTTTGTCACTCTTGTTTTTGCCTTGGTTTTTTTTCATGGTATCATTGGCTGCAGTTTATTGTTGAACAAGGGAACGATGTATATCTTATTGCCTGTATAGGCGGAAAGGGGTAATCCATGAAAAGCATGGAAAAGAAGGGCAGTGCATTATTGTGGCGGATCGTTTTTACCGTAATGATATCGGCAGTACTCGCAGTGTTCGTTACAGCGGGAGTATCGTCAGCAACAACAACCGGGAAACGCGTTCTCTTGCTGGTAGATGCCGATACTGCCGGCACCACGGCACTCGTAGACGCGCTCACGGCGGCGGGCAATACGGTAACGCGCAGGCCGGCGCCGGAGTACTCATGGACCGGTTCCGACCCGGCGCTTGCGGATTTTGATTGCGTCATCCATCTTGATGGCGCCACCTATTATGCTCCACTTCCGATCCTATCGCAGATGATGCTGACAGATTTTGTGCGGAACGGAGGTGGGTTCATTGCCTCTCAGTGGGATGGCTATGAACTCGCCATTGGGCAGCAGACCTCGATGCCGGAGCTGGTTCTCTTGCGGTGGGCCGATGGCGCCACCAATAACTGCGGCGGCTGTTATATTACTTACACGGCAGTGTCCGGACAGGAAACCCATCCGGTACTGGCCGGCGTCCCCAATTCGTTCACCTTTTTTGCAGACGGTCATGATGCCGGGTCGCAGGTCATCTTTTCAGTCTCTCCATCCATTGTTCTTATGACGGCTCCGAGCGGAGGGCCGGGCGTGCTGGTGCGGGAATTCGAAAAGGGGCGGGTGGTGAATTTCAGCCAGGCGGCAAACTATTCGTCAGGTATGACCCTTCAGGACCCGAATATTCAACTGCTGTACATCAATGCCGTCAAGTGGGCGGGGACAAGGACCATAGAGGTAGCCATAGACATCAAGCCCGGGAGCTATCCAAACTGTTTCAACAATAACGGTTTCGGCGTGATCCCTCTTGCTGTCCTCGGCAGCGCTGATTTTTCGGTAAGAGATATCGACCCCGCGAGTGTGCTGTTAGAATCCCTGCCGATAAAGGTTGTCGGTAAGAACAACAACCTTCTTGCCCATTATGAAGATATTAATGCCGACGGGTATGAGGACCTCGTTCTCCAAATGCAGGACGTCGACGGCGTATTTGCGGAGGGCACAACCAGCGCAACTCTGACGGGGAAACTATTCGATAGTACGTTGATTACGGGAACCGATTCGATCTGCATCGTTCCGTAGTAAATCTTCCGGGCGGGGATCTGCCGTCCCCGCCCGATCACATTACGGGGGACGGTTATTAGCATAAGCCGAGTTTTTTTCGGCGTTTCTTTCCTTATACCATATACCATCTTCCGGAGCTCTTCGATCAGCCCTGCCTGCCGCCCTTGAGTTTCACGGGCGCGAGGGGAATGAGCTGTCCTGAGGCAATGAAGGCCGTTTCATCGTGAAACTCCCGCCCCGCTCTCATGTCTTTGGAGAACGGAACAATTCTTGACTCGTTCCCTGCTTTCAGATACACTTTATACATACGGAAGATCCATTCGCAAAATTGAACAACATCCGCGCTCTGCGTTATAGTCTGTAAAGGACACCATGAAAATGTCTTCAGTCGTGAGGAGCAAGGAATCCCATGGAAAGATAGCGGCGGTACTCACGGTTGTGTTCATCGCAGCGCTTTTTACGGTTCTGCCGGAGATATCTGTCACGGGAACACCATCACCCGGTCATCGTCAACCGTTTCATCTTACCCGGAATTCTGATCCACCCCTGTTGCCGGAACCGGATCAATTCACCACAGATCTGTCAAAAGGCAAATTTCTCGTGGCCAGCCGAAGACTCGGCGACCCCCGGTTCCAGGAAACGGTCGTCCTTCTGATCAGCTACAGCAGAAACGGAGCGATGGGCCTGATCATAAACCGTCCTGTCAAAATGTCCCTTTCCGATGTTTTCCCCGACAGCGCGATATTCAAGAAAAGAAAAGATACTGTTTACTTCGGCGGACCGGTAGAGATGAACCGGCTGCTGTTTCTCGTACGTTCCGCGGGCAAGCCCGAAGAGGCTGTTCGCGTTTTTGGCAGCGTGTATGTCAGCTCGAGCAGGGATATGCTCGACCGCATGATAGACAAGCGGAAGGAAGGGGAGCACGTTCGGGTGTATGCAGGGTATGCCGGATGGGCGGCGGGTCAGCTTGATGCGGAGGTTGCCCGGGGCGACTGGCACGTCATTCAGGCGGATGCCAGGACCATCTTTGACAAGAAGTCTGAAAAGATATGGCCTGAACTGATCCGCCGGGGCTCCGAACTGCAGGTGCGGAATTTGCGGCAAATTTTAATTCTGTGATAGCATCCAAAAAATCTATCGGATCAGTCTCCTCGTTTCTTTCCGCTCTTTTTCAGGTCCGCGATCGAATAGAGATGGTAGGCGCAGTCCGGGCCGACGAGCTTCCGGACGGCTTCAAGAGAAACGTTCACCCTGCCCCGGAGTATGAGGCTTCTGTACAAATAGCGTATTCATGTCTCTTCTGATCTGCTGTTCATGGCTTGGCGTCTGGCCCGTACGAGCACAATTTTACACGGCCCAGGCCTTTTCGGCAAGACCTCTTTTTCGGCATGGGAAAAAATTGCTTGATAATTTTCAGGATTTATATTATTTTCCTCAAACGAGAGCTTTTCTCTTCGGCCGTCCGATATCCGGTGTAAAGTCCACAGAAAAATCCCACTTCAGGCGAGATGTGGTATACTATGGTCCAAGAGGCAGGCGAATATTATTATGACATCTTTTGAGGACAAGAAGGTGCTGGTTGCTGAAGACTCCGAGACGATGCGGATGTTTATCTTGTTTAATTTGATCAAGATGCTTCCCGGCGTGAAGATCACGGAAGCGGAGAACGGCGCTGTGGCGCTTGAAAAACTGGCGAAACTGGACGTGGACCTCATCCTTACCGACATGAACATGCCCGTGCTGGACGGGGCCGGGCTCATCAGGGGGGTCCGCAATGCGCTCAAAAGGGACACGCCGATCGTCGTCATCACCACGAAGGGTGAAGATAAGGACCGGGAGCGCGGTCTCGCCCTCGGAGCGAACGGGTATATCACAAAGCCGCTCGACCCTCATCAATTCAAGGAGACGCTCATGAAATATCTCTGGAAAGGCGGCTTAAGCGGCGAATAAAATCCGCGCAAGATCATTCTCCTCTTTTAATTTATCACGCATTTCCATCCCGGCATTCAGGCCTTTCAGCAGGTCTTTTTTAAACCCCGTTGTTGCAGAAACTCATTGAAACAGAAGTAGTACGTATTTGTCCGCGTTGCAGGGCCCGCGGCGGGCGGGGCGAAAAAGTCCTTGCAAATGCTTAAAAAAACAACTATAATTTCGCATTCACGTAAAGGTGGAATATGTTTATATGCCTAAACAAAGGATACAGGAACTCAGGAAAAAGATCGATGAGCTTGATGACAAGCTACTTGAGCTGCTCAACGAACGCGCCCGCATTGTTATAGAAGTCGGCAATATCAAAAAGACCGAGAAACTGGACTTCCACTCTCCCTCCCGGGAACGGGAGATCCTCGACCGTCTCACTGCTCTCAATAAGGGACCATTCCCTCAGAATACCCTGCGGGCCGTATACCGCGAGATCCTGTCATCGTCGCTTTCGCTCGAGCGGCCGCTCAAGGTTGCCTATCTCGGGCCGCGCGCCACGTTCACGCACCAGGCGGTCATGCAGCAGTTCGGCCTCGCGGCGCAGGATATGCCGGTCGAGACCATCAAGGATGTATTCAATGAGGTGGAGCGGGGCCGGGCCGACTACGGCGTGGTTCCCATCGAAAATTCCACATCAGGAGCGGTGATTTACACTCTGGATACCTTCATCGATTCCGATCTTAAAATTGCGGCCGAGATCGTGCTCGAAGTTACCCAGCATCTCATGAACAGATCGGGAAAGATCGAGGACATCAAGAAAATCTACACGATCCCGCCCGCGGCCGCTCAGTGCAGGCAGTGGATAGAAAAGAATTTGCCCGGCGTGCCTGTGTTGGAGGCGCCGTCAACGGCGCGGGCAGCCGAAATGGCGGTAGAAGACCCGACTGCCGGCGCCATCGCGAGCGAAATGGCGGCTGTTCTCTACGGACTTCAGATCGCGGGCAGGAAGATCGAGGACAGCGCAAGTAATGTTACCCGCTTTCTCGTGATCGCTCCGAAATCCCCGGGGAAGACGGGCCGAGACAAGACCTCCATCATGTTCTCCATAAAAGACAAGGTAGGGGCCCTCTATGCCATGCTCGCACCCTTTGCCGAGTCCGGCATCAACCTGAACAGGCTTGACGCGCGGCCTTCAGGCAGGAAGGTCTGGGATTACGTCTTCTTTCTCGATATGGAAGGGCATGTCGAGGAAGAAAAAGTGGCAAAGGCCATTGAGAACCTCAAAAAAGACTGTTTGTTCCTGAAGGTTCTGGGATCCTATCCGAAGAGTCAGTAGACAGGAGACAGGAGACTTCTAACGTTGGTAGCCGCAGGCTTTAGCCTACGCTTGGCTTGGCGTCGTTGCGGCATTGCATGAGGATTTATTCAAATGATCACCGTTTCAGAGAACATCAAGAACATCACGCCCTACAGTCCCGGCAAACCGATCGAGGAGCTTGAGCGGGAGCTCGGGATACAGGGGAGCATCAAGCTCGCGTCGAACGAAAACCCGATCGGCCCGTCGCCCAGGGCGCTGGCGGCGATCAAAAAGGCTGTTTCAGGGCTGAGCCGCTATCCTGACGGGAGCGGTTACCACCTCTCTCAGGCGCTTGCGAAGAAGTACGGCGTGGAGCTGTCCCAGATCGTCCTCGGCAACGGCTCGAACGAACTCATTGAGCTGGCGGTCCGAACCTTTGTCCAGCCCGGGGACGAGGTCATTTCAGCCGACCCTTCGTTTGTTGTTTACAAAATGATCACCCAGGCGGCCGGCGGAGTGAACGTGATCGTGCCGCTCAGGGAAGACCGGCACGACCTTGAGGCCATGGCCGACCGGATAACGCCGCAGACAAAGATCATCTTTATCGCCAATCCGAACAACCCGACGGGCACGATGAACACCGCGGCGGAGATGGAGCGCTTTATGGGCCGCGTGCCGGACAACGTGATCGTTGCCGTTGACGAAGCGTATTGCGAGTATGTCTCCCGGTCGGATTATCCCGAATCCCTGGACTACCTCAAGGCGGGCAAAACGGTGCTCGCGCTCAGGACGTTTTCCAAGATCTATGGCCTTGCTGGGCTTCGTATAGGCTACGGCATCACCACACCCGAGATCGCGGAGCTGATGAACAAGGTGCGGCAGCCGTTCAATACCAACGCCCTCGGCCAGGTCGGCGCCCTTGCGGCGCTCTCGGACCGGAAACACGTTGAGATGTCGATCGCGCTGAACAACGAAGGGAAACAGTTTCTCTATCAGTCCTTCGGCCAGCTCGGTGTTTCCTACATCCCGACGGAGACGAACTTCATCATGTTCGAGACGCAGCTCGACGGCCATGATCTTTACGACGCGCTGCTCAAGAAGGGCGTGATCATACGGCCCATGGGCGGGAAAAGACTGCGGGTGACCATCGGGCTTCCCGAAGAGAACAAGCGGTTCGTGGCCGAGCTGGAGCAAGTCCTGAAGCAGTGATTTATTCTCTGCAGAGGACGCTGAGAAGAAAAAACCCCAAATCGCAAGCACCAAATACCAAATAAGTTACAACAACCAACTTTCAAGTTCCAAATAGTTTAGTTGTTGAGATTTGGTCATTGGTGATTATTTGTAATTTGGGATTTGTTATTTGGAGTTTATAATCTAATGGTTCACTTTAACAACGTCACCATCATCGGCGTGGGCCTTATCGGGGGCTCTCTTGCGAAGGTCTTGAAGGCCGCCGGGCTCGCGGGCAGGATAACCGGCGCGGGGCGGAGCAGGGAGAGCCTCGAACAGGCGCTGAAGCTCGGCGTGATCGACGTTATCAGCGAAGACCGGGCCCGGGCCGTGGACAACGCTGATCTCGTTGTTCTCGCCTCGCCGGTCGGGACTTTTGAGCAGGTTGTCCGGGAGATCGGGCCCCGGATGAAGAGCGGCGCGATCCTTACGGATGTGGGAAGCGTGAAGGGCGACCTCGTCAGAAGGATGGAAAAGCTTCTCCCTTCCGGAATATCCTATGTTCCGGGGCATCCCATCGCGGGGAAGGAAAAGTACGGCGTGGCCGAGGCGTCGGAAACCCTTTTTCGCGGAGCAAAGTGCATTCTCACGCCGACGGAGAAGACCGACGCGCGCGCTATCGAGACAATGAAAGCTCTCTGGGCCGCTGCCGGCGCGCAGGTCCTGCTCATGGACGCGGATACGCATGACCGGGTCTTTGCGGCCGTGAGCCACGTGCCGCATGTTGCCGCGTACGCCATGGTGAATGCCGTGGCCGGATTGAACACGGGCACGAAGAATTACATCGATTTTTCCGGGGGCGGTTTCAAGGACTTCACCCGTATTGCCGCGAGTTCTCCCGAGATATGGAGAGATATCTGCCTGATGAACGGAAAGAACATCGTTGAGATGCTCGAGCGTTACGAGGGATCTCTCGATAAGCTCAAAAAGGCGATCCACGCCGGGGACGGCGCAGCGATGGAAAAACTGTTCAGGAACGCGAGCGACACGAGAAAGAAACTGGGATAGATCCATGACCGACCTCATCATTAAGCCTTCTTCCGGCCTCAGCGGGGAAATAACACCTCCGGGCGATAAGTCCCTGTCTCACCGGGCCGTGCTGTGCGCGGCCATCGCGGAAGGGGAGACGATCATCAACGGCTTCCTCGCCGCAGAAGATACGCTCAACACGGTGAAGGCCGTTCAGATGCTGGGGATTGAAATCGAAGGCGCAGGCACCGGTCGTCTCACGGTGCATGGAAAAGGCCTCGACGGTCTTTCAGAGCCCGCCGGAGTGCTGGACCTCGGCAATTCCGGAACGGGGATGAGGCTTCTTGCCGGGTTGCTCGCGGGCCAGGATTTTTTTTCTATTCTGACCGGGGACCAGTATCTCAGGAAAAGGCCCATGGCAAGGATCGTCGAGCCGCTCCGCAGGATGGGCGGTGCGATCGATGGCCGGTCAGGCGGCACGCTCGCCCCGCTCGCGATCAGAGGGGCGGGAAGACAGCTCAAACCGGTCCAGCACGCCTCGTCCGTGGCGAGCGCGCAGGTGAAGTCCGCAATCCTGCTCTGCGGGTTGTATGCCGACGGAGTGACGTCCGTGACGGAGCCGTCAAAATCCAGGGACCACACGGAACGGATGTTCAGGTTCTTCGGCGCGGCGGTCAAGGAGCAGGGTTTCCGCGTAAGCATGAGAGGCAGGCAGAGATTCAAAGCCATGGGCCCGCTCGATATACCGGCAGACATATCGTCCGCCGCGTTCCTCATGGTGGCCGCGTCCATTGTGCCTGGTTCAGAACTCCTGATCAAAAATGTCGGCGTGAACCCCACGCGGACAGGCATCATAGACGTCCTCAAGGATATGGGAGCGGACATCACGCTCACGAACCAGCGTGAACAGGCGGGTGAGCCTGTTGCCGATATAACCGTGAGGCACCGGAAGCTCCGTGCCGTCCAGATCAAGGGAGACGTCATCCCGCGGGCGATCGACGAGATGCCGGTCCTTTCCGTGGCTGCTGCATATGCTCAGGGAAAGACCGTCATACGGGGCGCGGCCGAGCTTCGGGTGAAGGAATCAGACAGGATAGCGACCATGGCCGCTGAACTAAGAAAGATGGGAGCAGAGGTCACGGAATTTCCGGACGGGATGGAGATAACGGGCAGGGACAGGCTCCGCGGCGTCCGCTGCGAAAGCCACGGTGATCACCGTATCGCCATGTCGCTCGCTGTCGCAGGGCTTGCTGCGGAAGGTGAGACGATCGTGCGCGATGCCGGGTGGATAGATACGTCGTTCCCGGGGTTCGAACGGCTGCTGAAGCAGGTTGCGGGTTGAAATGAGGGCTCATCCCGGAATCTGGTGAAGAAGAAGGCACCCCCTCGCTCGGACGCGCAATCGCGGTGATTTTGTGTTCTTGCGGGACGGGCCGTCGGTAGGCAATCAACGGAATATGAGCTGTTTTCAGTCGCTTCATGCCGGCCGCTCCCGAGCGCGTCCATCGCTCAGGGGCTGCCTTCTCCGGCGATGCACGATTATTAATTCACCATGATATGCAGAAACAGAAGAGGAAGAAACTGATCATAGCAATTGACGGGCCGTCGGGCGCGGGCAAGAGCACGGTAGCGCGGCTCCTTGCAAAACGCCTGGGCTATACCTACATCGACAGCGGGGCCATGTACCGCGCGATAGGCTGGAAGGCGAAGCAGGAGGGCGTTGACCCTGCCGATGAGCAGGCGCTTGCCAAACTGTGCGACCGGACGAACATCTCGATCAAGAAGGACAACGACGACCCGCGGATCTTTGCGGACAACGTCGATGTGAGCGGCGCCATCCGCACGCCTGAGATGGGGATGATGGCCTCGGCAGTATCAAAGTCGCGCGCAGTGCGGGCGCGGCTCCTCATACTTCAGAGAGAGCTTGGCGCTCAGGGAGGAGTCGTGATGGACGGCAGGGACATCGGCACGGTCGTGTTTCCCGGCGCGGACGTAAAATTCTATCTTGATGCGAGCGCGGAGGAGCGCGGCAAAAGGCGTTTTCGCGAGCTCAAGGCAAAGGGCCAGGATATTGAGCTCTCACGAATAACGCGGGAGATCGAGGAACGGGACCTTCAGGACAGCGGGCGGGAGATCGCCCCCCTCACGCGGGCCGATGACGCTCTGTTTATCGATTCGAGCCGCATGAGCATCGATGACGTGATAAGCAGGTTGCTCGTTGAAGTTACGAAGAGGATGTGATGGGTAACTGCCCGGGTCAGCCATTCGCTCGGCCGCTTAGTGTGCCAGAACGTTTTGACGGCTGTATCATATCCCGCAGTTGATCCCGCATCGAGTCGGTTGTACAGGCAGCTACACGGCACGCTTACAGCGCCTTCGCTCCATGGCCGACCTGAGCAACTGAGAAGGTGTGAAAGAAAAGTGGAGATCATTTTAGCAGATAAGGCCGGCTTCTGCTTCGGCGTGAAACGCGCGATAAACACCGCTTTCGAAGCAGCGGCTGCGGGCGCGGTGTACTGCCTGGGGCCGCTCATTCATAATCCGCAGGAGGTGGACCGTCTGCGCCAGGCGGGAGTGGTAACGATCAACGATCTTTCCGCGCTCAAACCCGGAGATTCTCTCATCATCCGCTCTCACGGCGTGCCGCCCAAGGTGCTCAGCGAGGCGCATGACAAAGGGATCAAGATCATCGACCTGACCTGTCCGTTCGTAGGCAAGGCCCAGAAGTATGCCGAGACCCTCAAAAATGAAGGTTACCAGGTCGTGGTCGTGGGGGAGAAGAAACATCCGGAGGTCCAGAGCATACTCGGATATGCCGGCGACCATGCCGTGGTCGCCGAGTCGCCGGCCGATCTCCACGGAATGCGATTCAAGACCCGTCTCGGGGTGGTGGCGCAGACCACTCAATCGTATAGCAATTTTTCGGAAATTGTGCTAAACTTGCTAAGTCTTTCCAAGGAATTAAAGGTTTATAATACCATCTGTTATTCAACAACCGAAAGGCAGAACGCCGCAAGGACCCTTGCCGGCAAGGTGGATGTCATGGTGGTGGTGGGAGGGCGCAACAGCGCCAATACCACCCGACTGGTCTCGGTGTGCAAGGAAGAGTCCAGGCCCACCTATCACATCGAGATAGCGGATGAGTTGCGGCCGGATTGGTTCGCGGGCGCGAAGAAGGTCGGAGTAGCGGCAGGGGCATCCACGCCCGACTGGGTCATCCAGGGGGTCATCAAAAGACTGCAGGACGAAGACATCAGCGGGCAAGGCGCGCGCTGACCGAAGATATCAGGAGGTATTTCAGTTTCATGATTGACAGGGAAGAGAATATCGAATACGAAGAAAATACCACGGCCGGGGGAGAGGACCAGGGAGAGTTCGAAAAACTCTATGACCAGTCGCTCAAGAGCTTCAAGGAACGGTCGGTCGTCTTTGGGAGGGTGGTGCAGGTCAGGTCGGGAGTGGTGATCGTTGACCTCGGGTACAAGTCCGACGGCATCATCCCGATCGAACAGTTTACGCCCGAGGAACTCCGGAACATAAAGCCCGGCGATGAGATCGAAGTATATCTTGAGGCCAAAGAGGATTCAAACGGCAACCTGATGCTCTCGCGGGAGAAGGCGAAGAACATGCAGGTCTGGGACATTCTGAACAGTGCGTACCAGACCGGTTCTCCCATCAAGGGCAAGGTTATTTCAAAGACCAAGGGCGGGCTGATGGTCGACATCGGCGTGACGGCGTTTCTGCCCGGTTCGCAGATCGATGTAAAGCCTGTCCGCAATCTTGATCAACTCATCGGCCAGGTCATGGAGATGAAGATCATCAAGATGAACGCGGGGAGGGGCAATATCGTCATGTCCCGGCGGGTACTTCTCGAGCACCGGCACACGGCCAAAAAAGAGGAGACCCTGTCGACCCTGGCCGAAGGCCAGGTGGTAAAGGGCGTGGTCAAGAACATCACGGAGTACGGGGCGTTCATCGACCTCGGCGGCATTGACGGCCTTCTCCACATCACCGATATGTCGTGGGGCAGGGTGGGCCATCCATCGGAGATATTAACGGTCGGCGATCCCGTAGACGTCGTCATCCTGAAATACGACAAGGAAAAACAGAGGGTCTCGCTCGGCCTCAAGCAGAAAACACAGGACCCCTGGTCCGTTGCCGCGGAGCGGTTCCCGATCGGCGCGAGGGTGCACGGCAAGGTCGCAAGCCTGACGGACTATGGGGCGTTCGTGGAGCTGGAGCACGGCGTGGAAGGCCTCGTTCATGTCTCCGAGATGTCCTGGACGCAGAAGATCAAACATCCTTCAAAGGTCGTAACCCTCGGCGATGTCGTCGAGGCGCAGGTGCTGTCCGTTGACGCGGCGGCCAAACGCATCTCGCTCGGAATGAAGCAGTTGGCACCCAATCCCTGGCAGACCATCGGAGACCGCTATCCCGCGGGTTCCGAGGTTGAAGGAAAGGTCAAGACCATTACCGACTTCGGCGCGTTCGTCGGTCTGGAAGAAGGGATCGACGGCCTCATTCATATTTCGGACCTTTCCTGGACCAAGCATGTCAAGCACCCTTCCGAAGCGATCAAAAAGGGTCAGACGGTCAAAGCGGTCGTTCTCAGCATCGACCCGCAGAAAGAGCGCATTTCGCTCGGCCTCAAACAGCTTACCCCGGACCCGTGGAGCAAGGACATTCCCGAGCGGTACAAGGTGGGGCAGGACGAGAAGGTGAAGGTCGTGAAGGCCGCCGACTTCGGCGTGTTCGTGGAAATGGAGCAGGGGGTCGAGGGCCTCATCCCCTCGTCGGAAATAGCCAAAGAGACCGGCGCGATCAAAGAGGGCGACGAGGTCACGGCTCGTATCATCAAGGTAGACACGGTGGAACGGAAGATCGCCCTCTCGCTGAAAGCCCAGGCAAAAGGAAATGACCGGTCCCTGCTGCAGCAATATATGAATCAGCAGGCCAAGCCCGACACCACGCTCGGCGCCCTGCTGAAGGAACGGAGCTAAAACCGATGAAAAAAAATCCCGTTATCGTTGTTCTCGCGACTGCAGCGGCGCTCGGTGCGATTTTTTTCATTGTCCTGTACCTGTCCTCGCTTTTGATCGGCGGAAAGTCCTCCAAGACGATCAGGCCGCTGCCCGGCGGGGACCGGGTCGCGCTCATAAAGGTGGAGGGCGTGCTCATCGCGTCTGAACGCATTGTCGATGAAATAAATGATTATGCCGAGGATTCATCCGTAAAGGCGATCGTTCTTCGTATCGATTCCCCCGGCGGCGGCGTTGTAGCGTCACAGGAGATCTACAATGCGCTTATGAACGCGAAGAAGGAAGGGAAAAAGATCGTTGCCTCCATGGGGTCGGTCGCGGCGTCGGGCGGATACTATATCGCCGCCGCGGCGGACAAGATCGTGGCCAACCCCGGCACGCTGACCGGAAGCATCGGCGTAAAGATGGAATATCCGAACCTGGAAAAGCTCCTTGAAAAGATCGGCGTGAAGGAGATCGTCGTCAAGTCGGGCGAGTACAAGGACGTCGGCTCCCCCTTCCGAAACATCTCCGAACGGGAAAGAAAACTGCTTCAGGGCGTGATAGACGATGTGCAGAGCCAGTTTGTCGAAGCCGTGGCAACCGGACGCAGCCTGTCCATAGCGGAGGTGAGGGCGATCGCGGACGGCCGTATCTTCACCGGCAGACAGGCGCTTGAGTTGAAACTCGTTGACCAGATGGGCGACCTTGCGGTGAGCATCCAGCTTGCCGGCGACCTGGCCGGGATCAAGGGCAAGCCACGGGTGACGGGCAGGGAAAAGAAGCTGCAGTTCTTCGATTACTTCAAAGAAGAGACCGCATCCTGGGTTGCCGGCGTCATCAAGGAAAGCTTCGGCAAGAGTCAGGTGCAATTACAGTATCTCTACCGGCAGTAGGAGGAGGGTGGCATATGACGAAGGCGGAACTCGTAGACAAGATAGCCGAAAAAAAACCGGGATTGACGCGGAAAGACGTGGAAGCGGTCGTGAATACGGTGCTCGACAGCATCAAGGACGCCCTGTCCAAAGAGGACAAAGTGGAGATACGGGGCTTCGGGAGCTTCCGCATCCGTCATCGCCGCGCCAAAACAGGGAGAAACCCGAAGACCGGCGAAACGGTGTCGGTCCCGCCGAAGAAGGTCCCCTTTTTCAAGGCAGGCAAAGAGATGCGGGAAATGGTCGACGGAAAGATTTAGTTTTCGCCCTTCCAAAAACATCTCGTATCCATTGTCCTATCACTGCACGGCTTTTGCTGATTGCTGGCCATGCTTCTGTTCTATCCAGAATACGAAATCATTCCAGGGATGCGTTCCGTTAATTGTTGAACGGGCGCATCCCTGTTTCATTTCAGAA
>Ga0209342_10003963_pt1 | contig 15464 bp, 13 predicted proteins | sample RifCSP16_2_FD_184023 | JGI IMG/M metagenome (GOLD analysis project Ga0209342, IMG submission 184023) | Soil microbial communities from Rifle, Colorado - Rifle CSP2_sed 16_2 (SPAdes) (version 2) | ecosystem: Environmental > Terrestrial > Deep subsurface > Rock core/Sediment | place: Rifle... | reverse complement strand
CATCTTCAAGGAACAAGGATCGGGCAAGATCGTGAATGTCACCTCCATCAACGGCCTGCGGGGCAAGTTCGGCCAGTCCAACTACTCGGCGGCCAAGGGCGGCGTGATCGCCCTCACCAAGACCGTGGCCCGCGAACTGGGGCGATCCAATGTGAATGTCAACGCGGTCGCGCCGGGACTGATCGAGACGCCCATGGTCAAGCAAGCCCCAGAGCAGGTGCGCGAGATGGCCCTGGCGGAAATCGTACTGGGGCGGCTGGGCACGCCCGAGGAGGTGGCCTGGGTGGTCACCTACCTGTGCAGCGAGCGGGCCCGACACATCACCGGCGAGGTGATCAAGGTAGATGGAGGGCAGTACATGTGACCGAGGCTGTCATCGTGCAGGCGGTGCGCACGCCCATCGGCAACCACGGCGGCGTGCTGAAGGACGTGCGGCCGGACGACATGGCCGCGCTGGTCATCGGCGAGGTGGTGAAGCGAGCGGGGATCGACCCGGCCCAGGTAGAGGAGGTGTATTTCGGTTGCGCCAACCAGGCCGGCGAAGACAACCGCAACGTGGCGCGCATGGCAACCCTGCTGGCCGGATTGCCCACGGCTGTGGCGGCGGTCACCTTTAACCGTCTTTGCGCCTCCAGCCTGGCGGCGGTCAACGCCGCCGCCCGTGCGATCGTGGCAGGCGAGGGCGAGGCCTACATTGCCGGTGGGGTGGAGTCCATGTCCCGCGCTCCCTGGGCGGTGCCCAAGGCGGAGCGGGCCTTCCCCTGGGGTGACGTCACCATGTACGACACCACCATCGGCTGGCGCTTCCCCAACCCGGTGCTGAAAGAGAAGTTCGGCAACGACAGCATGGGCGAAACCGCCGAAAACATCCACGCGGAGAAGCCCATCAGCCGCCAGGACCAGGACGCGTTTTCCCTGCAAAGCCATCAGCGGGCGGTGGCCGCTATCGACTCGGGCCGCTTCGCCGAGGAGATCGTGCCGGTGAGCCTCCGGCAGCGCAAGGGCGATCCGGTGGTCGTGGATACCGACGAGCGACCCCGCCGGGACAGCTCGCTGGAGGCGCTGGGCAAGCTACGGCCGGCGTTTCGCAGCGGCGGCACGGTAACCGCCGGCAACGCCTCTGGGATCAACGACGGCGCGGCGGCGGTGCTCTTGATGTCCCGGGAGAAGGCGCAGGAGTTGGGGATTAAGCCCTGGGCCCGTTGGGTGGCCTCGGCGGCCGCCGGGGTGGAACCGCGCACCATGGGCTACGGTCCTATCCCTGCGACGCGCAAGGCGCTGGCGCGCGCCGGCCTGAACCTGGAAGACATTGGGTTAATCGAGATCAATGAGGCCTTCGCGGTGCAGGCGCTGGCGGTGATGCGCGAGCTCGACATTCGCCAGGAGATCACCAACGTCAACGGCGGCGCCATTGCCCTGGGCCACCCCCTGGGCTGCACCGGCGCCCGCATCGTGTGCACGCTGGTACACGAAATGCGCCGGCGCGCCGCCCAGGAGAAGCAACCCTACTATGGCCTGGCCACGCTGTGCGTTGGAGTGGGTCAGGGTGAGGCTGCCATCTTTGAATGGGTCGGGGACTGAGAATTCGGAGCGGGAGTGCGCGGCGCTGGCGGGGGAGTCGCGCGTGCCTTTGACCTAGTGCATTCAGCGTGGAGCCGCGCGCCCGCCGGGTGCCCCCGGGCGCGTCGATTGGAGAGTTCGCCATGCGTTTCGAAAACGCTTACATTCCCTATGGCGCTTATTGGAGCACCCCCTTCTGCAAGTGGCAGGGCAGCTTCGCCGCGCTGCATCCCATCCGCTTCGCCGCGGAGGTGACCTGCCGCGCCATGGCCGAGCGGGGATTGGACCCGGCGGCCTTCGACGCCCTGTATCTGGGCATGACCATCCCAGCCCCGAACTCCTTCTACGGCGCGCCCTGGCTGGCGGGACTGATCGGCGCGGAGGGGATCACCGGACCAACCATTGGCCAGGCCTGCGCCACTTCGGCGCGGGTGATCGGGTCGGCGGCTGCGGAGGTGGAGTGGGGAGACGGCCCAGCTGGCGTGGGCCGCCCGGCGGCTGGCGCCAGGCGAGGTAGGGGTCGGCCAGCGACCGCAGCGGAGCGGGAGAACGGCCGCCCGTTCGCTATCCTGTGCGTCACCGCCGATCGAACCTCCAATGGGCCGCACCTGGTCTACCCCAATCCGTACGGCCCGGGCGGGAAGCCCGACACGGAAGACTGGGTGTGGGATAACTTCAACAGGGACCCCTTCGTCGGCAACGCCATGATCCATACCGCTGAGAATGCGGCCCGTGAGGCCGGCATCACCACCGAGGCGCAGCATGAGGTAGTGCTCTTGCGCCACGCGCAGTACCAGGCGGCTTTGGCCGATGAATCTGCTTTTCTTAAGCGCTTCATGCTGACCCCGGTGCAGGTCAACCCCAGCGGGCGCAAGGTAGTGGCCGAGGTGGCCGGTGACGAGGGAGTGTTCCCTACCACTGCCGAGGGGCTGTCCAAGCTGCGGCCAGTGCTGCCCGAAGGCACGGTGACCTTCGGCGGTCAGACCTACCCGGCAGATGGCAACGCCGGCATGGTGGTGACCGGCCGGGAGCGGGCGGCAGAGTTGAGCCGTGACCCGTCCGTCGAGGTGCAGATTCTCTCCTTCGCCGAGGGGCGGGCGAAGAAAGGATTCATGCCCCAGGCCAACCTGCCCGCCGCCGGCCGGGCGCTGCAGGCGGCCGGTCTCAAGATCGAGGATATGGCGGCCGTGAAGACCCACAACCCCTTCGCGGTGAACGATATCCTCCTGTCGGAGGGGCTGGGGATACCGCTGGACAAGATGAACAACTTCGGCTCTTCGCTGATCTGGGGGCATCCCCAAGGGCCGACGGGGATGCGGCTGGTCATCGAGCTGATCGAGGAGTTGGTGCTCAAGGGCGGGGGCAATGGCCTGTTCACCGGCTGCGCAGCTGGTGACAGCGCCGCGGCGCTGGTGGTCAGGGTCGCCTGAAGGGGGCCGGATTCTTTGGGTGAACCCTACTGCGGCGTGACGTAAGCCGCGGTGATCCCACCATCTAGCGGCCGGCTTGGCTGAGCTCGACCAGCACGCCGTAAGCGCTCTCCGGGTGGATGAAGGCTATCCGCTCACCGCTGGCGCCGGCCACCGGCTCGGGGTTGATCAGGCGCACGCCCATGCCCTTCAACCGCTCGAGCAGGCTGTCCAGGTCCTCCACTTCCAGGCAAAGGTGATGCAGGCCCGGGCCACGCTTGCGCAGAAAGCGGGCGATCCCGCTGTCCTCGGTGGTGGGCCTGACCAGCTCGATGTCCGATTCTCCCAGCGGCAGGAAGGCGACCGTGGCCTGCTGCTCCGGTACCTCCTGCACGCGGTCCAACTCCATTCCCAGCGCATCGCGCCAGAACGCCAGCGCGGCTTCGATGTCGTCCACGACAACGGCCAGGTGGTTGATGTGCTTGACAACCGTCATGAGGCGGTCTCCTCTCGAACTGGATCGGGGAGGCAGGACATGGCCAGCGGCGGCGCCTGAGGGAGATGGCTACGGAGGATCAGGTTTCTGGGCTGTGCCTCGGAGCGAGATGAGCAGGGTGTCAATCAGATGGTGACCGCTGGCCGGTATTCGCCCCAGATCTGCCGCAGCCGCCCACAGATTTCGCCCAGGGTGACATCGGCCTCGGCGCATTCGATGAAGTGGGGCATCAGGTTGTCCGATCCTTCGGCGGCTCTTCCGAGCGCCCCGAGCAGCGCCTCGACCCGCTGGCGGTCGCGCCGGGCGCGCAATTCGGCCAGATGCCCCTGCTGCTCCTGGCCGATGGCCGGATCCACTCGCAGGACATCTACCGACGGGGCTTCTTCGCTCTGATAGGCATTCACCCCCACCACCAGCGCCTCGTTCCGCTCCAGCGCCAGGTGGGCCTGGTAGGCCGCCTCCTGGATCTCCCGCTGGATGTAGCCGCTCTCCACCGCCTGCAGAGCGCCGCCCATGGCCGCGATCTTGTCCAGATAGCCCCGGGCGGCGGCCTCCAATTCGTCGGTGAGCGCCTCGATCGCATAGGACCCGGCCAGCGGGTCCACCGTGTCGGCCACGCCGGCCTCATGGGCCAGGATCTGCTGGGTGCGCAGGGCCAGCCCGGCGGCCCGCTCGGTGGGCAGCCCCAACGCCTCGTCCATGCTGTTGGTGTGCAGCGACTGGGTGCCGCCCAGCACCGCCGCCAAGGCCTGCAGCGCCACCCGCACCACGTTGTTCTCCGGCTGCTGGGCAGTCAGGGTGGATCCGGCGGTCTGGGTGTGAAAGCGAAGCATCAGACAGCGCGGGTCGGTGGCGCCGAAGCGCTCGCGCATGATGCGCGCCCACAGACGTCGGGCAGCGCGGAATTTGGCCACCTCCTCCAGCAGCTGGTTGTGGGCGTTGAAGAAGAACGCCAGCTGGGGGGCAAAGTCCTCCAGCGCCAGGCCCGACCGCTGGGCAGCCTCTACGTAGGCGATGGCATTGGCGAAGGTGAAGGCCAGTTCCTGGGCCGCGGTGCAGCCGGCCTCCCGCATGTGGTAACCGGAAATCGAGATCGTGTTCCAGGAGGGCACCTGGGCTCCGCAATAGGCGAAGACGTCCGTAATCAGGCGCATGGCGGGGCCGGGTGGAAAGATGTACGTGCCGCGGGCGATGTACTCCTTGAGGATGTCGTTCTGGATGGTGCCGCGCAGCCCGCTGGGATCGACACCCTGCTTCTTGGCGGCCGCGAAATACATGGATAGCAGTATGGCCGCCGGGGCATTGATGGTCATGCTGGTTGAGACCTTGTCCAGGGGGATCCCCTGGAAGAGCCGCTGCATGTCCTCCAGGCAGGAAATGGACACGCCCACCCGGCCGACCTCGCCTGCTGCCAGGGGATCGTCGGCGTCGTAGCCGATCTGGGTGGGCAGGTCGAAGGCCACTGAGAGGCCGGTCTGCCCCTGTTCCAGTAGGTAGTGGAAGCGGCGGTTGGTCTCGGCCGCGCTGGCGTACCCGGCATACTGCCGCATGGTCCAGGTGCGGCCGCGGTACATGGTCGGGTGAGCGCCGCGGGTGAAGGGATACTCGCCCGGGAAGCCCACCCGCCGCAGGTGGTCATCGATCGTCTCCTCGGGCAGATACACTCTCTGCAACAGAATGCCCGAGGAGGTCCGGAAGGCCGGCTTGCGCTCGGGTAATTCCCTCAGCGCGGGCTCCAGGACTTCCCGCTCCCAGTCCTTGCGCGCCCGGGCAGGTTCGTCCTTCATGCCGTGTGCTCCATACTGCCGCTGGCGTCCTGCAAGCCGAGCTGCTCCAGATCAATCGGCGCAAGCCCAGCAAATGCGGCGAAGCTGGCCTGGTCCACGGGGAGCCCAAGCGCCCGGCGCACGCGTTCGAACAACTCCAGGTAGCTCAGCGACACCCGTGAGTCCCAGCGTAGTTGGAGGCGCGCGGCGGTTGCCTGCAGGGACGCGAGGGATGGCGCTTCAATCTCGGTGAAGGAGCCAAAGGGCAGTTCGTCGAACATCACCTGACAGTCCTGCAGCGCATAGACCTCACGGTGCTTCTCGTACAGCCCGACCTGGCGGAACCCCAGCGCCTCCAAGAAAGCGATCGCCGCCTGTGAATCGCCCACTTCAAGCTCCAACTCCTCACGGCGTTCGGGCTGCTCCGTCTTGGCCTTGAAGGTGAGCCGGGCCAACCCGTCCATTCGCAGCCGAAGGACCGCCCCGCGGGCAGTCAGGCTCCCGTCCGGCAGATCGAAGCGCCAGTTGCGCTCGAGCTGGCGCCGGACGGCAAGCCGGCCTCCCAACTCCTGAACCCGCTGGAGGGTTGGCTCCAGACGTCGCAGATAGAACTTGGCCTCGATCTCGCTCGGCATGTCGCTGATCAGGCCAGCGTGAGCAGAGCCTGATTCTGGTCAACGCTGTCGCCGGCCTTGACCCGGATGCGGCCGACGGTGCCTTCCCGGGGGGCCTTGAGCTCATTCTGCATCTTCATCGATTCCAGGATGACCAGGTTGTCCCCCAGCTGCACTGCCTGCCCCTCCTGCACGGGGATGGAAATGACCAGCCCGGGCATGGGAGCCTTCAGGTTGTATTCGCCCTCCTGGGTGGCCAGGGCACTGGAAGACTCGCGCAGTCGCTTCTGGCGCTCCTCCTCCACCGTGACTTGGAACAGTCTGCCCTGCAAGAGCACGTCGATGCCCGCCTCCGAGGTGAACACGCTCGCCTCGTAGGACTTGCCATTGATGATCAGGGAGTAGATCGGCTGATCGGCCACCGACTGGAAGTCCACCGAGAGCCGCTGACCGTCGGCGATGACCTCCCCCTCGACATTGATGTCGATCTCGTGCGCCTTGTCGCCCAGGGTCGTGGTGTACTTCATCGGTGCATGCGCTCCCAGCGCCCCACCCACTTCCAGTTGCTCGTGTCGCGGGTGCCGCGGCGGACGATCTGCGCCGCCTCCTGCGTCTCTCGGTGTGCGACCAGAGTCGCCATGACGGAGGCGATCAGCTCCAGGTCCTCTCGGCGTTCATCGTCGCCGTTCATGGTGAACCGTTCCTCGACGAAGCGGGTGTCGAATTGCCCGGCGATGAAGCGCGGAGAATCGAGCACGGTCTGGTGGAAGGGGATGTTGGTCTTTACCCCCAGGATGCGGAACTCTTCCAACGCTCGGCGCATGCGCAGGATCGCCTCACCGCGAGTCTCACCCCAACAAATCAGCTTGGAGATCAGGGCGTCGTAGTAGGGCGTGATGGTGAACCCGGCGTACACCCCGGTGTCCACCCGCACGCCCGGGCCGCTAGGCATCATGACCGAACTGATGTACCCGGTGGAGGGCATGAAGTTGTTGTAGGGATCCTCGGCGTTGATGCGGCACTCGATGGCCCAGCCGTTGAGCTGGATGTCCTCCTGGCTGTAACGCAGCTTCCGGCCGCGGGCGATGCGGATTTGCTCTTTGACGATGTCGATCCCGGTGACCATCTCGGTCACCGGATGCTCTACCTGCAGGCGGGTGTTCATCTCCAGGAAAAAGAAGTTCTTCTCGCTGTCCACCAGGAACTCTATGGTCCCGGCGTTGAAGTAATCCACCGAGCGAGCCGCCCTGCAAGCCAATTCACCCATGCGCTCCCGCAGGTCCTGATCCACGAAGGGGGAGGGGACCTCCTCCAGCAGCTTCTGGTGTCGGCGCTGCAGCGAGCACTCGCGCTCGCCCAGGTGGATCACACTGCCGTGGCCGTCGGCCAGGATCTGAAACTCAATGTGGCGGGCGTCCAGGAGCAGCTTCTCCAGGTATACGTTTCCGTCACCGAATGCTGCCTCTGCTTCGCGGCGGGCTGCGTGCAGCAAGCCGGGCATGTCCTCCAAGCGGCCGACCTCGCGCATCCCTTTGCCGCCGCCTCCGGCAGTAGCCTTGATCAGCAGCGGGAAGCCGATTTGCGGGCCGAGGGTCAGCAGCTCCTCATCCCTCAGATTCCCCTCGCCTTCCGTTCCCGGTACCACCGGCACACCTGCCGCGGCCACCGTGGCACGGGCCACCGCCTTGTCGCCCATGGCGGCGATGTTGCTGGGCCGCGGTCCGATGAAGACCAGCCCGGCATCCTCCACGGCCTGGGCGAAATCGTCTCGCTCCGCCAGGAAGCCATAACCGGGGTGGATGCCGCCCGAGCCGGAGCGCTTGGCGATATCGATGATCTTGTCGCCCCGCAGATAGGACTCGCGCGAAGGGGCTGGCCCGAGCAAGTAGGCCTCGTCGGCCTGTCGAACGTGCAACGCTGACCGATCGGCGTCGGAATACACTGCCACCGTGCTCATCCCCAGCTCGCGGCAGGCGCGGATGATGCGCACGGCGATCTCGCCCCGGTTGGCGACCAGGACCTTATTGAACATCGTCGTCCCTACAGCGGTATGTTCCCATGTTTCTTGGCCGGGTTGGCATCGCGCTTGTTGGAGAGCATTTCCAGCGCGTTGATCAGGCGCGGGCGGGTGTGGCGTGGCTCGATGACGTCATCCAGATAGCCGCGCGAGGCGGAGATGTACGGGTTGGCGAATTTCTCGCGGTACTCCTGCACGAGTTCGCTGCGGCGTTGCTCAGGATCGTCCGCTTGCGCCAGCTCTTTGCGGAAGATGATGTTCACCGCGCCCTCCGGTCCCATCACCGCAATCTCCGCCGTCGGCCAGGCAAGGTTGAGATCGCCGCGAATGTGCTTGGAGGACATCACGTCGTAGGCACCGCCATAGGCCTTGCGGGTGATTACCGTGATCTTGGCCACGGTGGCTTCACAGTAGGCGTACAGCAGCTTGGCGCCATGGCGGATGATACCGCCATGCTCTTGGGCCGTGCCGGGCAGGAACCCGGGTACGTCCACGAAGGTGATGATCGGGATGTTAAAGGAATCGCAGAAACGGACAAAGCGGGCCGCCTTGTCGGAGGCGTTGATGTCCAGCACCCCGGCCAGCACATCCGGCTGATTGGCGATCACGCCCACGCTGTGCCCGCCCAGGCGGGCGAACCCGACCACGATGTTCTTGGCGTAGGCCTCGTGGATCTCAAGGAAGGCGGAGTCGTCCATGACCAGCCGGATGACCTCGCGCATGTCATAGGGTTTGCTGGGGTCATCGGGGATGATGCTGTCCAGCGCCGCCTCCGTGCGCAGTCGGTCATCGCCGGTGGCCCGGAAGGGCGGATCCTCCATGTTGTTCTGCGGCAGATACGAGAGCAGCACACGGATCATGAACAGCGCGTCGGCCTCGTTCTCCGCGACGTAGTGGCAAACCCCGGACGTGGAGGCATGCACCTCGGCGCCGCCCAACGCCTCGAAATCGACCTCTTCGTGGGTCACCGACCGGACCACATCCGGCCCGGTTACGAACATGTAGGAAGACTCCCGTACCATGAAGATGTAGTCGGTGAGGGCAGGGGAGTAGACTGCGCCGCCGGCACATGGGCCCATGATCGCGCTGATCTGCGGGATGACTCCGGAAGCCAGTGTGTTGCGCAGGAAGATGTCGGCATAGGCGCCCAAGGAGACAACGCCTTCCTGGATGCGGGCGCCGCCTGAATCGTTGAGCCCGATGAGTGGCGCGCCGTTGCGCATGGCCATGTCCATGATCTTGCAGATCTTCTCGGCGTGAACCTCTCCCAGGCTGCCGCCGAACACGGTGAAATCCTGCGAGAACACGTAGACCAGCCGCCCGTCGACGGTCCCCCAGCCCGTGATTACGCTGTCGCTCAGGTACTTGCGATCCTGCAGTTCGAAGTCATGGGTGCGGTGGGTCACGAACATGTCGGTCTCGCGAAAGGAGCCCTTGTCCAGCAGCAGCTCGAGCCGCTCGCGCGCCGTGAGCTTGCCCGCCTTGCGCTGGATCTCGATTCGGTCGGGGCCCCCACCCTGGCGGGCGGTTTCACGGAGCCTGTGCAGCTGCTCGAGCTTGGAGTCGTGGCTCATCCGCGGTTCTCCTCAAAGTATCGGCGTGCTTCCGGCCGGCTCAGACCCCACAGTCCGGCTCCCAAGAGGAGCAGGGTGGTCGCCGCACAGAAGGGAACGCCCGAGCGCGAGAATTCGGACTCTCCCAGCAGGATCCGATCCGCCCAGTACCACGCGGCCACGCCAAGACCGCCCCAGCGCATCACCGCCGGGGCCCACCAAGCCCCAACCAACAGCCCAATAGCAGCCATCAGGGCCCACAGAGCCCACAGGCCGCTGCGGGCCAGCATATAGGCGCGGGGGGCGGCAAAGGGAAGATCGGGGAGCTGCAGCGACCCCAGGAACCCTGCGATTTGCACTCCGGCTAGGGTTATAACACCGAGGCACATCCAAGTTACGACCAGCGGCCGGCGCCTGGGCGGGCTGCCTGGAGGCGCCGATCCGGACTCGGCCTCCGGCCCCTGATCGACTTCCACCTGGCTACTCAATTGAAAGGGTGATCTTGCCCAGATGCTCGCCCTGCTGCATCCGTCCAAGCGCAACGGCGGCATCTCGGAGCGGATAATCGCGGTCCAAGCGTGGCCGCAGCCGGCCTTCGAAGACTAACCCCATGACCGTTGCGAAGTCGCTGCGGGTGCCCATGGTGGAACCCAGGAATGAGAGGTGCTTGTAGAACATGAAACGATTGTCAAACTCGAAGGTTGAGCCGGCGGTGTTGCCCACCGTCAGAATACGCCCCCCCTTCCTTGCGGTTCGAATGCTCAGCGCGAGGGTTGGGGCCCCGACGTTGTCCACTACGACGTCCACGCCCCGTTTGCCGCTGGCCAGATAGGCCGCCTTAGACCAGTTTTCCTCCTTGGAGCGGTCAATCAGGACATCGGCGCCCAGCGCCTCGGCCCCGGCCAGCTTTTGCGGGCTCGATCCCACCACGAACACTCGTGCGCCGACCAGCTTGGCGATGTCGATACAGGCCGAGTTGACGCCTCCGGCGGCCCCCACCACGAGCACAGTCTCACCCTGGCGCAGGCCGCCCCGGGTAACCAGCGAATGCCAGGCGGTCAGGTAGACCAACCCCGCGGCCGCAGCCGACCGGGGATCGAAGCCCTCGGGAATCCGGAGCAGGTTCGCCGCCGGCACCGCCACGTACTCGGCAAAGGTCCCCCGCCGGGTCTCGCCCAGGAGGTGCCAGTTCTGGCAAAGGTCATCCATCCCGGCCAGGCAGCGCTCGCAGGTTCCGTCGCTCAGGTTGGCGTTTACCACCACCCAATCGCCTTGAGCGAAGCCCTTGACGCCGGCGCCCCAGTCTGACACCTGGCCGGCGCCATCGCCGCCCAGGATGTGGGGCATCTCCAACTCCAATCCTGGCCAGCCCAGCAGCGTGAAGAGATCAGAGCGGTTGAGCGCCGCCGCCCGAAGCCGGATCTGCACTTCGCCCGCCCCGAGTGTGGGAGCCTGCAGCTCGCCGAACTGGAGCTGCTCCAGCCCGCCGTGCTCCTGGAAGGAAATCGCAATCATTGTGGCCGATCTCAGGAGGAACTCAGGCTGGCTGGAAGTCTAGCCACCACGGACCTCATAGGCGAGGAAGAGCACCCCTTCTTTCCCTGGATACTCAAGGTAGGTGCCCCCCGGGTAGCCCTGCTCCAGAAAAGCCAATTCTTGCTCACGCTCCGGCAGGAGAATGAAGATCGTCGGCCCGGAAAGCTCCCAACCGGGGGGCCCCGTGAGCTCATCGAGCACATCGTTGCCCACGGCCTGCGGCGCCAGGTAGGGGATGGTCGAGTGCGTGTAGTAGCCCATACGGCCGCCGAGGAAGTACACCTGCACGCCGGGCTCCTTCGTCGCCAGATACTTGCCAACTTGGGTCGCCACCTCAGTATTGTTGTCACCGAAGCGCCGGTTGGCGGAAAAATCCCCGAAGTAGAAGCGCAGGTCCTCCCAGGAGGCCAGCACGAGTAGCCCGGCCAGAGAGGCCAGGATTAACCAGCGCAGGCGGGGCCAGGCCGCGATGAGCCAACTGCCACTGCGCTCCAAAGATAGGCCAATGATGCCTGCAACAGCTGGGGCCACGAAAACGTAGCGCTGGGCCGCCGGGGGACTATCGCTCAGCGCTCCCACGGCGATTGCTCCTGCCACCCAAAGCGCCAGCCAAAGCTCCTGAAACCGGCCGATCTTTAACAACACCAGGCAGACCCCCATGAGGAAGAGTGCGGCTGGGATGGGCAGCAACATGGGGCGGCCCGGCTGATACCAGTACGTCAGGTTGATCTCTGTGAATGCCAGAGTTGATGTTTTGAATTGCTCTGCCAGGACTCTCCATATCGTCTCGCCGCTGGCGCCGCTCTGATCCTGCAGCAGAGGGCCGAGCAGGGAAACCCGATTGAAGGGGGCCGCAAAGGCCTCCTTGTGCTTCAGGTAGAACAGGCCCTGCGGGAACGCAACTACCATCGCTCCGAGCAAGACGATCGCAAGACCCGGCAGATGAGCGCGGACCGCCTTGCGATCCCGCAAAAGGACAACCACGACCCAGGCGGGGAAGATCAGGAACAAGATCCGGCCGCTGGCGTAGAAGTACTGGGCAAGACCGAGGACCAGGCCGGTCAGGGCGAAGCTCATTCGATCACCCCGCTTCCAGCCGCGCCAGAAGGCCGCTGAAACCAGAGAGACGAACAATGCATCCCAAACGTTGTTCAGGCCCAGTCGGCTGAAGTGGATGTTAAAGTGGAAGGCCGCAAGGTAGGTGGCCCCGGCAAGCGCCACCCATCTTCCGAAGGTCTCGCGCAAGAACCAATAGGTCGCCACTACGGTCAAGGCCCCAGCCAGAGCTGAGGTCAGGCGCAAGGCCTGGGTCGTCTGCCCGAACAGTCGGATGGAGAGCGACTGCATGAAGAAGTACAGGGAAGGAAAATCCAGCCAGCCGGTGCCGAAGAGGTTGTTGTGCTCGCCGCGTATGAATTCGAGCGCGCTGAGTCCACCGGAGGCCTCGTCCCCGGTCAGGAGCCAGGGGATATCGGCGGTCCGGATGCCGCGAGCCAAGAAGGCGGCCAGGAACAACCCGACGACCGCCAGTACTTCGCCGCGCGGCCAGGTCCTTATCCGGGGAAGCGCCCCAGCTTGCCAGGTGCCCATCAAGAAGAGCACGGCCGAGCCTATCCAAAGGGCGACGGCCAGAGCTGGCAACCGCATGAGGGCGGAATCGCCCGCCGCCAACCAGGCCGCGCCGCTCAGCAAGATGGCTAGGCCAATCAGGGTGACTTGCGCAGGGCTCACCCCTAACCAGCCAGCGATGACCTCTACAGGGCGCTCGAGAATGCGGGGGAAGGTCCCCGCGCTGAACGCCCTCACCGTCAACAGGAAAAGTAGTAGACCCAGGATGGTGGCAATGGAAGCTGCGGTTCGCTCTCCCTCCGGCAGTGTGGTATGCAGAATCTGGCCGAAGAAGAGGCTGAGAGCCGAAACCACCAGCGTCACGGTGGCCTGCTTGCCCACGGCGGTTGTGGTGCCGCGCCGGCGTCTGCCCGCCGGCTTACTGACCGGGGATCGTACCGAGGCGATTCGGGCAGGCCTGGATGGTCTGCGGGCAGCAGGCAGCCGCAAACGCGCCCGCAGCCTGGCCCACTGGGCTTTCAGGGCGGCTAGCTGGGGCGAATCCGCCAGATTGAATCTGGCCACCTTAGGCGGACCCAGCCGGCCGCGTCTGCCTTGGGAGGCCAAGGAGAGTAGAATCGCACCGACGCTGAAGAGGACCAGGCCAAGTAGACGGGAGAGCGCCAAGGCCCAGCGGCTCTGTTCAGGCAGCCGAAACCCCAGCGCCTGGGCCACCACGATCAGCAGCCCGCCCAGGACGAGCATCACCCCCGCCCAGGCGGTTCGCGAGGACCGGCGCGGCAGATCGCCGGCGGCGGGGTCGGTCTGCGGCGAACCGGGTTCCAGGGGTGGCTCTTGTCTCGAGCGCGCCCGACTCCTGGCCCGGACGATAAGGGCGTCCAGGAGAACTGCCACCAGGATTGCCAGGACGAGCCAGGTAGCCCGCTCCATCTAGCTATCGCAGTCCCAACTCGAGCCTGGAAATCACCATCCGTTGGATCTCGCTGGTCCCTTCGTAGATGGTGGTGATCTTCGAGTCGCGGTAGTAGCGCTCGACTGGCAGTTCCTTGGAATAACCCATGCCGCCGTGGATCTGCACGGCGGCGTCTGCGCAGAAAGTAGCCGTCTCGGAGGCAAACAGCTTGGCCATGGAGGCTTCCAGGGTGAAGCGGCCGCCGGACTCCCGAGCGCGGGTCTTGGCCAGCGCCGCCTGGTAGGTGAGCAGCCGGCTGGCCTCGATGCGGGTCTTCATGTCGGCCAGGGTGAAAGAAATGCCCTGGAACTCCCCGATCGGCTTGCCGAAGGCCTCGCGCTGGCGGGCGTACTGTAGGGAGGCCTCATAGGCCGCTTCGGCGATGCCCAAAGCCTGCGCCGCGATCCCGATCCGGCCGGCGTCCAGCACCGTCATGGCGATCATGAAGCCCTCGCCTTCCTCCCCCAGGCGATTCTCGGCCGGACAGTGGTAGTCCTCGAACAGGATCTCGCAGGTGGCGGAGGCGCGGATGCCTAGTTTGGGCTCGATTTTGCCAACGCTGAAACCGGGCTTGCCGGTCTCGACCAAGAAGGCGCTCACCCCACGCTGCTGCTTTTCCGGGTCGGTCATGGTGAAGAGCAGCACGTAACTGGCCACCGGCCCGCTGCTCACCCACGATTTGCGACCATTGATCACGTACTCATCCCCCTGGCGCACCGCGCGCGAACGCATCGTGCCGGCGTCCGATCCCGACATGGGTTCGGTGAGCGAATAGGCCCCGACGGACTGACCGGAGGCCACCGGTCGCAGGTACTTCTGCTTCTGGGCCTCGCTGCCAAAGCGCAGCAACGCGTAGCAGAACAGTGAGTTGTTGACCGACATGATGGTACCGTGGGCGGCGTCCGCTTTGCAGATTTCCTCCAGCGCCAACACGTAGCTCAGGGTGTCCAGCCCGGCCCCGCCGTAGTCCTCAGGCACCTCGATGCCCATGAATCCCATCTGGCCCATCTTGCGGATGGTCTTGGCAGGGAACTCGCCGCTTTCGTCGTGCTCAGCGGCGATTGGCGCGATCTCGTCCTGGGCGAATTCCCGCGCTGCCTGGCGGATCATCTCGTGTTCGGGGGTCAGCTGGAGGTTGGGGCCGGCGTGGGTGAGGTCCGAAACGGCCATGCGGCGCTCCTTGCCAGTCCGGGGGTCGAGGCGATTATAGCATGTGGGGTGCGCCGGACGCCTGACCCGAGCCATCCCCCCCGAGCCGCTGCCGCATGACTGGAGCGGCGCCGAGGCCTCTAGTAGAATGGCCGGGTCCCCGGAAATTGAGGTGGTCATGAGTACGAGAGAGCCGGGATCCGAATGGGTGAGCCCGGAGGTCTTTGAGCATCTTGTGCAGCTGGCCGCGCTGGAACTGGATCCGGAGGAGGCGGAATACCTGCGCCGGGAAATGAACGGCCAGCTGACTGCCATTCGTGAACTGGAAGCCATCCAGATCCCGGAAGGCCTGCCCATCACCTCGCACGGCGTCCCCTACACGCCGGCGATCAGCCAGCCGCTGCGCCAGGATCGCCTCCAGCCGTCGGCGCAGGCCGAAGATATCCTGGCGCAGGCGCCCGAGGTCGATGAGCGCTACATCGTGGTGCCGGACATCCCCCGGACCGAGTTGGAATGAGCCAGGCGCTGTGCGACCTGCCGGCGCACCGGATCGTCGCGGGGATCAAGCGCGGCGACTACACCGCGGTCGAAGTACTGGAATCGAGCTTTGCCCGCATCGAGGCGGTCGAGGGCCGGCCGCCTGTGCTGGGGGGCGAAGCGGCCAATGGGACCGGCGTGCAGGCCTTCATCAGCCTGACCCCGGAACGGGCCCGCGCCCAGGCCCAGGCGGTGGATCAGGCCCTATCCCGAGGCGAGGACCCCGGGCCGCTGGCCGGCGTGCCGCTGGCGGTCAAAGACATCTTCTGCCTGGCCGGCACCCCCTCCACCGCTGGCTCCCGCATC
>Ga0209342_10003962_pt1 | contig 15467 bp, 13 predicted proteins | sample RifCSP16_2_FD_184023 | JGI IMG/M metagenome (GOLD analysis project Ga0209342, IMG submission 184023) | Soil microbial communities from Rifle, Colorado - Rifle CSP2_sed 16_2 (SPAdes) (version 2) | ecosystem: Environmental > Terrestrial > Deep subsurface > Rock core/Sediment | place: Rifle... | reverse complement strand
ACACCATTGCCGGTCTGCTGCACCCACTCGGCGGGCACCTTCTTGCCCTTGAGATCGGCAATGGTGTTGATGTTCGAGTCCTTCCTCACCCAGAAGGCCATCTGAAACCCGTACATCGTGATGGCGGTGCGGAGGTTCGGCTTGGCGGCGCCTTTCCAGTTGCCGGTCCCCTGATAGCCGTCGGCGACCTCGCCGACGTCGAGCAGCAGGAAGTCCGCCTTCTGGGTGTTGACGGAGTCCAGGATGGGCGCGTCGCCGCCGTAGCCGATGACGCGGATCTGCAGCTTCGAGTTGTCCTGCACGACCTTGGCGATCACCGAGGCCTGGGCGTGCAGGATCGCGCCCGGGGGAAGCGTCGCGAAGCCGTACGTCTGCTGCGCCGCGGCGCTGGCCGCGAACGCCGACGCGGCGGCGAAGCCGAGCAATCGGATGCCGTTCAACATGTTTTTCCTCCTCCAGACCCGGCTGTGGTCCGGGCGGGAACCAAGCTTACTGTGCCGGCGTTGCGCCGGGCAAGCGACGCGGCCGCGCCGCGTCGCGCCCCGTCATCCCGCAGCGCGGTAGACCAGGTTCTCGAAGGAGCGCTCTTTCAGATGCTGGTCGAGGCCCCAGCGCTTTACCTGCTCGAAGACCCCGTCGAACTCCTCGCGTGAGATCGGCTGGTAGACGAAGCGCTCGCCGCGGGTGAAGCGGTTGAAGTCCCACGTCCGATCCTGGAACTCGGGCGGCACGGAGTGCTTCCACAGCTGCAGATACCTCGGCAGATCCGCTTCCAGCGCTCGCTCGGCGCGATCGAGGCCGCGCAGATAGCCGGTGACGCCGGCCTTCGGCGCGGACTCCGGAACCCACCACAGGGTGTGGAACTCGTCGGCCATGACCTCGCGCAGGCCGAGCTGCCGCGCCATGTCGATCTGCGGCGGCAGGAGGCTCGCCGCCTCGACCTCGCGGTCGAGCAGCGCCTTGAGGCGCGCGCCGAAGCCGCCGACGTTCGCGATCTTGATGTGCTCGAGCGGCAGGTACTTCTCCAGCCGCCACGGCACGTTGAAGTGGCTGCCGGCCCGCATCCCCACGGCGATCGGCACGTCCCGCAGGTCCTCCGGCTTGCGGACCTTCGAGTCCGGGCGCACAAAGATCGCCCACGGTGACACGCCGTAGCAGTCGGGGACGACCTTGCCCATGCCGGCGCTGGCGTTGCTGATCGTGCCCCACAGGCATGCGCACTGGATGACCTGCTCGCCGCCGCCCGCGGTGTAGGGCTTGTCCTGCGGCCGGTTGAAGTAGTCCATGCCCTTCCAGCCCGACTGGGTGCCGCGGAACGTCCTCCAGTCGAGCTCGACGTCGAGCCTCTCGTCGGCGAAGTAGCCCTCCTCGGAGGCGACGAAGTCGTTGAGCCCCATGCCCTTCGGGGCGACCTTGATGCGCAGCAGCTCCTTGGTCGTGGCCATGCCGCCTCCTCCTGCACGCGCAGCGGCCACTATACGCCCGCCGCAGAACGCCGCCATCGGGCGCCCGCCTCAGCGGGGCGGGCGGAACAGGGACAGCGCCGTGATCACCAGCGCCGCACCGGCGAGCTGGACCGGCGCAAGGTACTGCCCGAGAATGATCGCCGACAGAAGCACCGTCGCGATCGGCTCGAAGTTCATGAAGAAGCCGGTCTTGACCGGCCCCAGGGCGCGCATAGCAACGAAAAGGCCGATGACTGCGAACGCGAAGAAGAACGGCACGCCGAGGATCCCGGTCCAGCCCCCGGGCGTCGCCGGCAGCGTCGCGCCGCGAGTGACCGCGATCGCGACGACGAAGATCACCGCCCCCGTAAGGGTCATCCAGAAGACCGCGGGGCGGGTGTCGCGGCCGTGGAAGCAGTGGTCGGTCAGCAGGAAGACCCCCGACCACGCGAACGCGCTCACCACCGCGAGCGACACCCCGCGTGCCTGCGCCGCGGTGAGATCGACGTCCAGCGCGAGCCCGACGCCCGCGAACGCGAGCGCGAGCCCCAGCGCGCTCCGCCAGCGGAAGCGCTCCTTGCCGAGCGCCCACGCCGCCGCGCTGGTGATCGCCGGCCAGAGGTAGAAGATCAGGATCGCGAGCGGCACCGGGATCTCGCCGATCGCGGCGTTGATGGTGTAGTTGTTGAGGCAGAGCAGGCACCCGATTCCGACGGCGATCGCGAGCTCGCGCGCGGGCATGGCGAGGGTTACGCGCGCGAACCGGAGGTACGCCAGGAGCAGCGCCACGACGCCCACCGCGCGCACGGTGACGACCGTGAGCGGGTTGCTCCCGCCCTCGAGCGCGAGCCCGGTGCAGACGCCCACCATCGCGAACGAGGTGGCGACGACCAGCACGTGGGCGGGCGTCGGGGCGCGCGGCGGCATCGGTTTCTTTTGGGTGGGACGCCGGGGCGCCGTCGCCGCCGGAGCGGCACCCCCGAGTCTGCCACGCCGACGCCGGCCGAGCAGCCCGAAAAAAAGGCGGCCCGAAGGCCGCCTTCTGGTGCACTCCTCCCTGCTATCGGAAATCAGTCGTCGTCATCGTGACGGTGGTGCCTCTTCTTGTCGTCGTCATCGTGCCGCCCCCGGAAGCAATCGTCGCGGTCGACGCCGGTGCCCTTGAAATCCAGCTGGCCCTTCACCTCGCGCTTGTACTTTGTCAGCACGTCGGCGCAGACGACCCGACGCTTCTCCAGATTCCCGCCGCAGCGGAAGTTACTTGCATCGTCGGTACTGCCGTGGCCCTTGTAGATCGCGGTCTGCGGATACGGGCACAGTGGGCGCGTTTGGACCCCGCCGGGGATCAGCTTCTGCGCGAGGATCTTCTCAGGGGCAACATCGTTCTCGACCCAGTCCACCAGCGCGTTGAAGAGATTCTGCGGCTGCGGCCCCGCTCCTCCGGCGCAATGCGCGACACCGGGCCCGCGGAACAGCCGATAGAAGCGCTGCAACCGCTCGAAATCCGGCTCGTCGCGCTTGCCGTAGCGCGACGCCATCTGCCGGTAGTAGTTGATGACCCCGCGCGGATGGATGAGCTGATCGTTCGCCCCGACGAAAGTGAGGAGCTTCCCGCCGTGGCGTTTGAACGAGTCGAGGTTGCCGAAGGTGTCGGTGACGTCGGCGATGTTTCTCGAGCCGTCCTGGGCGACCTGCGCATACCCGTCGATGTCGACCGTCTGCCAGTCGAACGTGCGGTCGTGCTCGTTCCAATGGAACTGCGTAACGCCCAGAAAAAACGGCGTGGGGCCGTTGAGCGAGAAGGGCCCACCTAACTGGGTGCCGCGATCGAGGCCGAACCAGATCTTGTTGTCCTTGGCGTTTCTCGGACCGTCCCAGATCTTGTCGATCGCTTCGGCCTCCGCGGCCGTCAAGCAGTTCGGGGTCGGCGCGGCCGGGTCGCAAATATTCGCCTTGGCGCTGAACTTGCAGCTGCGCGGATCGTCGATCACGCCGTCGGGCACGCCGTCGGCGGCATCGCACGCCAAGACGGCCGACGCGGTCGCTTGATTCAGCTTCGCGGCGTCGATCGGCCCGCCGACGAGTTCCTTCATGACGATCTGGCCCCACATCTGCGCAGTCTGGAAGCGGGTCCAGTAGATCGCCGGCGCGTTCGCGAGAATGCCGTCGAGCTCGCCGCCGAGCTCCTGGGCGAGCAGATAACCTTGCCGCCCGCCGGTCGAGCAGCCGTTCCAGTAGTTGTAGGCGGGCTTCATGCCGTAGTACGTCCGCGCGATCTTTTTCGAGAACAGCACTTGCTGCTTGATCGCGTTGCGGATGAAGTCCTGAATGAACTGGAGGTTGTACGTCCCGTCCTCGTTGACACCGGCCTCGCAGTTGAAGTCGGCAGGGCCATGACCCGTATCGGTGCCCGAGCCGACATAGCCGGCGTTCACCGGTCCGGTAACGGTCAGGTTGCCCGAACAACCGCCGCCGCCGATCCCCTGGGTTCGGCCGTTCCACGCGCCCTGCACGCCGCCCGTGCCCCCGCCGTCGAGCGAGTTGAGCGGCAGACCGACGCGGATGTTGATGTTCTGGTTGTCATTGGTGCCGTAGAGCAGGTTGACCTGGCAGTAGGCCACGTTCGGCCCGCTGGCAGGAATGATCTGGCTGGTCGCCGACTTGATGCCAGGAATTCCCTCCAGCCCGATGGCCGGATCGGCAGCGAGCGCGGCGCAACTCACGGGGACCGGCGGCGGTTTGTGCCGATCTCGCGCGACGCTCGGCGCCGCGACGAGCACGGCGAGTCCGAACACCGCAGCGGTCACCGAAAACAACGGCCGGCGTTCCTGGCGCATGAGACTTCCTCCTCGATGGGCAGGCCGACGGCTCGGGGGTCTCCGCCGCGGCACAGTGACTCCGGTTGTTCGCTCTCGTGCTCCGGGCCTCGCGGGGAGCGACGGCTCGGGACTCGTGGAGCGTCGCACAGGCATCCGATCCGTTCAATGTGCGATGCACATCGAATAACCGTTATTCGCCTTGCGAATACCGGTAGGGCGTTCGGCGGCGCGCGACGGCTCACGCCGCGCGCCACTCGTCGGTCTCGTCGTTGAAGAGCTGCGCGACCTGCTCGCGCAGCCAGCGGTTGCGCGGGTCGTTGTGGAACTTGCGGTGCCAGTGCTGCTTGACGTCGAATCCAGCGATGTCGAACGGCGGCATGGCGAACGCGAGATCGCGCGACATCCCCGTGAAGTAGATCGCGAGCGCGTGCGGGACCGTCGCGACGAGGTCCGAGCGCGCGATGATGATCGGGATGCTGAGGAAGTGCGGCGTATGCAGCACGACCTTGCGCCGGATCCGTTTCCGCTCGAGGAACCGCTCGAAGATCTCCTGGCTGCGGCCTGCGGCGTGCACGACGGCGTGCTCCAGCGCGAGGAAGTCCTCGAGCGACAGGCGCTTCGCCCGCCGCGGGTGGCCGGCGCGCATCAGGCAGGCGAAGTGATGCGTGAACAGCCGCTGCTCGAGGAAGTTGTGCTGCTTCAGGTCGGGGAAGTAGCCGACCGCCAAGTCGATGTCGCCCTTCTCGAAGCCGTGGACGAGCTGCGCCGGAGGCATCGAAACAGAGCGGATCGCGCACCGGGGCGCCCGCTTGCGGAACCGCTCGAGGAGCTTCGGCAGGAAGACCATCTCGCCGACATCGGAAAGGGCGATCGCGATCGTCCGCGTGCTGAGCGCGGGGTCGAAGGGCTCCTCGGTGAGCAGGTCCTCCTGGAGGCGCTCGACCAGGGGACGCGTCGCCTGCACCAGGGCGTGCGCCCGTGGGGTCGGGGTGACGCCGCTGTGCGCGCGGATGAAAAGCGGGTCGTTGAAGATCGTCCGCATCTTGCGCAGCGCCATGCTGACCGCCGACTGGCTCATGCCCAGGACCTGGGCAGCCCGGCTCACGCTCAGCTCGTCGTACAGGGCGAAGGCGATGGGAAGGAGGTTGAGATCCGGCTTGCGCATGGGAGGCGCTGCGAGGCTCGCGGCGATGCAGTTTGCCACGCCGGCCCCGCCGCGATCGAGTCTCACCGGCGTAGACGCCGATCCGGCGCCGCCGCGCCGCGGCGCGGGCCGGTTCGGGCGCGATTGCCGGCGCCCGCAGACTGAATTAGGATGCCGCGTTAGCCAGTCACCTGAGGAGGAGGACGATGATTACCAAAGCCAGACTGACACAGGCGCTCGCCGCAGGGGTGCTCGCGGCGTTTGCCGTGAGCGCGCCGGCGCAGACGGTCAAGGTCGGGGTGAAACTGACCTATACCGGGATCGGCGCCGAGTTCGCGCAGCAGATCGACCGCGGCATGCAGATGTTCATGAAGCTCAATCCCGACGCCTTCGGGTCGTGCAAGATCGAGATCGTCAAGCGCGACGGCAAGAACCCGGGCGGCGCCGACTCGAAGACCGCGGTCCAGGAGCTCATCACGCAGGACAAGGTCGACCTCGTCACCGGGATCATCTACTCGGGGAACGCGATCGCCACGGCGCCGCTGGTCGACGCGGCCCACAAGCCGATGATCATCATGAACGCGGGGACGGCGTGGATCACGAATCTCTCGCCGTACATCGCGCGCGTCTCGTTCTCGATGTGGCACGCCGGGTACGCGATGGGCGATGCGGCGGCCAAGGTCCTCAAGGCGAAGACCGCGGTGGTCGGCTACAGCGACTTTCCGCCGGGCAAGGACAGCCTCGATGCGTTCAAGACCGCGTTCGAGGCCGCCGGCGGCAAGGTGATCGACGAGATCCCGATGGGCGGCCCGGCGCAGGTGCCCGACTTCACGCCGTTCTTCCAGCGCGCCAAGGACAAGAAGCCCGACGTGTTCTTCGTGTTCGTGCCCGCGGGCGATCACGCGGTGGGCGTGGTCAAGACCTACGGCGCGCTCGGCATGCGCCAGGCCGGCATCAAGCTGATCGGGCCGGGGGACATCACCCAGGACTTCAAGCTGCAGGCGATGGGCAAGGACGCGGTCGGCCTGATCACGATGCACCACTATCACGCCGATCTCGACAACCCGGCCAACAAGCGCCTGGTCGCCGCCTGGAAGAAGGAGTACGGACCCGACACGACGCCGGACTTCATGGGCATCCAGGGCTACGACGGCATGGCCGCGATCGCGCACGTCGTGCGCACGCTCAATTGCCGGATCGATCCCGACAAGGCGATGGCGGCGCTCAAGGGCTGGCGATACGCCGACAGCCCGCGCGGTCCGATCATGATCGACCCGGTGACGCGCGACGTGGTCATGAACGAGTATCTGAGCGAGCTGACCATGAAGGACGGGCGCCTCTATCAGAAGACGATCGGCACGACCCAGGCCGTGAAGGACATGTGCAAGGAGCTCAAGGTCGGTCGGTGCGGCAAGTAGCGCCGGACCTCCGCTCCCACGACGTCGAAGCCGCCGCCCGCAGCCGGCCCACGGGCGGCGGCTTTTTTCCGGTGCTCGGCGCGCGCGCCGGGATGTCCACCCGATGGACCTGATCAGCATCGCCCTTGGCGGCCTCGCCGCCGGCATGGTGCTGTTCATCGTGTCGGTCGGGCTCTCGGTCACCATGGGGCTCATGGGCTTCGTGAACCTCGCCCACGGCGGCTTCGCGATGCTCGGCGGCTACGTCATCGTGCAGGCGATGAAGGTCTGGGGTCTGCCGTTCTTCGCCGCACTGGCGATCGGCTTCGTCGCGATCGCGGCGCTCTCGGTGGTGCTCGAGCGGCTGCTCTACGCGCGGCTGTACCGCGCCTCCGAGCTCGACCAGGTGCTGTTCACGATCGGGCTGGTGCTCGTGATGATCGCCTCGATCACGCTCGTCTTCGGCCCCGAGACGCAGACCGTGGTGCTGCCCGAGTGGCTGCGCGGCCAGACCGACCTCGGCTTCATCCGTTACCGCACCTACAGCCTCGCGATCATCGCCGCCGGGGTGCTGCTCGCGCTCGGGCTGTGGCTCGGATTCGAGCGCACGCGCATCGGCGCCAAGATCCGCGCGGCGGTCGACAACCGGCGCATGGCCGAATCGCTCGGCGTCGACGTCGGGCGGCTCTTCACCCTCACGTTCGCGCTCGGCGGCGGCCTCGCGGCGCTGGGCGCCGGTCTCGGCGCGGAGATCCTCGGCCTCGACCCGCAGTATCCGCTGCGCTACCTGATCTACTTCCTGATCGTGGTGGCGGTCGGGGGCCTGGGCCGCGTGACGGGCGTGTTCTTCGCCGCGGCGCTCATCGGCATCCTCGACTTCGTGCTCAAGATCCAGTTCCCGAAGGGCGGCACGATGTTCATCTACGCGCTCACCCTCGTGCTGCTGCTGTGGCGGCCGCAGGGCCTCTTCGGCCGGCGCGCCGGATGACCGCGCCTGGACCCGGGCTCGCGGCGGCGCGGGCGCTGGCCGAGCGTCACCGCGTCAAGTGGTGGGAGGCGGCGCCCTGGCTCGCCGGGATCGCGCTGTTCTTCCTCCTTCCGAGCTACCTCGCGTTCGGCACGCAGCTCGTGATCACGATCCTGTTCGCGCTGTCGCTCGACCTCGTGATGGGCTACGCGGGCATCGTCACCCTCGGACACGCGGCGTTCTTCGGCGCCGGCGCCTACACCGTCGGCATGCTCGCCGCGCACGCGGGCTGGAACGAGCCGCTGAGCGGGCTCGTGGCGGCGGCGCTGGTCGCAGGCGCGATCGGGCTGGCGAGCGGCTACGTGCTGCTGCGCACCCAGGGCCTGACGCTGCTGATGCTGACGCTCTGCACCATGGCGCTGCTTGAGGAGAGCGCGAACATGGGTCATGAGTACACCGGCAGCTTCGACGGCATGCCGGGCCTGCAGTTTCAAGCGATCCTCGGGCTGTTTCCCTTCGACCTGCTGTACTACCGCTCGCAGTACCTCTACGCCCTGGTCGTGCTGTTCGTCTGCTTCGTCCTGGTGCGCGTGCTGGTGTATTCGCCCTTCGGGCAGAGCCTCACCGGCATCCGCGAGAACGTGCTGCGCATGCACGCGGTCGGCGCGCCCGTGCGCGCGCGGCTGGTGATCGTCTACGCCGTCTCGGCCGCTATCGCCGGCGTCGCGGGCGCGCTGTTCACGCAGGCGAACGCGTACGTGAACCTCGCCACGCTCGGGCTGGACCGCGCCGCGGGCATCCTGATCATCCTGATCCTCGGCGGCTACGGCCGGCTCTACGGCGCCTTCGTCGGGGCGATCGCGTACATGGTGCTCGAGCACGTGCTCGCCAAGGCCTACCCGACCACGTGGCAGCTCGGCGTCGGCCTGCTGCTCATCGCGGTCGCGCTCTACGCGCGCAACGGCATCCTCGGGATCGCGGACGCGCTGTGGCGACGCCTGCGCGCCGCGGTCGCGCGCTGATGGCGGCGCTCCTCGAGACCCGGCAGCTCTGCAAGAGCTTCGGCGCGCTCGAGGTGGCGCGCGACATCGACTTTCGCCTCGAGCGCGGCGCGCGCCACGCACTGATCGGGCCCAACGGCGCGGGCAAGACCACGCTCGTCAACCTGCTCACCGGCGTCCTGCCGCCCTCGCGCGGCGCGGTGCTGCTCGAGGGCGAGGACCTGACGGCGGCTCCGCAGGCGAAGCGGGTCAAGCGCGGCATCGCGCGCACGTTCCAGATCAACCAGCTGTTTCGCGGCCTGACGGTGCTGGACAACGTGTACATCGCGGTCGCCGAGCGCCTCGGCGCGGGTGGATCGATGTTCCGCCCCGCCGGTCGGCGTGCGGACGTGATCGCGGAGGCCTCCGGCCTGCTCGAGACGCTCAAGCTCGAGGGCGACGCCGGCCGGCGCATCCACGAGCTGCCTTACGGCCGGCAGCGCCTGGTCGAGATCGCGATCGCGCTCGGCCTCAAGCCCCGGGTGCTCCTGCTCGACGAACCGGCCGCCGGCATCCCGAGCGCGGAGAGCCACATCCTCCTCGACGCGATCGCCGGGCTGCCGAAGGAGATCGCCGTGCTCATCATCGAGCACGACATGGACCTCGTGTTCCGCTTCGCCGAGCGCATCACCGTGATGGTGAGCGGCGCGATCTTCGCCGAAGGGCCGCCCGCCGAGATCGCCGCCAATCGCGAGGTGCGCGCCGTGTACCTCGGGAGCGCCGCCGATGTCTGACGCGCTCGCGCTACGGCGGGTCTCGGCGGGCTACGGCGAGACGGTGGTGCTGGAAGGGATCGATCTCGCGCTCGCCGCTGGCGAGAGCCTGAGCGTGATCGGGCGCAACGGCGTCGGCAAATCGACCCTGCTCGCGACCGTCATGGGCCACACCACCCTGCACGCCGGCGAGATCTCCCTCGACGGACGCCGCATCGACGCCGCACCGGTCCACCGCCGGGCGCTGGCGGGCCTCGGCTTCGTCCCGCAGGAGCGCGAGATCTTCCCGTCGCTGTCGGTGGGCGAGAACCTCGAGCTCGGCGCGCGGCCCGGCCACTGGACCTTCGCGCGGATCTTTGATCTGTTCCCCAACCTCAGGGAGCGGCTCGGCCACGCCGGCAACCACCTTTCCGGCGGCGAGCAGCAGATGCTCGCGATCGCGCGCGCGCTCATCACCAACCCGAGCGTGCTCCTGATGGACGAGCCGACCGAGGGGCTCGCGCCGCTGATCGTCGAGGCGCTCACCAAGGTGCTGCTCCGCTTACGCGCCCAGGGCGGGCTCTCGATCGTGCTGGTCGAGCAGAACAGCCGCGTCGCGCTGGCGTTCTCCGAGCGCACCGTGGTCATGGACAAGGGCCGGATCGTCTACGACGGCCCATCCGCGCGGCTGCGCGACGACCCGGACTACCTGGCCAGTCTGATCGCGGCTGAGTAGTGGCCAAGGCCATCGCGGCAGGCGGCCCGGCCCGCGGTCACCACGCGCTGCGGGCCGCGGCGTGGATGGGCGGGGCGCTGCTCGCGTTCTCGCTGATGGCGATCGCGGTGCGCGAGCTCCTCGACACCATGGGCACCTTCGAGATCCTGTTCTTCCGCAGCTCCATCTCGTTCCTCATGGTGCTCGCGGTCCTGCCGCGCTACGGGATCGGGGCGCTCCGGACCCGGCGGATCGGCCTCCACGCGACCCGCAACGTGCTGCACTTCGGGGGGCAGGCCGCCTGGGTCTACGCGATCGGCGTGCTGCCGCTCGCGACCGTCTTCGCGATCGAGTTCACCATGCCGGTGTGGACTGCGGTGCTCGCGATGTTCGTGCTCGGCGAACGGCTGAACCGCGGGCGGATCGTCATGCTGGTCCTGGGGCTCGCCGGCATCCTGATCATCCTCAGGCCCGGGCTCGCCGTGGTTCATCCGGGGGCGCTCGCGACCCTCGCCGCGGCGCTCTCCTTCGCTTCGGTGATGGTGGCGACCAAGCGGCTGTCGGCAACGGACTCGCCGCTCGCCGTGCTCTTCTACATGTCGGTGATGCAGATGCCGCTCGGCCTCGTCACGGCGCTGCCCGGCTGGGTCGTGCCGACGGTTGCCGACCTGCCCTGGATCCTCGCCGTCGGCGGCGCCGGCTTCGGCTCGCACTACTGCCTGACCCGTGCTTTCATGCTCGCCGACGCGACGTTCGTCGTCCCCCTGGATTTCCTCCGGTTGCCGCTGATCGCGGTCGTCGGGGCGCTGTTCTACGGCGAACCGATCGAGCTCGCCACCATGCTGGGGGCAGCGGTGATCTTTGCCGGGATCTATTACAGCCTCACCCGCGAGCGCCGGGCCCGGGACGCCGGTGACGGCGCCCGATCGCCGAGTTCATAATGCCGGCAACCGATCGGCCGACCGGCCCGCGCAGCGCGGGCGGAGTCGCCGACGACCTGAGAGGAGGAGGACCATGAGAAGGCAATTCATCGCACTGCTGCTCGTGCTGCTGGTTCCCGGCTTGGCCGTCGCGCAGAGCTATCCGAGCAAGACCGTCCGGCTGATCTCGGGCGTGACGCCGGGAAGCGTGACCGACACGATGGCGCGCATCCTCGCCGAGAAGCTGCCGGCGAGCCTCGGCCAGCCGGTGATCGTCGAGAACCGCCTCGGGGCGGGGGGGATCGTCGGTGCAGCGTCGGTGGCGAGAGCCGAGCCGGACGGCCATCTGATCAGCATCTACGCGTCGGCGTTCACCGTGTCGACGTTGATCAACCCGGGGCTCGACCCGAAGGAGCTGACCCCCGTGGCGACGATCGCCACGATGCCGACGGTGATCGTGGTCTCGCCGGAGAAGGGCTACAAGACCCTGGCCGACCTGGTCGCCGCGGGCAAGGCGAAGCCGGGGTCACTCGTCGCCACGACCGCCGGCGTGGGCAGCGCCACGCACATGCACCTCGAGCGCTTCCGGTTCGCCGCCGGGATCGAGGTGCTCACCGTGCACATGAAGGGCGCGCCGGAGGCGCTCGGGGAAGTCCTCGCCGGGCGGGCCGACTTCTACTTCGCACCGGTGTTCGCGGTGCTCAAGCGCGTCCAGGACGGCTCGCTGGTCGCGCTCGGCAACGCCTCGCCCAAGCGCAGCGCGTTGATGCCCGATCTCCCGACGACGGTGGAGCTGGGGTACCCGAACTCGGACTACAACTTCTGGGTCGGAGCGCTGGTCTCCTCGAAGACGCCACGTCCCATCGTCGAGCGCCTCAACCGCGAGTTCAACGCCGCGGTGCAGGCGCCGGACGTGCGCGACCGTCTGGTCAAGCTGGGCGCCGATCCGCTCACGATGTCGCTGCCGGACTTCGAGGCGATGATCCAGCGGGAGCTGGTCGAGAACGCGCAGCTCATCAAGGCGGCGGGGATCAAGGCGAACTGATCCGGAGCGCCCCGCGAGCGGGCCGGCTACTTCCAGAGCTGCCGGCTCGCGATCCGCGCGCCCTCCACGAGGGCGTCGAACTTCGCCCAGACCACGCTTTCGTGGATCTCCTCCGAGCCGGCGAAGGTGCCGAATCCGCAGTCGGCGCCGGCGATGACGTTCTCGCGGCCGACGATCTTCGCGAAGCGCACGATCCGGTCGGCCACGAGCTCCGGATGCTCGACCAGCACGCTCGAATGGGTGATCGTGCCCGGGATCAGGACCGTGTCCTGCGGCAGCTTGACGCTCTCCCAGACGCGCCACTCGTGCTCGTGGCGCGGATTCGCCGCTTCGAACGAGATCGCGCCGGCGCGGACCTTCAGCATGAGGTCCACGAAGTGCTTGAGCTCCAGGTCGTGGACGCGCGGGCCGATGTTGATCCCGTAGCAGGTGTGCCAGCGGACTCGGTCGCGCGGCAAATCCCGTAGCGCGTGGTTGAGCGCCTCGACGCGCACCTCGGCCCACTTGCGGATCTCGGCGACGCTCAGGTCCGAGCGGATCACGTAGTAGGTCGCGATGTGGGGGTCGTCGATCTGCACGATGAACCCGGCGTCGACGATCGCCTTGTACTCCTCGCGCATGGCGTCGGCGATCGCGAACAGGAACTCTTCCTGGGTCTTGTAGTACCGGTTGCGCTGCCAGTCCTCGACGCTCGTCGGCGAGATCGCCGGCATGAACGCGTCCGTCGCGCGCCGGGCCCCGAGCGCGGCCTTCAGGTTCGCGATGTCGGCCTGCACGTGCGCGTGGCCCCTGTAGGAGATCGGCCCGGTGCAGACCATGTGGCCGGCAGTCGCCGCGGGACTGGGCATCACGCGCCCGAACCACTCGTAGAACTCCGGGAAGGCCTTCACTTCCCGCGAGTTCTTCCACGGGCTTCCCACCGCCTCGTTGAGCGGTTCGAACCCGGCGAGCCGCTCGTTCGCGTAGTGGATGAAGCCCGGCTTGCCCATTTCGCCGTCGTCGACGATGTCCACGCCGAGCTCCAGCTGCTTGCGCACGGCATCGCTCACCGCGGAGTGCACTCGGGCGGCGAACGCCTGCGCGTCCTGGGGTTGGCCGCGCTCCCTCGCCCGGAGCATCGCGAGCAGATCGGCCGGCCGCGGCAGGCTGCCGACGTGGGTGGTCAGAATGCGGTCCGTGCTGCGCATCATCGTCGCTCTCCTCGGTCGATCCGGCACGCGTTCTCCGCGTCGCGAACACCGCGGCGATTCTAGCCCCGTGGGGCGTGGGAAGCCTCCCGCGGCGGCATCACCCGTCCGGTCGATTGACGCCGACGCCAGTCCGGTACTATCTCCTCTCTTCGAACCTTGGGCGAGCTGACACGTGAGGATCGCGGTCATGGGTGCGGGTGGCGTCGGCTCCTATATGGGAGCGCTGCTCGCTCGCGCCGGGGCGGAAGTGACGCTGATCTGCCGCGGCGCGCACCTCGCGGCGATCCGGGCCGACGGGCTCCGCGTCACCACGCCGGACGGTGAGGTCGCGGCCACGGACATTGCCGCGACGGACAACCCTGCCGCCGTCGGGCCGGTCGACGTCGTCGTCCAGTCGGTCAAGCTGTACGACCTGGCGGCGTCTTCGCAACAGCTGCGCCCCATGATCGGGCCGGAGACCACGCTGGTGCCGGTCCAGAACGGGGTCACCGCCCCCGAGGAGATCGGCGCCATCGTCGGTTCGACGCACGTCGTCGGCGGGGTTGTCTTCATCAACTCGACGGTCGTGGCCCCGGGCGTCGTCCACTGCAAGAGCGACATGAACTCGCTCATCTTCGGCGAGCTGGATGGCCGTGCGTCGCAGCGCGTCGCGGCGTTCCGGGAGGTCTGCCTCAGCGCCGGCATCGACGCGCGCGTCTCCGACAGCGTGCAGACCGAGCAGTGGCGAAAGTTCGTGCCCGTCGCCGGCCTGAGCGCGATCTCCTGTCTCTCGCGCCAGCCGATCGGCCCGATCCGCGAGGACCGGAAGCTGCGGGCCCTGTACCGCCAGGCGATGACGGAAGTCGTCGCGCTCGCGACCGCGAAGGGCGTGGTGCTGGAATCCAACATCGTCGAGCACATGCTCGCGGCTGCCCAGCGCTACCAGCCCGATGCGAGGGTCTCGATGCTCGAGGATCTCGAAGCCGGCAAGCCGCTCGAGCTCGACTGGCTGAGCGGGTACGTGAGCCGCGAGGCCCGCCAACTCGGCGTGGCGACGCCGTTTCACGACGTCGCGTATGCGTGCCTGAAGCCGCTCGCCGCCGGCCGGCGCGGCTCAGGCTAGGCCCAGAGCGTCTTCGTCGCCAGCCGCGCGCCCTCGGCCAGCGCCTCGAGCTTGGCCCACATGATCGACGGGTGCACCCGCCGGTAGAAGGGACCCTGGGCAAAGCCGCAGTCGGTGCCCGCGATCACGTTCTCCCGGCCGACCAGCCGCGCGAGCCGGACGATCCGCTCGGCCACGAGCTCCGGGTGCTCGACGATGTTGGTGGCGTGGCTGATGACGCCCGGGATCAGCACCGTGTCCGGCGGGAGCTTGACGTGCTCCCAGACGCGCCACTCGTGCTCGTGGCGCGGATTGGCGCCCTCGATGACCAGCGCGCCGACGCGCGCCTTGAGCACGAGGTCGACGATGTCCTTCAGCGGCACGTCGGTCGTGTGCGGACCAGGCCAGCTCCCCCAGCAGACGTGATAGCGCACCCGGTCCCGCGGGATCCCCTCGAGCGCGTGGTTCATCACCTCGACGTGCCGCGCAAGCCAGCTGCGGTAGTCGGCGAAGCTCGCCGGCGGCACCATCCGGTCGTAGGCGACCGCCGCGCGCGCGTCGTCGAGCTGCACGACGAAGCCGGCCTCGACGATCGTGCGGTACTCCGTTCGCATTGCCTCCGCGATCGCCTCCAGGCAGGCCTCGTCGCTCGGGTAGTACTCGTTCCTCCGGTCCGGGATGACGCTCGACGGCGCCGCCACGGGCAGGAATGCCTCCTCGACCCGGACGCCCTCGAGCGCCGCCTTGAAGTTGTCGATGTCGCGCTGGAGCGCCGCCTGCCCGGTGTAGGCGATGGGCCCGACGCAGACCGATTCGGTCGCGGTCGCGAATCCTTCCTTGGCGTCGAGCTCGGCGTAGAACTCGGCGAACCGCGTCCGGTCCGCTCCCCGTGCGAAGGGATTCGCGCCGGGCGCCACCGGCCGTCGCTCGAAGCCGCTCAGGCGCTCGAGCAGATACTGCGACCAGCTGATCGACTTGCCGAACTCCCCGTCGCTCGGGACGTCGACGCCCG
>Ga0209342_10003961_pt1 | contig 15470 bp, 10 predicted proteins | sample RifCSP16_2_FD_184023 | JGI IMG/M metagenome (GOLD analysis project Ga0209342, IMG submission 184023) | Soil microbial communities from Rifle, Colorado - Rifle CSP2_sed 16_2 (SPAdes) (version 2) | ecosystem: Environmental > Terrestrial > Deep subsurface > Rock core/Sediment | place: Rifle... | reverse complement strand
TGGTCTCCCTGGCTGGTGTGGCGGTGGCGCTCTTCATCGTCTTCATCGCGTTCACGCGGGCGCAGCGCGGGATCACCGAGCGCGAGGCCATCATCGACCGCAAGACGCAGGTGCTGGCCCAGATCGGGAAGCTCGCCACCGGATACCGCCAGGTCCAGGCCGAACGGATCGCGCTCGAGGCGAAGCTGAAGGGGCCGCCCCTCCAGCTCATGAGCTACGTGTCGCAGACCGGGCAGCGCCTCGGGATCGAGGTGAACGACCTCCGGCCGGGCCCGGCGGCCGCCCCGGGCGCCGGCGACCAGGTCGTGGAGGAGACGGTGGAGGTCACCCTGGCCCGCCTCGACCTCTCCCGCCTCGCCTCGCTCCTTCAGGAGCTGGAGCGCGGGCCGGGCGTGGTGAAGGTCAGGCGCCTGGCCGTGCGCACGCGGAACGACGACCCGAGCGCGGTGGACGCGACGCTGGTCGTCGCCACCTATCGGCTCCGGACCTGACACCATGAATCTCAAGCTCCCGAAGGATCTCAAGCTCCCGAACCTGGACCTGAAGCTCAAGACCTGGCAGCGCCGCACCCTCTACGGCCTCTTCGCCGCGGCCGCGTTCCTGTTCGCGCTGCGCCAGACCTTCCCCACCGAGGCGGTGAAGGAGCGGCTGGTGATGGAGGCGGCGGCGCAGGGCTGGGAGCTCACGGTCGTCGACGTCGAGGCGGCCGGGTTCGCGGGGATAGGGATGAGGGGCGTGACGCTCGAGTCGCGCGAGGGGGTGCGTATCCCGGTCGAGCGCCTCACCGCCTCGCTCCGGCTCTGGCCGCTCGTCCTGGGGAGGCGCAGCATCGCCTTCGACGCCGAGGTCTTCGACGGTCACGTGAAGGGTTACGCCGAGGAGCGAAAGGCCGGGCGGCGGCTCGTCGCCCAGGCCGCCGGCGTCGATCTCTCGCGCGCGATCCCGCTGCGCAAGGCGACGGGTCTCGACCTCCTGGGCTCGCTCCGGGGAGACGTCGACATCACGCTCGACGAGAAGGAGCCGGCGAAGAGCGCGGGCCACGCCGACCTGGTCGTGGAGGGCGCCACGGTGAACGGAGGGGCGGTCCCGGTTCCGGGGATGGCCGGCGCGCTCACCGTCCCCAGGATCGGGCTCGGAGAGCTCTCGGCCAGGGCGGTGGTGAAGGACGGGCGCATCCAGGTCGAGCGGCTCGCCGCCGCGGGGGCCGATCTGGAGCTCTCGGGCGAGGGGCTCTATGCCGTGATCCAGCCGCGGATGGCCTACGCCCCCATCTTCGGGAAGGCTCGCCTCAAGATAAGGGACGCGTTCTGGACGAAGGGCGGGGCGCCGGCGCTGAAGGGCCTCGTCGACCTTGCGCTCTCCCCGGCCCGGGCCGACGACGGCAGCTACGGGTTCCAGATCTACGGCACGCTGTCGCAGCCGCAGGCGCGCATGGCGCCTTAGTTAGAGCAGGCCCCAGAACCCGAGCGCTACTGCGGCTACCGGTCGGAATCGGAGGCGCGGCCGTTGCGCCGCGTCTTAGTGTGATGTATACACTAACCCGGGAGGCGCTCCATGCGCAAGCTCTTCGAGCTGTACCGGCCGTCCCTGGCGCTGCTCACCGACCTCTACCAGCTCACGATGGCTTGCGCGGCCTGGCGCTCGGGGTGGCACGATCGCGAGGCGGTCTTCCACCTGTCGTTCAGGAAGAACCCGTTCGGCGGCGGATTCACCATCGCCTGCGGCCTCGAGCCCGCGATCGACTACCTGAGCGAGCTTCGCTTCACCGACGACGACCTAGCCTACCTGGCGCAGCTCGAAGCGCCCGGCGGCGGACGCCTCCTCGACCGCGACTTCCTCGAGGCCCTGCGACGGACGTCGCTCGCGCTGGATGTGGACGCCGTCCCCGAGGGGACCGCCGTCTTCCCGCACGAACCGCTCCTGCGGGTCCGCGGCCCGATCATCCCCTGCATGCTGGCGGAGACCGCGCTCCTCAACATCGTCAACTTCCAGACGCTCATCGCCACGAAGGCGGCCCGCATCGCGATCGCCGCCAGGGGCGAGCCCGTCCTCGAGTTCGGGCTCCGGCGCGCCCAGGGCATCGACGGCGCGCTGACGGCCAGCCGCGCCGCCTACGTCGGCGGCTGCGCGGCGACGTCCAACGTCCTCGCCGGCCGGCTCTTCGGCATCCCGGTGCGCGGCACGCACGCGCACAGCTGGGTCATGCTGTTCGACACCGAGCGTGAGGCGTTCGAGACGTACGCGCGGGCGCTCCCCCATAACTGCGTCTTCCTCGTCGACACCTACGACACGCTGGAGGGTGTCCGGAGCGCGATCGAGGTGGGCCGCTCGCTGCGCCGGAGCGGTCACGAGCTGCTCGGGATCCGCCTCGACTCGGGCGACCTCGCCTATCTCAGCCTGGAGGCCCGCAGGCTGCTCGACGCGGCCGGGTTCGAGAGCGCGCGCGTCTTCGCGAGCAACGACCTCGACGAGCACGTCATCGAGAGCCTCAAGGAGCAGGGGGCCGCCATCGCGGTGTGGGGCGTCGGGACGCGCCTCGTGACGGGGCACGACGATCCCGCCCTGGGCGGCGTCTACAAGCTCTCGGCCGTGCGCCGTCCGGGCGAGCGGTGGCGATACCGGGTGAAGCTGTCGGAGCAGGCAGTGAAGATCTCGACGCCGGGCGTCCTGCAGGTTCGTCGCTTCACCTCCGGCGCGGAGCTCGTCGCCGACGCGGTCTACGACGAGGAGCTCGGCTGGCGCGACGGCGAGCGCGCCGTCATCGACCCGCTCGACGCCACCCGACGCAAGAGGATCCCACGCGAGGCCGCGCACTCGGACCTGCTCGTCCCGGTGCTGCGCGCCGGCAAGCCGGTGTACGAATCGCCTCCCCTCCCCCTGATCCGGGAGCGGACGCTCTCCGAGCTCGCGCGGCTGCCCGGCGGCGTGAAGCGGTTCCTCAACCCGCACGAGTACCCCGTCGGCCTCGAGCCGTCGCTGCACGAGCTCAGGACCCGCTTCGTCCTCGAGGCGAGGAAGGCGGTGGCGCGATGAAGCTCGTCCGCGTGGGCGCCGCGGCGCTCAACCAGACGCCGCTCGACTGGAGCGGCAACGCAGCCGCGATCCGCGCCTGCCTCGCGGAGGCGCGCGAGCGCGGGGTGAGCATCCTGTGCCTGCCGGAGCTGTGCATCACCGGCTATGGATGCGAGGACGCGTTCCTCGCGCGCGGCGTCGAGGAGTCCGCCCGCCGCGTCCTCGTCGACCTCCTCCCGGCGACGCGGGGTCTCGTCGTCTCCATGGGCCTGCCGATCCTGCACCGGAACGCGCTCCTCAACACGGCCTGCGTGATCGCCGACGGCAGGATCCTGGGTTTCGTCGCCAAGCGCCACCTGGCCGGAGACGGCATCCACTACGAGCCGCGCTGGTTCAAGCCCTGGCCGGGCGGCGCACGCGCCGAGATCGACGTCGGGGGCGAGCGCTTCCCGCTCGGGGATCTCCACTTCGAGGTCGGCGGCGTGAGGTTCGGCTTCGAGATCTGCGAGGACGCGTGGGTCGCGAGGCGTCCGGGCGCGGAGCTCGCTCCCCTCGGGATCGACCTCATCCTCAACCCGAGCGCGAGCCACTTCGCGTTCGGCAAGCACGCCGTGCGCGAGCGGCTCGTCGTCGAGGGCTCGCGCGCCTTCGGCGTGACCTACCTGTACGCCAATCTCCTCGGCAACGAGGCGGGCCGCGTCATCTACGACGGCGGCGCGCTCATCGCCTCCGGCGGACGGGTGGTCGCGCGCGGCAGGCGGTTCTCGTACCAGAGCCACGTCCTGACTGTAGCCGCGGTCGACCTCGACGCCACGCGCATGGGCCAGGCACGGACCGCCAGCTTCGAGCCCGATCTCGCCGGAGGGGGCGAGGAGGCGATCCGGGCGGACCTCGACCTCCCCGAGCTGGAGCCAGCCGCGCCGGATGACCGATGCGCCGCGTGGGAGTCGAGTCCGCGCATCGAGGAGGAGGAGATCACCCGTGCGGTCGCGCTCGGCCTCTTCGACTACCTGAGGAAGAGCCGCTCCGAGGGCCTCGTCGTCTCGCTGAGCGGCGGCTGCGACTCCTCCGCGGTGACCGCGCTCTGCGCGCTCATGGTGGAGCTCGCCGCCGCGGAGCTGGGCCTCGCGGGGTTCGCCGCGAAGCTGCGTCACGTGAGGCGTCTGGAGGGCGCGAGGGACGTCCGCGACGCCATCGGGCGGCTCGTCACCTGCGTCTATCAGGGGACGCGCAACAGCTCGCGGGCGACGCGGGACGCCGCGCGCGCCGTCGCCCAGGCGACCGGCGCCGAGTTCGTCGAGCTGGATGTGGACGCACTCGTCGCAGGCTACACGGAGATGATCTCGGACGCCGTCGGGCGTCCGCTCGCCTGGGACCGCGACGACCTCGCGCTGCAGAACATCCAGGCGCGCGCTCGCGGCCCGGGCGTGTGGATGCTGGCGAACCTCAGGAACGCGCTGCTCCTCGCCACGAGCAACCGCTCCGAGGCGGCGGTGGGCTACGCCACGATGGACGGCGACACCTGCGGGGGCTTGAGCCCGATCGCCGGGATCGACAAGGCGTTCCTGCGCCGCTATCTCCGCTGGCTCGAGCGGGACGGGCCCGAGGGCCTCCACCCGCTGCCGGCGCTCTCGGCGGTGACCTGCCAGCTCCCGACCGCGGAGCTGCGCCCCCCCGAGCGCGGCCAGACGGACGAGGAGGACCTCATGCCGTACGACGTCCTCGACGCGATCGAGCGGGCCGCCATCCGCGACAAGCTCTTGCCGGTGGACGTGTACCGCCAGATGCGCGCCCTCTTCCCTGCGACGGCGGCACCGCAGCTCGCGGCGTGGGTCGAGCGCTTCTTCGCGCTCTTCGCCCGCAACCAGTGGAAGCGGGAGCGCTACGCGCCCTCCTTCCACCTCGACGACGAGAACCTGGACCCGAAGACCTGGTGCCGCTTCCCGATCCTCTCGAGCGGATTCGAGAGCGAGCTCGCCGCGCTCCGTGAACTCGTGAAGGGTGGGTGAAGGCTGCGTTGGCAGGTCGGATCCCATCCTGATCTGGGCGCCCGATCCATTTGAGGCGAGTGCGGGGGCGGTACCGAGGCGCCGGCTCCGGCGTGGCGCGTGCTCCGGCCGCTGGTGCTCCGCGGCGCCTCGAGATCGGCGTGGCCGCGGCGCGCCAAATGGAACTCATGGTGCGCGTGCGAAAACTCGCTCGCTCATGCACGAAAGGTGGGCGCGGATTGGCCGCTCCCTCGAGCAGTTCGCACGCGCCACAGGGGGGCGGGGCGCGCCGCGGCGTCCGTGGTGCGTCGTGTGCGCCGCTCCACAAGGCGGCCTCCGCCCGCGCCACCGCCTGCGCCGGCGCCTTGGGGCGCTCCTGCATGATTGCTGCGGTACGGCAACCAGCGTGCCCCTCGCGATTCGCTGCCCAGCGATCGGCAGCCGAACACCTCGATCCGGGCGTTCGCTCGGCTTGACATCGTGTATTTTAGACACTAACATGCTTGATGTAGACAGGACACGAACAGGAGGACCCGTGAGCTTCACCTACGACCACCCCCGCCCTGCGCTCACCGTCGACTGCGTGGTGTTCGGGCTCGACGACGAGGACCTGAAGGTCCTGCTCATCCAGCGCGACCTCGATCCGTTCAAGGGGCGCTGGGCGCTGCCGGGAGGGTTCGTCCAGGAGGACGAGGGCCTGGAGGAGGCGGCCCGTCGCGAGCTGCAGGAGGAGACCGGACTCGACCGCGTGTTCCTCGAGCAGCTCTACACCTTTGGTGACGTCGGTCGCGATCCACGCGGCCGCGTCGTGTCCGTCGCCTACTACGCGCTGGTGAAGCTCGGCGACCACCGGGTGCGGGCCGCCACCGACGCGCGCGAGGCGAGCTGGTTCGCGGTCTGGGACACGCCCTCGCTCGCCTTCGACCACGATCGCATCCTGCAGACCGCGCTCGGTCGCCTCAAGGGCAAGGTCCGCTACCAGCCGCTCGGGTTCGAGCTCCTCCCGCCCAAGTTCACGCTCAGCCAGCTCCAGCGGGTCTACGAGAAGATCCTCGAGCGCCCGCTCGACAAGCGGAACTTCCGCAAGAAGCTCCTGGCGATGGAGCTCCTCGTCGAGCTCGAGGAGGTCGAGCAGGACGTCGCGCATCGCGCCGCCCGGCTCTACCGGTTCGACCGCAGGAAGTACCAGCAGCTCGAGAAGGACGGATTCAACTTCGAGATCTAGGCGTCCGCCATGGTCAGCCGCTTCCAGAGCAGCGCACCGAGGACCGGGAGCTAGCCGCGATGGCCCTGCCCTTCCAGATCGCCGGCGGGAGCGTCACCGGGCAGGTGCACGTCGCCGCGGGACGCAACAACCAGGACGCGTTCTCGTGGGAAGCGAGCGAGGACGGGCTCGTCGCCGTGGTGTGCGATACCGCGCGTCAAGCCTGTCCGTCCTCTTCGCCTTCGACGCGGAGCGGCGCGGCATCAACGACACGCTGCAAATGCCTCCGCTGCGCGGCCGGTTCGTGGACGCGACCTGCGTCCTCGACGAGGCGCGCGCCTGGGTGCTCCTCGCGCTCCACGCCGCCGGCAGGACCGCCCATCTCTGCCTCGCCTACTCGCGACGAGGCGCCCTCGAGGGGACGGCGGAGGCCGAGGCCGGCGACGGCTCCTGGCTCGGGACCCTGCCCGGCAAGTGCGCCACCCAGGGCGTCCTGCTCGCCGCGACCGACTCCGGGATCGCCCGCGTCGAGGTCGAGGGCGGACGGCTGCGAGTGACGCGCCAGTTCCCGGACACCGAGCCGTTCGTCGACTCGGGGAGCCAGCTGCTCGTCGGCGAGGGCGGGCTCTTCGTGGTGGGGAGGCGGGCCGTCGCAGAGCTGAGGATGGGCTGAACTGATGAAAGGAAAGGAGCGCACCATGACCAAGCGAAGCGCCTTGCCGTTGCCACCCTTCTTCGACCCGCGGAACGCGGAGAGGAAGGAGTACGCGCCGGATCAGCTGCGGCTGTTCGCCGAGGCCGCGGAGTGGCGCCGGTCGCACGACATCTCGCCGGCCGCGGCGGACCGACGCGACGTGCACCTGCTCCTCATCGACGCGCAGAAGGACTTCTGCTTCCCGGGCGGCTCGCTCTACGTGGCGGGCCGGAACGGCCGGGGCGCGCTCGACGACAGCCGTCGCATCGCGGAGTTCGTCTACCGGAACCTCGGCGTCCTGACGAACGTGACGACCACGATGGACACGCACTTCGCGTTCCAGATCTTCTTCCCCTCGTTCTGGATCGACAGGGACGACAGGCCGCTCGCGCCGTTCCGGGAGATCACGACGGACGACATCGACCGCGGCGACGTCCGGCCGAGCCCCGCGGTCGCGAGCTGGCTCTGCAACGGCAACTACGCGTGGCTGCTCAAGCAGGTGCGCTTCTACTGCGCGGAGCTGGAGAAGGCCGGCAAGTACCGGCTGTACCTGTGGCCGCCGCACTGCATCCTGGGGAGCGACGGTCACGCGCTCGTCGGCGTGCTGCACGAGGCGCGCATGTTCCACGCCTTCGTGCGCGGCGCGCAGTCGTGGGTGGAGGTGAAGGGCGGCAACGCGCTCACCGAGAACTACTCCATGCTCCGCCCCGAGGTGCTCCTCCGGCATGACGGCCAGCCGCTGGCGCAGCGGAACACGGCGTTCCTCAAGACGCTGCTCACCGCCAGCGCCGTGGTGATCGCCGGGCAGGCCGCCAGCCACTGCGTGAAGAGCTCGATCGAGGACCTCCTCGGCGAGATCGTCGCGAAGGATCCGGCTCTCGCCCGGAAGGTGTACGTCCTCTCCGACTGCATGTCGGCGGTGACGGTCCCGGACGGCAAGGGCAAGTTCGTGGCGGACTTCACTCCACAGGCGGAGGACGCGCTGCGGCGCTTCGCCGATGCCGGCATGCACGTCGTCCGCTCCACCGATCCGATCGATTCCTGGCCCGACATCCAGCTCGCGTGAGCTGAAGAGGAGGACGACATGAGCTCCAGCAACGGCAACAAGAGGGACGAGAAGAGCGCCGTGTCCGAGCTGTTCGAGGCGGCCCACGAGGAAGGCGTGCTCTCGCCTGCCTCGCTCCAGACGCTCACCGGCGTGGACCTCGGCGCGCAGATCCAGGCGGGCCTCGGGATCTCGGTCGACGACGTACAGGCGAGCGAGGTGGTGCTGCTCACGATGATGCCCGACGACTCGGGCTCGATCAGCGTCGCCGGAAACGAGCGGGCGGTGCGCGACGGCCACAACCTCGTCCTCGACGCCCTGGCGAGCTCGAAGCAGCGCGACGGGATCCTGGCGCACACCCGGTACCTCAACGGGGACGTCCTCTTCCCGTACCGGCCCATCGACCAGGCGATCCGGATGACGTCGAAGAACTACGACGCGTGCCAGGGGACCCCGCTCTACGACCAGAGCGTCGTCCTCCTGGGGTCGGTCATCGCGAAGGCGCAGGACTTCGCGCGGAACGGGGTCGTGACACGATCGGTGACGCTCATCATCACGGACGGAGCCGATCAGCACTCGACCCGCTGCAGGGCGCGCGACGTGGCGGCGCTCGTGCGCGACATGACGCGCTCCGAGGCGCACATCGTGGCCGCGATGGGGATCGACGACGGGACGACGCCGTTCCGCGAGGTGTTCCGCGAAATGGGGATCGAGGATCGCTGGATCCTGACGCCGGGCAACGACCCGGGCGACATCCGCAGGGCCTTCCAGGTGTTCTCGCAGTCCGCGGTCCGCGCGAGCCAGGCGGCGACGTTCAGCCAGGCGGCGATCGCCGGGTTCGTGCAGTGATCCGCTCCGTGCAGGGCCAACTATTCGTTGCGAACTGCTCGGATCTCTGCTCTCCTGGTGATCATACCTGCGACGGGGTCTACCATGAGAGGACTCACCGCTGCGCTCGTTGGCCTCGGCCTGGTGCTGGCATTCGACGCCTCCGGGGCCGACGAGGCGGAGGAGGGCGCCGAGGCGGCGTCGCCGGCGCCGGCGCCCTCCGCCGAGAAGCCCAGGGGCGTCTGCCACTTCACCACGCGCGGGATCTCGCTGGTCGTCGAGGACACGACGCAGGAGGCGTGCCACGATCGGCAGGTGGAGTGCCAGCAAGACAATCCCGGTCACGAGGCCGAGTGTCGCTCGACATGGACGCCCTCCGCGGAGAAGGCGAAACCGGCGAAGAGCGGCAAGAAGGCGCCGCTCCAGTGACCCGCCAGGCGCCGGCGCTCAGGTCTTGAAGTATCCGACGCTCTCGATCAGGGCCCGGGAGCGCTTCTCGAGGCCGCTCGCCGCCCCGGAGAGCTCGGCGCCCACCGCGTCGTTCTGCTCCGAGGTCCGGGTGAGCTGCGACAGGGCTTCGCGCACGCGCCGGGCGGCGGCGTCGTGGTTCTCGACCGCTCGCCTGATGTCGGCCAGCATGGTGTCGATCTTCTCCAGGCTCTGGCTCTGGCGCTTGCGGCGGGCCGTGCCGGACTGCTCCTCGATGGCGCGCACCACGCCGCCGGCCCTGGCGCTCACCGCGCGCGACACCGCTTCCACCGCGCTCACGCTCCGGTTCATCGTCTGCAGCGCCTCGACGAGCGAGCCCGAGCCCTCGGCGATCGAGGCGACGGAATCGGAGACCTCCCACGCCGACTGCGCGTGCGCCTGCACGGCCTCCCGGATCGTGGCCGCGGTCTCGTGGCCACGCGCGGTCGCCGCGGTGATCCCCTGCAGCGCGTCGAGCGACTTGCGAACGCGCGCCACGCCCTCCGCCGCCAGGCCGTCACCGCGGTCGATGAGGCGGGCGGTGCCGTTCACGTCGTCGCGCACCGCCCCGATGATCTCGGCGATCGACTTGGTCGAGGCGGAGATCTGGGTGGCGAGCTCTCCGATCTGGTCGGCGACCACGGCGAAGGCCTTCCCGTGCTCGCCCGCCTGCGTGGCGATGATGGACGCGTTGAGCGAGAGGAGGTTGGTGCGGCCAGCCACCTCGGCGATGAAGTCCAGGATGTGGTCGATGTCGTCGGAGCGCCGGCCGAGGGCGGTGATGCGCTTCTTCGCGTCACCGACCGCGGCGCGCAGCTTCTCCATGCCGGCCACCGCCTCCTTCACCACGACGCCGGCCTGCTCCGCCATCTCCGCGGCCTGCGCGGCGGCGAGCTGGCTGGCGATGGCGCTCGTCTCCAGCCCCGAGAGCGAGTCGGAGGCCGCCGACAGCGACTTCTGGGCGCGACCGGCGTACCCGCCGAGCGACCCGAGCTGCGACTGGGCGCGCCGGCTGGACTCCACGAGCCGGTCCAGGTCGCCGGCCGCGGCGCCGCTTCGGGCCTCCAGGTCGGCCGCCTCGCGCTTCACCTCCTCGAGCTCGGCCGCGATCTCGTCCACCACCGTCCCCGTCGAGTGGAAGTGCCCGGCGAGCGCGTCCACCCCCTTGCCCACCATCCCGACCGAGCCGTGCATCCCCTCCACCGCTGCCTGCACCGCCAGCACGCGGCCGCGTCCCTCGGGCCCGGCACCGCGCAGGCGCTCGCCGGCGAGCGCCACCTCGCGGGCACCGCCCTTCACGCCCTCCGCCGCCTCCGCCACCTCGCGCACTATCCGTTTGAGCGTGAGGGTCATCTTCTGGAAGGCGGAGGCGAGCCCGACCAGCTCGTCTTCCATGACGGCGGGCGGGCTCACGGTGAGATCTCCCGAGGCGGCGCGTCCAGCCGCCTCCCCGAGCAGGCCGGCGGGCACGGTGAGCACCCGCGCCATCAGCCACGCCACGAGTGAGGCCATGGCCAGGAGGGCGAGCCCGAGGTAGGCGAGCTCCGCGTCGACCCGATGGCGCGCGTACGCGACGGCGCCCATGAGCAGCTCCGACGCCGCCACGAGGCCGCAGCCGAACGCGAGCAGCCTGCCCGCCATCGTGGCGCGCTCCGGCCGTTCCGGCGCGCCGAGCGCGGCCGCGACCGGGGCGAGCCCCGTGGCGGCGACGCCGTAACCGAGCATGGCAGCCACGATGGCGAGCGCGCCGCCCGCCAACCCGACCGCGACGGCCAGATCCAGGGCGAGCCCCCGCCGGACGAGGTGCGCGCAGAGGTTGGCGAGGAGCACGCACGCCAGGGCGAGGAGCATGACCGCGTAGCGCCCCGGGAGCTTCAGCGCCGCCAGCGCCCCGCGCGCCCGCGCTTCACCGGGAGGCATGTCGAGGGCGCGCCTGACCGGCGCGACGAGCGCCGCCAGCGCCACGGCCGCGCCCGCGGCGAAGACGGTCAGCGCCGCCGCGGCCGCCCAGGCCGCTGCACCTGGCACACCGAGGAGCGGGAAGCCGGTCGACGCGAGGTACCAGGCGCACGCGCCCGGCAGGGCGAGGTAGGCGAAGAGCCGGAGGAGGAGCTTCTGGACGAGCGACATGTCGCGGGGAGTCTATCCCGCCCTACCAGGGGGGGCATCTGGGACCGGCGGCGGCGCTCATGACTATACATGCAACGTCACGTATTGCTTGAATTTTTCGAACTCGGCGTCCGGATCAAGCCCCGGGTTCCGGGTCACGCGATGCCCAAAAACCCGGGATGATTCCAGGGGTTCGTTGAAAATCGCCGACGGGGTGTGTTACCAGCCTGGCATGCGCATCAAGCGCCTCGATATCGTCGGCTTCAAGTCGTTCATGGACCGCACGGTGGTCTCCTTCTCGAAGGGCGTGACGGGGGTCGTGGGCCCGAACGGCTGCGGCAAGTCGAACGTGGCGGACGCGGTGCGCTGGGTCCTGGGCGAGCAGTCGGCCCGACACCTCCGCGGTCGTTCGATGGAGGACGTCATCTTCAACGGCTCGGAGTCGAAGCCGCCGCTCTCCATGGCCGAGGTGATGCTGACGTTCGAGAACGATCGCCCGAGCGAGCTGCCCATCCAGTACCAGGGCTTCTCCGAGATCACGGTCGGCCGCCGGCTCTTCCGCACCGGCGAGTCGGAGTACCTCGTCAACAAGGTCCCGGCCCGGCTCATGGACGTGAGCGACCTGTTCATGGGGTCGGGGGTGGGCCGCACCGCCTACTCCATCATCGAGCAGGGTCGCATCGGGCAGATCGTCTCGGCGCGCGCCGAGGATCGGCGCGCCATCATCGAGGAGGCGGCCGGGATCACCCGGTACAAGAGGCGGCGCGAGGCCGCCGAGCGGAAGATGGAGGCGACGCAGGCGAACCTCGTGCGGGTCGCCGACATCGTCACCGAGCTGGGGAAGCAGCTCGACAGCCTGAACCGCCAGGCGCGCAAGGCGGAGAAGTACAAGGCGCTCAAGGCGCAGATCCGCGAGCTCGAGCTCGCTCACGCCTCCTCCCGGTATCTGGAGATCACCGCCCTGCTCCGCGCCGCCGAGACGGCGCGGGCGGAGCTCGAGGGAGAGGCCCGTGACCTCGCGGCCCGGCTCCTGGAGCTCGACCAGGCCACCCTGGCGGAGCGCGCCGGGCTGACCGAGATGGAGCGGCGGGTGGCCGAGCTCTCGCAGCGCGAGCACGAGCTCCAGAGCCGCGAGCGGGTGTCGCAGGTGTCGGTCGAGGCGGCGGCGAAGGAGCTCGACGGGATCGGCGAGCGCACGCGCGCCCAGGCGGTCGAGGTCGAGGCCTTGAAGTCGCAGGCCGAGGCCCTCGCGCTCGAGCGGCAGTCGCTGGAGGCGCAGCGCGAGGAGCTGGGAGCGCTGGGAGGCGCGGACGAGCTGCACCTCGCCGAGTGGGAGACCAAGCTGCGCGACCTGGCCCGCGATGGCGGCGCGCTCGTCTCCCAGGCCGAGGCCGCCCGCGCCGAGGCGGCCGCCGCGCTCGGCCGCGCCGCTGGGCACCGGAGCCAGCTCCAGCAGATCGAGCGGCAGCGAGTCGACATCGTGGCGCGCGTCGCCCGGAACCGCGCCGAGGCGGAGGAGATCGCGCAGCGGACGGCGGACCTCGACGGGTCCCGCGCGCAGCACACGGAGACGCTCGGGAAGACGCGGCAGCTCAGGCTCCGGCTCGAGGCCGAGCGCGGGGCGCAGGAGGAGCTGCTCGAGCGGACGCGCTCCGAGTTCATCCAGAACGAGGCCAAGCTCATCACCCTGCGCGAGGAGCTCGGCGACAAGCGGGCGCGCCTCCAGTCGCTCCTCGAGGTGCTGCGCAACTACGAGGGGTACGGGCGCGGCGTGCGGAGCCTCATGACCCGCGCTGGCGCCCTCGTACTCGGCCGGGACCGCGGCGTCTTCGGGCTCGTCGCCGACGTCGTGTCCGCGCCGCCCGAGTACGAGGGCGCCATCGAGGCCGTCCTCGGCGAGCGGCTGCAGTACGTCATCGTCGAGAGCCACTCCCAGGGCGTGGAGGCGATCGACTTCCTGAAGAGCGCGGCCGAGGGGCGCGCCTCGCTCATCCCGCTGGCGCGGCTGCGCCCGGCGGAGCGCTCGCCGGCGGAGGCGCTGCGCGACTCGCCCGGGTTCGTCGCGGCCTGCCTCGACGTCGTGCGCTTCGAACCCGCCTACGAGCAGGTGGCGCGCTTCCTCCTCGGCGACGCGGTCATCGTGAAGGACCTGCCGAGCGCCATCGACCTGTGGCAGTCGACCTCCCACGCGGGGACCCTCGTCACCCTCGACGGCGAGGTCCTCGACCCCTACGGCGTGGTGACGGGCGGACCGCTGGAGGGCGAAGGGCACGGCGCACTCCAGCGGCGCCGCGAGGTGCAGGAGCTGGAGGACACGGTCCGCCAGTTCGAGGCCGAGTTCGCCCTCGCGCAGGAGCGCCACCGCAACCTCCAGATGCGCGTCCTTCAGCTCGAGGTGGCCCTGAAGAACCTCGACCGGGACGGCCGCGACAAGGACCTGGCCGTGCTGGAGCAGGAGAAGGACCTGGCCCGGGTCGGGGAGGAGCTGGAGCGCCTCGCCGCGCGCGTGGGGCAGCTCGAGGCGGAGCGAGCCGCCCTCGAGGAGGGGCTCGCCGGCCTCTCGAACGAGGAGGAGGAGCATCGCGTCGAGGCGGCCACCGCCGAGGCCGAGCAGTCACGCGCCGAGGAGCGCGCCCGAGAGGCGTCGGCCGAGGCCGACGCGGTGAGGGCGCAGACCGACGCCGTGACCGCCCAGTTGATGAACCTGAAGGTCAAGGTGGCGGCCGACACCGAGCGCCGCGAGTCGATGGCCGCGGCCCTGCGCCGCATCGAGGAGGCCCGCCGCGAGGTGGAAGAGCGCCGCGGCCGCATCTTCGCCGCGCTCTCCGAGGCGAACGCGCGGGCCGCGGAGCTGCGCGGCCGCATCGAGGGCACGGAGATCGACATGGGCCGCTTGAAGGTCGAGCGCTCCCAGGCCGAAGCGGAGCTCACCGCCGCCCGGGGCGACGCGGAGGCGGCGGGCGAGCGCCTGCGCTCGCTCGACACCGAGCTGCGATCGCGCCGGCAGCGCGCCGACTCCGTGGGTCAGGCCTGCCAGGAGGCGGCGCTGACGGCGCGCGAGCAGGCGCTCGCCCTGGCGCACCTCGAGGAGCAGACGCACGACCGCTGCCAGGCCGAGCTGAAGTGGGAGGTGCAGCGCTTCCACATGCAGAAGCCCCCCACCGACGCCGACCGCCAGGGCCTCGACGATCTCAAGGCGCAGGCGGAGCGCATGGGCGCCATCAACCTCACCGCCATCGAGGAGTACGACGAGCTCGCCAAGCGGCACGCCTTCATGAGCGAGCAGAAGGGGGACCTCGAGTCCTCGATCGCGGATCTCAAGTCCGCCATCGTGAAGATCAACCGGGCGTCGCGCGAGCGGTTCCGGGAGACCTTCGACCGCGTGAACGAGAAGTTCCAGCAGGTCTTCCCGCGGCTCTTCAACGGCGGCCGAGCGGGGCTCGTCCTCACCCAGGATGGGGACGGGGGCGAGGTCGAGGGCGGCGTCGAGATCTTCTCCCAGCCTCCGGGCAAGAAGCTCCAGAACGTGAACCTGCTCTCGGGCGGCGAGAAGGCGCTCACCGCCGTCTCCCTCATCTTCGCCATCTTCCTCATCAAGCCGACGCCCTTCTGCCTCCTCGACGAGGTGGACGCGCCGCTCGACGACGCGAACGTCGGCCGCTACAACGAGATCGTGAAGGAGATGAGCAAGAACTCGCAGTTCATCCTCATCACGCACAACAAGCGGACGATGGAGCAGGTGGACATCCTCTACGGCGTGACGATGGAGGAGCCTGGCGTGTCGAAGCTCGTCTCGGTGCGGCTGTCCAAGGAGCCCGAGGCTGACGCAGCGGCGGCCTGACGAGGGGTGTGGCTCGGCCGCCTGCCCTTGGCGGAGCGGTGGGCGCGTGGTGCTCCGCGGCGCCTCGAGATCGGCGCGGCCGCGGCGCGCCTCGTGTGACTCATGGTGCGCGCGCGAAAACTCGCTCGCTCATGCACGATGGGTTGGCGCGGAGTGGCCGCTCCCTCGAGCAGTTCGCACGCGCCACAGGGAGGCGGGGCGCGCCGCGGCGGCCGTGGTGCGTCGTGTGCGCCGCTCCGCAGTGGCGGCCGATCTCACCCCTCGCCGGCCTGTGACCACAC